>Ga0233432_10005891_pt1 | contig 10550 bp, 4 predicted proteins | sample SI_122_August201_6_FD_179870 | JGI IMG/M metagenome (GOLD analysis project Ga0233432, IMG submission 179870) | Seawater microbial communities from Saanich Inlet, British Columbia, Canada - SI_122_August2016_10_MG | ecosystem: Environmental > Aquatic > Marine > Inlet | place: Canada: British...
GGTGATGGACTTCAACAGGGAGAAGGCGAGCGCGCTGGAGAAGCTCGAGTCGAGCCTCACAGCGCGCTTCGAGGAGGCGCGCGTGGCGGCGGCGGAGGAGGCTCGGCGCGTCAGAGCGGCGGATGCCGAGAAGGCTGCCGAAGACGCCGCCGCCGCCGCCGCCGAGCAGGCGCGCGTCATGACGCGCGACTTCGAGGAGGCCAAGGAGACCGCGCTGGACGCTCAGGCTGCCGCGTTCCTGCAGGACAAGACCGCCGCGCTCGAGTCTCTGCGCCAGGACTTGGCCGCGAAGCACTCCGAGGCGCTGGATGCCGCGCTCGCCGCCGCCGCCGGCGAGAACGGCGCCGCGCTGGCGACGCTGGAGCGGAACCTGCGCTCGGCGGCGGACGCCGACTTGGCGGCGGCGATGGATGCCGCCGAGGAGAAGCACTCGCTGGACAAACAGACCGCGCTGGACGCTCAGGCTGCCGCGTTCCTGCAGGACAAGACCGCCGCGCTCGAGGCTGCGCGCGAGGAGGCGGCGCGCGACGCCGAGACGCTGCGGCATCAGCTGGCGTCTGCGGCGTCCAACGACGTCGCCGCCGCCGTGGCGTCGACGACGGCGGAGCTCGAGGCGAAGCACTCGTCTTTGCTCGAGCAAACGCGCGCGTCGGCGGCGGAGACGATGCGCGCCGAGCTCGCGCGCGCCGCCACCGAGGCGGAGAGGGCGACGTCGCAGCTCCGCGCGACGCTTCTCGACGAGAAGGCCTCCGCCGTCGCCGCGGCCGTCGCGGAGACGCGCGAGGCGCTTCTGCGAAAGGCGGAGGAGGATTCAGCCTTTGCGCTCTCTGAGTTTTCGGCGGAGCGCGACGCCGCGCTCGAGCGCGCGGCGGCGACGGCGGAGGCGGAGAAGGCGTCGGCGCTGCGTGCGCTTCGCGACGCGTTCGAGGCGGACAAGGCGTCGGCTGAGGCGTCGGTCGAAGCGTCTCGCGTCTCGGCTTTAGTGACGGCGCAGAAAGATAAAGCTGACGCGCTGCAGCAGCTCGAGTCGGCGCTCAACGCGCGCTTCGCGCGCGAGCGCGACGCCGCGTTGGACGCGCAGGCGGAGGCTGCTTTGGAGGATAAAGAAAACGCCGAGCGCGCCGCGTCGACGCGCGCGCGCGCCGAGGCGGAGGCGTCGCGCGATGCCGCTCTGGCAGCGCAGAAGGCGACGCTCGTGGCGGAGATGCAGGCTGCGTTCGACGCGCGGCTCAGCGCGCACACGGCGACGCTCGAGCGTTCCTTCGAAGCCTCGAAGGCGGCGGCGCTGGCGGAGGCGTTAAGACGCGCCTCTGAGGAAAAGACGGAGGCGCTCGAGTCGCTCAAAACGTCGTTGGAGAGTTCCGCCGCGACGGCGCGCGCGGCGGCGGAGACGGACGCGGCGGGTCGCGCCGCCGCCGAGGTCTCGGCGCTCCGTTCGTCCTTCGAGGCGTCTATGGACACACTGCGCGCATCGCTGGAGGACAAACACGAGAACGCCCTCGCGTCTTTGCGCTCGGAGCTCATTTCCTCCGCCGCGAAAGACCGAGAGACGGCCTTGGCGTCGCTTCGCGTCGAGCTCGAGGCGGAGGCGACGCACGCTCGCGGCGTCGCCGTCGCCGAGGCTCGGCGTTTGGCGGAGGGTGAGCTTTTAAGGGTTCAGCAGACCGCCGCCGCCGCCGCGGAGACGCGCGCGGACGAAGCTCGACGCGAGGCGCTCGCGAAGAACGACGCCGCCGTCGCGGACGCCGAGCAGCGCGCCGCGCACCACAAGGCGCGGCTGGACGGCGTCGTGGCGCAGCTCGAGTCGGAGAAGGCTGAGTGCGCGCGGGTCAAGTCGGCGGCGGCGGCGGCGACGGCGGCGGCGGAGGCTCGCGCGGACGCCTCCGCCGCCGCTGCGCAGGCGCGCGCGGACGCCGCCGAGCTCAAGGCGCGCACGGCCGAGATGGCGGTGAAGCAGATGCAGGCGGAGGTTGACGCCGTGGCGGCGGCGAACGGCGCCTCCGAGGAGGCGCGCACCGCGCAGGTTATCGAGGCGAAGCGCGAGATTGAGTTGACGCGAGCCGCGCTCGCCGAGGAGAAGGCGCGCGTCGAGGCGGAGTCGCGCGCGGTGGCTTCGGTTCGCACCAAGTGCGCGGCTTTGGAGCGCCAGCTCGTGGAGGCTGACGAGCTTCGCCGCGCCATGCACAACCAGATCCAGGAACTGCGCGGCAACGTGCGCGTCTTCGCGCGCGCCAGGCCTCCGCTCGGCGCGCGCGCCGTCGGCCCCGCCGCGACGGACGCCGCGCCGCCGGCGGTTCGCGCCGTGGACCGCGACGCCATCTCCGTGACGGATCGTCTCGGCGACGCCGCCGTGTTCACCTTCGACAAGGTGTTCGGCTTCGAGGCGAAGCAGGAGGAGATCTTCGAGGAGGTTTCTCAGCTCGTGCAGAGCGCGCTGGACGGGTACAAGGTGTGCCTGTTCTCGTACGGCCAGACGGGCTCGGGCAAGACGCACACCATGCTCGGCGCGGGGGCCGGCGCGGAGGCGGGCATCATCCCCCGCGCGGTCAAAAAGGTTCTCGAGCAGGCGGAGACGTTGCGCGCGAAGGGCTACGAGTACGTCATGGAGGCTTCGTACGTCGAGATCTACAACGAGCAGATCAGGGACCTGCTCAAGCCCGGCGCGGACCACGACGAGAAGCTCTCCATCGCCGTCAACCCCGCGGGCGGGTGCCCCACCGTTTTAGGGGTGATGCGCGAGAATGTGCGTTCCGTCGACGCCGCGGCGGATCTCGTGCGCCGCGCCGCCGCGGCGCGCGCGGTGGAGTCGACGCAGATGAACGCGCAGTCCTCGCGGTCGCACACGCTGTTCCTGCTGTACATCACCGGAACGCACGCCGCGTCCGGGCAGACCCTGAGCGGGTGCCTGAACCTGGTGGACCTCGCCGGCTCGGAGCGCACCGACCGATCGGGCGCCGAGGGGCTGCGGATGAGGGAGGCGTGCGCCATCAACAAGAGCCTCAGCACCCTCGGCGACGTCTTCAAAGCCATCGGCGAGAACGCCAAGCACGTGCCCTACCGCAACAGCAAGCTCACGCACCTGCTCGCGCCCTGCCTCGGCGGCGACGGCAAGACGCTCATGCTCGTCAACGTCGCGCCCGAGCGCGAGTCCGCGGAGGAGAGCATGCACTCTCTGCAGTTTGCAGCCAAGGTGAACGCCGTCGAGCTCGGAGGCGGGAAAACGCGCGCCAAGCGAAACGTCACCGTCGCGGATCCCAACGGGGCCGCTGGCGGGGGCAACGGAGGCGACCCGAACAAGAGCAGGCGATCGTCCGTGATGCCCCTGCCCCCGGGCGCGCTCGCGAGGCGTGCGAGCATGGCGGCGGGCGCGGGAGGCGCCAAAACGATGAGGCCGGGGGGAACGGAGAATGCGCCGCCGAAGTCGACGTTGGATCGCGACCGGTTCGGGGTGCGGCGCTGAAAAAAGAATTTTACGAGGTAGACGGGAAGGGAACGCGGTGACCGCGGCGTCTTCTATCGCGAGGCGGTGCGCCTCTTTTAGGACGACGCGCGAAGGGGGGACGTGATGACGCGTGAAACTATGACTATGTGCATTGTGATACGAACCTATCGGGAACTTTATGACTCCTTTTCGGTGACTCTTGTTCGAATACCACGGACGTCTACAGCAACGGCTCGCCTCTCTTCCCCTCGGAGAAGCTCCGGTAATCCACGCGCCAATCCGCTTTTTGAGCCCGGGCGCGGTCGCCCCCGCGCTGCGCCTCGCGACGCGTCACCTCGTCCGCGAGGCGCCGCCGCCGCGCCTTCTCGGGGCACGCCCGGGCTCGCCCGGCGACGCGCCGCGCGGCGGCGGCGGCGGCGGCACGCGGGTTCGCCGGCCGAGACGCGTCTCGCCCTCTCGAGGCGTATGAGTAATCAGTCTCGCCCTCGACGCCGTCGCGCGCAAACCGTCGAAAAGAGGCGTCGAAAAATACGGGCTCGGCGGTTCCGCCGGGAAACCCGCTGAGCTCGTCCACTTCGTCGACCAGGTCGATGAGGTCAGCGTCGAAGACCACCGAACGCCGCGTGCGCTGAGACGACGATGGATGCGAAAAAGAATTTTCGCTCGGGCTCGTCGAGGTCGAGACCAGCGCGAAGGTCTCGACCTCGACGGGCTCAGACCGAACGTCAGAAAGGTTTCGGTCTCGTTCCGTTGCTTGGTTTCGTTTCGTTTTCGGCCCGTCGCCGACGAAGTCGACTGGGCTCGGCGCGGGAATCCCGTCGTCTCCCCCGCGCGTCTCGTTCGCGTTCGCCGAGTCGCCGGCGGACGCGTCCGCCGGCGATTCCATCAAGGCGGGGTTCTCCGTGTGTATCTCCCGCGCGGACAGCCCCGGCGCGGCGACGGCGGGTTCGGAAGGTTCGGAAACGCCTTTGCGCGACGACGACGGCTTGTCGTCGTCGGCGTCGAAGCCCGCGTCGCCCTTCAGCGCGGCGTCCACCGCCGCCGCCGCCGCGCGCACGGCGGCGTGTGCGCGAGAAAGCCGCGTCGGGTCGAGCGGGCGTCTTTTCTCTCCGTTAGTCAAACGCGATGTCCGCCCATCGTCGATCACCACGTCCGGCTCCGCGAACGACGACGGACGACGGCGGACGGACGGAGGCTCGATGGGAGCCTCCTCGATGGATTCGCGGAGCGTACCCGCGTCCCCGCGCGTCTCCGCGACGCGCGCCCGCGCCGCCGCCGCCACCAGCGACGCGGGCGGGGCGGGGACGTGAGGTGACCGCGGCGCGGCGTCGCGTTCGGCGTAGGCGTCGTCTCGCGCCATCCTCGCGGCGATGGTCGCCAGACGGCTCGCGCCCTCGCCCCGCACGGGCGCGAACGCGGAGGCGACAGGTACACGTCGCGCCGACGACGCGGCGTCGTTTTCGTCTCGGCGATCTCGACGATTCATCGCATCCGCCTCTTCGCTCACGCCTCGCCCGCCCCGTTCCCACCAGGGGACGGCTTCGGAAACCGAAAGAGCCTCGGTCCCGAAACAGTGCGTCGAAACAACAGTGGTGGCTTTCCTCCCGTACGCGGTCATGTCGTCGTCCAGCCTGACGAGCGCGCGCGTCGCCGCCGCGAGCGAAACGCTCCGCGGCGCGTCTCTCCGCGGCTCCGGTTCGGGAACGCCCAGCGCCTGGCGCACCGTCCGCTCTTCCCCCAAACGCTCCGAGCGGACCGAGCGAACCTCAGACGCCGTCTCCGAGGTGTCGTCGAAGTAAAACGCGCCCGCGGCGCCTCTGTGCGGGTCGAAACGAAGGACGCGCTCCGCGTCCGCGGCGACCGGAACCGCCCCGGGGGACGCCGCGGGATGCGTCAAGCCGCCGCTCGCCGCCGCCGCCGCCGCGCCGGCCGCGAGCGCCGCCACGAAGGCATCTTCCGGGGACGAAGCCGCCGCCGCGGCGTGCGCGGCCGCGCGAACCTCCTCCGGCAGCTCGGGGGTCGCCGGGAACGCCTCGCCGCGTGCGCGAAACGCCGCCGATGCCGCCGCCGCCGCCGCCGCGCGCATGCGCGACGCTTTGGTCGGACTCTTTCCCGGGACGACATTTTCGCCTTCGCCGTCCTCCTCCCTTTTCTTGTCCGTCGACGCCCTCGTGTTCTTCGTCGGGGGAGCGTACACGGCGGTGGCGGCACGCGGCATACTCAGAGCACCCGGTCGATTTAGATCCCGGGATGACGCCGGGGACAATCCGGGGACGGGGACGCGCGCGGTCCGCGCCGACGCGTCTTTTTCGCGCCGGGACGCGTCTTTTTCCTTCGCCGCCGTCGGCGCGACGGCGAGCGGCGGCCTCTGGCGCTCCGCCGGGGATCGAACCTCTGACTCCTTTTCGGGGAGAGGCGGATTCGGTTCGCGTCCGCGCCTCAACACCGCGCGCACCTCGTCCACCACGGCGCGCGTCATCGGGGAGACGCGCCACAGTGACTTTTCAGTATGCTTTTCAGGCGCCGAAGCTCCGTCGCGCGCGGCGTTGCCATCCTCCCGCTTCTCCCTTCGCCTGTACGCCTCGACTGTGGCCAGCGCTTTGTCCAGCTTATTGGTGAGTAAACGAAGCTCCGCTTTCCTCGTCTCCTCGGCTTTCACCGCGTCGTCACGCGAGCGCTCGCACGCGTCCAGTCGCACGTGCGTCTCGTCGAGCTCAGCCTCGAGGCGCTTTTTGCTCTCCGCGTACTCCACCACCTGCTTGATGAGCTTCGCCACCTTGCGCTTGTCCTCCGGCGCGAGGTCGTGCAGCGTGCACCCGGCGACGAGCGCGGTGGCGGTATCGGAGGTCACCGGCGCGGTCGTGGAGGCCAACGACCAGTCCTGCGCCCGGAAAGGTGCGAGCGCGGGGGGGAGGTGGTCGATTCCCGAGGCTGCCGCGCCCAGCCCCCCGAGCATCTCGCGCGAGGGCACGGGGGGGACCGCCGCGAGCGCGGGGGCGGGCACGGGGGCGGGGGCCGGAGGGCGCGAACGCGTCTTCTTGGGCTTTTGCGCCACCGCGGCCGCCGCGGGGGGGAGATTCGAGGCCGCGGGCTTCGCGTTGGCGGTCGCCGCGACCCGCGAGCGAACGTGCGCGTACGGATCGTTTTCCTTGGAACGCGCGGTCGCCGCGCCGCGGGTGCCGTGCGCCGGGGGCTTCACCGCGCCTCTGCCGAACGAGGCCGAGGCGCCCCACGGCTTTTGCGCCGGCGCGACGGACGCGCGGGCGTCCGCTTCCGACCGCCGAGCCATCGCGACCGTAGATGTGCCGCCGTCGGCAGACGCGCGCGCGTCGTCGCGCGCGCCTCCGGTCATTTCTTCCTTCCCCCCGCAACCTTCTCGGAAACCACGAAACGCTCGTCCGTTCGCGCGCAAACGGTCGGAATCGCGAGGCGTTTTTCGCGTCGAGCATTCGCGACGAAGAACATTTTCAACCACGCTCATCAAACGCGTAGTCCTAGTCTGTTCAGCAAAAAACGTCTGTCCAACCGCGGTCGTCTCGACCCTCTCGTCAACGCTCGTCACGTGAAGCGCGAGTGGTGCACGGAGGTCCGGTCGCCCACGTGCGACCCGATGAACTCCCGGGTATCGATTGACTCCGACTCGTTTTCGACGTACCGCTCGAACCGAAGGGTCACGGGCTTGTCGCTCCGCTCGAACACCGCGCGCTCGATGGCGGAGAACGGCGCCGCCCGCACGAAAAAGTCACTCGGCTGTTTCCACTCGTCCACCATCACCGCCAGCACGTCCCCGGGCTGAATCAAGCCGTGCGCCAGACCGGGAAAAACGGGGTTGACCGCGGTGACAACCGCGCCCGTCGGCTCGAAATCCGCGCTGTCGTTCATGTCGAGGTCGAGGTCCTGCGTTTTTTCACGTTCGATAGATTCGTGGAAGAGTTTGTTTTGTTCAGAGCGCTTTCGGGTTTACTTTCGAACGCCATCGCGCGTGCAGGTGAGGGAGTACGCGGGAGCGGGAGGTGCGCGCTTCCGGAGTGGCGCGCGCGAGGACGTCGCGCCCGACACATCGCCGATTATGGGTTCTTTTTCTTTTTCTTCGAAAAAAATGAAAGACGTTTCGGGAAAAGAGAAACCACCAAAAAGTCTTCGCACCCGGAGCTCGGCGACGGCGGCCGAGAGGGGGGGGCCGGTCATCGGCTGGAACTTGATGTGGTCGGCGACGGGCCTCGGCAGCTTCACGGAAAGCACGTGCGGGTGCCTGGTGTGCGTCGAGGCGGCCGTCACGACTGTTTGCTCATACGGCGCGTCGACGAACGAGAAGCGGCGCTCGGTGTTTGCGCCGTCGCCGCCCCACAAAAAAGTGGACCTCACGCCCTGGTTGCTCTCGGCGCGACCGAACCCTTTGGCGCCCAGCGGGTACGACTCGTCGCCGTCCACGGAGTACTCGCGCGCGTACGACCGAGGCGCGTGCGCGTCGCGTCGGGGCTCGCTCGGGGTCTCGGCGCGCCGCGCCTCCTCCGAGGAGGCGCGGGGCGCGGAGAGAGGGGACTCCTCCGAGGAGGCGCGGCGCGCGGAGAGAGGGGACTGCGGGGCGGGCGCGGCGCGGCGCGGGGAGGGGGAGGGGAAACGGCGCGCGACTCGGGTCGAGCGCGCGGCGAACGCCGGGGGTTGTGTGAAGGCGTGCATGGCCGTGGGGCTCAGAAGGGTAGCTTCGCTGGAGCGCGGCGCGCTGTGACACGCGTGAAGGGCGCGTCGGAGACGACACGGTGTCGTGGCTTTTGGCTGGGCGTCGTCGGAAATCGCACGTCACCTTGACAACCGGGTTTCTACTGCGTCCTCGACCACTCGCGGCCGCGTCGCGAGCCGGATGTTGCGCTCCGCGTCCGGCTTCGGCGGACGCGCGCGCGTCGCGTCCCACGCGCGTCCGTCGAGGCACGCCGCGCGCCCGAGGGTCGGCCTCGCCCCCCCGGCCCATCCACGCGGGGCGGCGCGTCTCGCCGGCGACCGCGGTCTCGGGGACCACGCTGTCGGAAGCATCGCGCGGTCGGTCCGAGTACGTCGCGTCTCGAACGCGCGGGGAAGCGCCGTTCGCGCCGCTCTCCCGCGGATCAACGACCTCGGGTCCGCGGCGCGGGTGGACGTGATGCGCGCCAAGCCGCTGTTCACGATCGGGCTGTTCGCGGACGCGCAGTACGCCGATCGCGAGGACCACGAGCGGCTTAACGAGCCCGGGCGCGTGAAACGGTTCCGCGCCGCGCCGGATCGCGTCCGCGAGGCGATGGAACACTTCACTTCACCGGAAACGCGAGAGACCATGGCGTGTATCGTCAACCTGGGCGACCTGATCGACGGCGTCAACGACGACGACGTTTCGGCACCTGTGCCGACTCGAACGAAAGAGACGCCGAGTTTAATGGCGGAAGCTAACGCGCGCGATTTGCGGTTCATGACCGCCGCCGTAAAAGACGCGGTCCGCGGCGCCGTTCCCGTCGTGCACTGCCTCGGGAACCACGACTTGTGCGTGAAAACAAGGGAGTTGGCGTTAGAGATTCTGTACGGCGGGAAGAGCTCCAACGTCTCCGGCGCGAATACTCCGACGCGGGAGCTGAGTTACTTTTCCAAAAAGCTCCCGCGCAAATGGCGGCTACTCGTCCTCGATACCACCGAGCTCAATCCGCGTTGGGCGGGTGTCGGCTCGGAGGCGCAGAGACGATGCGAGGCGTTCGTTGTCGAACGAAACAACAGCGTCAACAGCGTCTCATCAGGTGACGAAACAAGCGTCTTTGACCCGTACCAGACGAACCTGAAACCCTGGGGCGGGGGACTCGGTCCGACGCAGATGCAATGGCTGGCTTCCCAGTTGCGCGACGCCGAGAAAAACGGCGAACGCGTGATCGTCGCGTCGCACGTCCCTCTGTCGCGCACGGCGGCTCGTCCCGGCATGGCCGCCTGGAACTGCGATGAGGTGAGCGCGTTGTTGGAGGCGAGCCCCGCGGTCGCGCTCTGCGTCGCGGGGCACGACCACCCGGGCCGATACGGGAGGACCCTCGTGCCCGCGTCGGACGCGGCGCGTCGTGACGGTTCGTCGGAAAACAAAGTCGGCGGCGGCGAGAGTACGTACTCGTATAAAACCTTCGGCCGGGTGCACTACGTGACTTTGGAGGCGATGCTGGAGGCGCCGGAGGACGGCAACGCGTTCGCCGCGCTGGAGGTATACGACCACGAGGTGATCGTGAACGCGGGCGGCGTGACGCGCGGGTTCTTTGGGGAGAAGTACTCCGCGACGTCTTTGAAAAAAAATTCGGCGCGAAGTACTAAGAACTACGCGACGGATCGGCGATTGCGGGTTTCGCCCCGGGGACGGTTCACCGGCGTGGCGAGTTTCAGCGAGCGCGTCCCGGGATCCCCGGGATCGCGGGACGATCGCGACGGGGCGTCCGCCTCGATCCGTGTCGCGGGCTCGAACCAGCAGGCCGTGGACCTGCTGGACTGGATCAACGCCAACGCCGACGACGAAGACGCCGACATGACGTAAATCGTCGTGAGATGTACTTTGTATTTTTTTTATGCCGCAGTCTATTCATCACCGCTCGCTAGCTATACGAGCTTCTTTCGTGTCACGGAGCTCCTCCTTCGCCTTTTGCTCTACTTCCCCCTCCTCCTGCTTTGGTTCGCGAGGTACTGCGCGTCCGTCATGGTGCGCGTGAACACCTCCGCGCCCGCGTTGAGCGGCTTCATCGCGCCGCACGCCGAACACCGATCGGCGAATTTGGCATTCATCACCGCGGCGCCGCCTTTGCCGCACCTGTAACTCGTGCACGCCCACTGCTGCGCGTTTTTTGTAGACTGCTCCGGCGTTTCGTCATTTGGCCTCGTCGCACCCGTCGCCGACGCCGCGTGTACCGTGCCGCGCATGTACGCCCTCTGCGACGCCATCGCGCGGTACTGCTCCAGGGTCATCGCCGCGCCGAACCCGCCAAACGCATCCGGCCCGCTCGCCGGCGCGGCCATTTGGATGTCGGGTTTCGCTTCGTGTTCGGCTTCGGGACGCTTCGTCGGTGCCGGAGCCTCCGCGGCGAGACGCATCTCGGGTTTCTCGTCTTCTCGCGGTCTC
>Ga0233432_10005897_pt1 | contig 10546 bp, 9 predicted proteins | sample SI_122_August201_6_FD_179870 | JGI IMG/M metagenome (GOLD analysis project Ga0233432, IMG submission 179870) | Seawater microbial communities from Saanich Inlet, British Columbia, Canada - SI_122_August2016_10_MG | ecosystem: Environmental > Aquatic > Marine > Inlet | place: Canada: British...
GCGAATGACGACTCTGCTCCGAGAATTTGATCTTGCCGGGCTAACCCATCCTCAGCTAGTGATTTCAAGGCATCATAACGCCGCTGAGTTGCTGCGTGAACACTTGCCGACAGCTTTTTGCTCTCGGCAAGAATTTCTTCTTTACGTCGGAATGAGTCCATTAGATCAGCAAAGCGTTTGTCGTTAATCCCAAGCGTTTTTTCGTTACTTTGCTTGATTTCATTGTAGTTTTCGCGAGCTTGGTTAACAGATTGTTCAGACATCGGCTGCATGAGAACTGCAACAACATCACCTTTTTGAATATCCTGGCCGGGGCTTACTCTTAATTCCGAAACTAATCCAGATTCTTGTGACTGCACGGTTTGTACATTACCCGGGGTAATAAGAACCCCTACTCCAGATACGCTGATTGGTATGCGACCAAAAATTGACCATACAACGGCACAGGCGCATACAAAGGCTAAAGCTCCCAGAGGTATCCATAGCGGAGAGCGAACAACAACCAATAAATGATCAAGCTCTTCAGGGGTGCTAGACCCAGCAGGGGATTTCTTTTTAGCAAAAAACAAATTACTCACAAGATATCGAAGTTTGATTAACTTTTCATTATCCGGGATTGCAAGTATTCGAAGCGCTTACCGGCTATAGCGCTCTGTTCAAGAATTTCAAGGTTAATTTCATCTACATCTTCGTCACTTTCTTCTTCCTTATGCCCAACTCCGCCAGCTAATAAAAGATTGGTGGAACGCAGACGGATGGCAAGAAATGTACCGATGGCACGATAAAATCTAGCTTGAAAGCCCAAATCACTTTTAAGTTTTACGCGTAAATCTTCCTTCGTTATGGAAAGTAAAGTTGACTTATCAAGGGCGCTGACGGAGGCAGTTGGCGGGCGATCGTCAAGCAGTGAAATTTCTCCTAAAAATTCACCTGCGTGTAGTTTACTGAGGAAAGAACGTTTTCCATTCCTTTGGAGAAAGACCTCCAGCAATCCGTCAATTAAAAGGTAAATGCTGCCTAGTGCCCGACCTTCTGAGATTAGCGAGTCTCCCTTATCAAAGGTTACTCTCTTGCCCACATTACACATCCACTCGACATCGCTATCTGTGAGAACACCTAGAATAATTAACGCTTTCCTCATTTCTATTTTTATTGTTGTTTATTGCTCGAGGTTTTTCAATGCTAAAATGTTATTGCTACAATAAAGTCATATTTATAATATTTTAAGATTTAAACGCATGTTGGGTATAAACATTCGTGCAACAGGAATGCCAATTGATGATTTTGTCAGATCAAAACCAAAGACCATCTCATGACCCGCCTGTCTTAAAAGTTCCAGCAAATAAGAGTGGCAATCCACTAAAGTTTCGTGTTTCGGGATGGGAAATTTAGGTATTTCGCTCCAGTCTGCGTTTGGTGTTAATTTTTTAAGTTTTATGATCGCTACGCTCTCGTGAACGTGCTTCCCTGTGAATGATTTTTTCTGCAAAAGGTCTTCTCTACCTGCGTGAATAAAGGTCGCTCTGGATTGTGCCGCTTCAGTTATTGCCCTCAAAGCTGCAATTTCTGGGGCAAGATGAGTTCCAGACCCAACATTCACGGTAGAAACCGAGCTAAAAGCTGACTCATTTAAAATAATAGCCCAAAAAGTATGCAAGGGCTTTTCGTCATGTATGCGGATTAGTAAAACAAGATTTTTTCGTTGAGTTATTTTTGTGATTAATTCCTTCAAACGCCTCGGAAATTCGGCCTCAGTGTTGATAATTTGCGATCCGGAGGGCAATACAAGTCTACCCTCTTGAAAAACAGTAGCTAGTGTGTCTCGTTCGATAAGCTCCAAGAGACCATGAATTTCCGCCTCGAGGATGTGATTACCGCTAGCAAGGCCATTGCTGGTCGTTTGGAATATGACTGGTTCGATATTAAAAAAAATAAATCCTGCAGGAATCCATACTGGCGTATGATCTATACAATTTCGCCCTTTGTACCATGGTATGACAAATTCTCGATTCCAATAATTGCCTAGCTTCCCCGGAAGCGTTTCAGGATCTATGACTTCGGTGGATTCGCTGCATAACTTGTCATGACTACACCATCGTAATTTGCTTGGTGAGGGGCGCTCGGCATGATCAACTTCGATTGCCTCCATGATGGCCGATACCTTTGCAGCATCACGGGTCAAACCTTTTCCGTTTGATACTTGTAATATTACACCACCAGGTCTGATGGCGCAAAAAACGGGGATATCCAAATCATCCAAACCTGTAATGTCCGCTGCGCGCGAGATACCACATAAGGGCATTTTGCTCTTTATTCTGGAGTATGTTTCAACGGGCGATGCAATCCGCCAACTATTATTTTGAAAATTCATTTTTGTTACGCTCAATAGTAGGAAATTGGAGTAGCCTTCCTGACATTTGAAGCTCCACAAGTAATTCCTCTTCAATACAATAGCGATTGACCCCAAAATAATGTGGTCCTTTTTCTATAAGAAATTCTGATGTCATTCTCTCATTCTGCAATTGTAAATATTGAGCATTAGAAATACCCACAGTTGCTAGCCATTGAGAGCGATTTTTGATAAGGAATTTGTTTTCCCATCGATTGATAGATTCCTCAATAGATTGGTTATGACGAATACCTCTCTGTTTTGCCCACTGCCAGTGAAAACACGTTTGAGCCAAGCGCTGTATCATTACTTGCCCACCGGCTTCACTCAAAGGATTCTTAATTTTTTTACGCCACTCCACAAATCCTTTGAAAAATTGCTTATGTGAATCAAAGTCGATTCCTACTTCTGATGGACAAATAGAGTGAATCCAAATCAACAAACCAGCTTGGCTTAGCGCTGTAATATATTCGGCTTTTGTCATGTTGTTGACTTTTAGCCACTGATCTATTTCCTTAATTCCCAATGTCTCACTGTGCTTTTTTTTGTATTCTTTAATAAATTTTTCAATTGGAGGGTTTTCGAGGGACTCCGCCCACAGAAGAGTAAAAATTCTCGTATTAATCCTATGCCACTCATGACCAATACTTTCAGGATCTTTACAAATGAATTTAATCAAGTCCTCTACCTTTGATTGCTGCCCACTAGGGGAAGAGAGCCTCCGGAAAAAGACTCGAGTGCAAGCATAATAATCGTCGCGCGCTGGAATTGGCCAAGAAGCCTCATTACTGTGAGAAGAAAATTTGTCGCTCGCCAAAATTTTAAGCGCTTGGACAGCATCCAAGGACTTGAGATTAACTAATCTTTCGTGAAAAAAATTAAAAATTAAATCTTTTTTGCCTTCGATAAATTTGCACTCATTCAACTTATTTTTGATAGCTTGGCTTGTTCGCTCTAAGTAGCAGATACTTCGTATATTTTTAAGCAAAAGAGACGCTTCATTAGCGTTAATTAATCTCTCCATGCGCATGCGACCGAGAGTCTCACGCACATTAACTAACGGCACAGTCATCGGCAGATAATCAGACTCTTTGTCACCGTGCACTAGGGCCACTTCATCATCACCCTCGATGAGGCCGCTTTTGTACCATCCAAAAATCTTTCCCAGCCCAATCATGCCAAAGGGCTCCAACTCAGCAGCTCGAAGCGCTCCCATGCTGCACGCACCGTAGACAATTATCCCTGCGCGCAGGGCTTCTAATATTTCACGGTGCCATATTGAAGGTGCCCCATGAAAAACACCATCAATAATGAGAATTTGTTTTAACCCTGCCCCAAGAATGTGGTAGACGTCTCCCATTTGAGCAGGTGGATAATAATCTGCAGGCAATATCCGCCGAGCCACCTCAATTGGTAGAGATGGGCCAAGGAAAACCGCCGTTGCATAGTTTGAGATTGTGCTTTCCAAGGAAGATAGAATATGACATCAGGAAAGTTTAGAAAAGCATAATGTCTCTTCTCTATAACCCATTGGGCCAAGGGTTAATTTAATACGACGTTTCCAAATGGATTTTGATTTGATGGAGCGTTTGGCTTCAGCTACACACTGCTTCCTATCGCAACTTCTCAAACTACCATTGGCGCAGACAAAAATAATATAATTAAATGCAGCGCGTTGAATTTACTCTAGACAGCACAAAAGAAGGGCAAACTCAGCAAATTTTATTAATTCTAAAAAATCATTGCGGAGTTTCATGTAATGACTCTGCTCATTTATATGCTAATCGATCTCAAGAGGACCGGTTTTGGGCTAATTTCCCCAAATGTTCAGGACCCAGCCTGCATATTATTGGATTTAGTGAGTCAATATCTATCTCGAAATGTAGCAGTGAAGTCTGGACCGGAGTGGCAATTAAGCAAAACGTACGAGTCATGCAAGGTGTAAAAGGTCATTCCATATAGTGACCTGAGCCCAAAAAAGTAGACATGGCAAAAGAAAAGAAATAGCTTCAATAAATCAAAACATGTCAAGTGTTGAGATGATTGCATAAAAAGTGGTCGTACTTTTAGACCTATCGTCTTGAGCAATTAAGCAATTTGTATTACACTGTATTTTAATCTCACCTCTTTATGGATGAATTAACCATGCCTTTTATTTACAAAAAAGGGGACCAGATGCTAACAGCGTCAAACGAAGTCCTTTTTTTGCGAACTATACCGCCAGAACAATGCGAAACTCTAAACCAGCAACTGGAAATTGAGGTCAAAAGGAATTGTAACCAGAAACAGCTAACAACCTATTGGCAAACTTCAGGAGACTGGCTAAACGGGACTACCGAACCTATTGAAAAATTACGTTCAATTCTAAAAGATGCAATCAACCACTACCTAATCAATATTTTCAATCGCAATCATGCCCATTTGGATGGATTACGGTTATCAAAAAATTTCCGGCACGAATTAAAACTTTGGGGTTGGGGAGGAGGCAGTGTTGGTGAATCAAGCAATCCGCCGCATGTTCACAGAAACGCCCACCTCAGTGGTATTTACTATATCAAAGGTCTGTCTAAAACAGATGTTGACCCAACGGACTACTCAGGATGCGTTACCTTTATATTTGGAGACTCCGCACAAGAAGTCCTGATGGGCTCATATGCCGCCACAAATCTTTTTCCTATCCATCCAATACCAGGAACCCTTGTAATATTTCCAAGTTTTCTTAGACATTTTGTTCATAGATTTCGATTCCGTCAATTTGAGAGACTATATGTGTCCTTCAATTGCCAATTTGGCACTCCTTTAGAAGCAATGTCAGACCCGACGCGTAAACGATAACAACAATAGAAAGTATATTTAAAATTCAATCGCTCCGGGAAAGGAATCTGCCAAAGCAGTTAAGTAATAAAGATTTTGTTTCATGTGTTTGTCCTGACCCGTTTGTTTGTACAATTGGTGAAGATTTCTGCAAATATGCATAAGAATCTGCCGGTTGGACAGAGAATCATGGTCGTCAACCTCAGTAGTGAATATTTTAAGATCTGAACCCTCATCATCAAGAATTCCTATCCATGAAGGGGCGCTGGGAGAGTGTAGACCTACCTTACCTTGGAACATAATAGCTTCAAGTTGAATGCCAAAGCGCTTAGCAGCGAGCATACAAATCACGACTAAAAGATCACGATGCGCAATTTTATTTGTCAGGGCTTTGTCAATGTAAAGGTATGCAGAGTGTTCAGACCTAGTGACCTCTCTTACCGTAATAAATTTTGTCAAGTAGTCATGAATATCCAGTAACACTTGCTCATACTTGGTATTTGCATGATGCGTGGATCCGTATTGAAGCAGCATATCATCGAAAAGTATTTTCAAGGCAGATAAATTAATGGATGGATCAGCGCTTTTGGCAAAGAGCCAAAGTCCCGTTTCCAATTCAAGATCGCCTCGCCCCAAGCAAAAAACTAACAAATCCTCATCAGCTCGCTTGAGTTCACAATATCGAAGAATCTCTCTTGCTCTCAATCGGATGAGCTTGTTGTCACTTAAAGTATGAGGCTGGAGCCATTTTTGCGCAGGTTTGCCAATACTTAAAAGAGTTTTCCTTATTTGATTATATATTTCAGGATCATCATCATCCAAAAGCCTGATCAGTGCATCCCGCTTCGATTGAGGCCATTTCCCTTCAAAATTATCATTCATTATTAATCTGCACAAAAAATCACCGGTGTCGCAATCGACTCCACTGAGCAAGAGCCTCGATGCAATAAGCAGTGGTAATTTCAGAAGATCCAAACCAAACCCTATGTGGTTGAGGTGGTTCTGGTCCAGCATAATAAGCAATTGCAGGCCATTCTCCACTGCGAGATTGTTCTTTTAGGACTTGCTCCAATAGTAAAATCTCAGCTTTGCTGTCAAATGTATTAAGTTTGCAAGTGACGCATAGAGCTAAAGCAGCACTTAATGGGCTTAGATTCTTTTTCGAGGCAAAAATATGATCTAATTTTGCGCGCAACAGTTTTTTCCAAAGGCCATCATCGTCAGGCGGAGAGACAATAGCGGCTCTAGAAAAAGCATAATAGAAGGCAAGATCTTCTAGATAATACCAATAAGATGAACTAACTTGATCTTTCTTTATTACCTCTAGCAACCCTTTCATTACTGATTTCGCAGCTGGATGGTCTCCTAGGTACCAAGCACAATTGCAATTTACAACAGAATCTACATCATTGATGGCATGAGGTTTATTTAGCCAAGTGTAGAACATCCCAGACTTATCTCGATTTTCCAAAATTCGCTGAATGTTTAGATTTGGGAAGAGGTCGTCGCCAGAATCGAAAAGTATTCTGCTCATAACAGCAGTGTCGTCCAGATCAGGAACAATTTCTTTGCCTGATTTTTCAGTCCAGTAACTCCATACACCTCCTTTCTGCATTTGAGATTTAATAAAAAAAAGAGCTTTTAACCTTAATCGAGCGGCTGTCGGATGTTTTAAGAAAGAAAGTGCATAATAAACGATGCCAGTAGCAAAAGGTGTGCTGTCAAAATCATTAGGACCAATCATCGATGGGTGACGGGTTATGTTGATGCAAAACTCACCGTCATCATGTTGCTTAGCTTTTAAGTAGTCTAAACCATCGAGCAAAGCTTTTTGAACTCTGCCATATAATTGAGAGTCGTTGTCTAATTTTGAAGAATTGTTGGCTGCCATTCGACTTGACTAAAACCCAGCATCGTTCCTGTGGCTAAGGCGATATAAACTTTGGATATTGCATAATCTGCAAGGGCTCTAACTTTTCTTGACTCAGCAAATGCCCAATTACTTGCGGCTTCCAAAACCTCGGTAGAAGTTCTTACCCCTTGAAGAAATTGGTCCAATTCTGCTTCGTATGTGAGCTCTGCAGATTTAGATGCTGCATTAGCAGCGATAATTCTCTGCCAATCTCTTTCGAGCTGATCGACGGAATCGTAGATCTCTTTCCTAATCGAAAGCTCCGTCCTATCCTTAGAAGCGAGAAGACGCAGACGCTCCAATTTTGCCTGATCGCTACGTGCACGGGCAGCGCGATTACCTAGAGGAAAGGTTACAGTGGCACCAATTGTATAGTCATCGAGACTTCTTTCAGGCCGGAAGATATTGTCAAACGCGGCACGCTCCTTCAAGGCCTGCCCTTGACGAACATATGAAAGTGCCAAATCGAGTTGCGGCAGGAGTCCGTTCTTTGCAAGGTTTGTGTTTATTTCATTTACTGTTAACTGAACTTGTAAAGTTGCCAACTCCATTCGATTTGTGACGGCAATTCCCATGAGCTTTGAAGGATCCAGCTTAATGCGCATGGGTTGCCACTGTGTTTCACATAAAATATGGGTTTTGGAATCAACCGTTAAAATCGACGAATTTATAATTTGCTTAAGTTTTCGCTCTCTCAGACGCAGATTAGTTTTGGCAACAACTACATTCTCGCGCCTGGCTAACATTCCCGAAATTGCACGATTTCTCTCTACGCGTGTTACTATACCATTTTTGATGAGTTTTTCTACGTTACTAAGCTGGAGTTCAGCCACTTTTAATTGCTCCTCCTGAACGAGCAATTCCCTTCTAGAAGCTTCCACTTCCCAATATGCAACTTCTAAGCTAGCAAGAGTCTGTATGATATTTAATTTGGCCTGAGACTCAGAAGCCTGTTGTTCGAGCCGGGCTATACGAATAGAGGCAGTGCTAGTTCTAATTCCAAAACCTCGAAGTAACGGCTGACTTAAATTTACGCCTATCTGGTCTTGATATGCCTTGGACTGAGCCTGATTATTGTAAGGGTTCAGTAACGATGTGCCTCCACCTGATATTCCAACATTTCCACCACCTGGCAAAGCTTGGTTAAGACTTGGCTGAACATCGTAAAATCCACCCATAGTGCCATCTTTGAAGTTGTCAGACCAAGATACAGAGTTCGAAAATGTTGCATCAAACCTTGCTTGCTCTACTGCTACGTTTTTTGCAGCTATTGCCGGCTGAATAACGCTGACTGAAATATCCAAATTGTTTTCGAGGGCCATTGCACGAGCATCTTCCAGAGAAAGTGACATAGATTGAACATTATTTTCTTTCTGATTACTCAATATTGTCGAATCATTCGCAGACATTTGATCGGGAGCATCTTGCTCACTATCTTTTTCGTTATTTGGTGCGACAGATTTTGCGAAATTCTCGTGGGCAGCGTTGTCATTCAGCTCGAGACTATTTTCTAAATCATCATCTTCGACTGGCTTGGGAGTCACCTCAGACAAAGATTCCAAGTCAATCCCCTTAACTTTAAAAAGTTGGTCGGAATTTAATTCACCTGATATGGAATCTTGACCGATTCTCCCCCCAATACACCCCGTAAGTATACAAAAGAGGAGGCCACAAGTTAAAAAGTGGACTAGACATTTGGATAACCTACAATTCATGACAAACTTCCTGATAAATAAAGACAATAGTCTCATTCAAAAGCAAAGAGCAATGCAAAACCACATCAAAACCGTTTAAACAAGTAATGGTAATCGAGCCGAGATTCCCTGAGTTCGGACTATTACCGCTGTTTAATGAATTCTTTAACTATTAATTCAAGAGTTTCATATATCTGGAACCGTCTGGCAATCTGCAAAGATCGCATAGGAATACCGGGTCTAGTAGCAGGGATCCTTATCGGAGATAAACAATTTTCCAAGGCTTTGGGTGTAGAGAACCTACAAACTAATAAGCAATGAAAACGGACTCACCTCTGAGAGTTGCTTCTCTGACCAAACCATTCAGTGCTACAGTGGTAGCTCGATTAGTAGGTGCCGGAAAATTCAGTTGGGAATTTTCCATTGGCGGAGACTATTAAAGACTTGAACTTTCCGACTAGCTCAAACTTAACAAACATTACAGTGAGAGATGGCCCTGAGCATTCGCTCAGGGCTCGCAAACATGACTGAGCTCGGTACTATAAACCACGAATTAGTAATTGTTTACTAGCTATGGCGGCAAAAGCCAAGCCTATGGCCAATCGAGGCACTAAATTTATTTACAACAACTTGATTTATGGCACATCAGATCAAGCTGCGTGCCTTCAAGCGGGCATGAGTTGGCAGAACCTATTGGAAAATGAAGCAATTCGTAAACTTGGATTAGAATCAACAGCTTATTCAATAAATAAAGCTAAAAATCCTATTGGATACACACTCAGTAAAGGGATAATATCACCGGTTTTCAATCAACCATTAGCAGAGATCATAGAACCCTCCGCTGGACTAATCATAACAATGAATGATCTTCTAAATTGGGGGCAGAGTTGTATCGATAGCAATAGAGACGATCTTGTAAAAAAACCTTCCGTAAACCAAGAACTATGGAAGGAGCATATCGAGATTGCCCCTGGACTTAAATATGGAATCGGTTTCCAAATGAGAAATTTTAATGGATGTTCTTTGGTTGAGCACTATGGAGGATTGCCTGGATTTAGTTCTTACATGGCCTTGATGCCTGAGATCAAGATAGGCCTTTTCCTTGTAGCAAACTTCTTCCCAACCTCCATTTTATCTCAATCAGCAGGTTGGATCTTTGAGACGCTACTAAACAAATCATTTTGTGAACCTGCCGCATCTTCTGTGGATCCGGACTATGCTCAAAAATCTCAAGGAGAATACATTGCTAATTATGGAATTTGGAAAAACGAAAAAGCCATCATTTCGAAATCGGATAAAAGTTTATTTTTGGCCTTACCAAACCAAGAAAAACAAGAAATCCAGTTTCAGAAATGTGATGATTGGAACCCTTTAGAGTTCGACACAAATACAACAGTCCGAATTGAGGGCACAAACAGCGGAAAGGCATCCTGCATAAGTTTAAGGCAAGGATAATTTCAGTTTAGACTGATTCGCGCCGGGACTCTCTCAAAGTTAATGGTCTAATGGTTTGAGGTGTTCTGGATTTTTGGACCAGTTCATGAGAAAGTGAACACAATGAATCGATCACCCAGGAAAAAGTATACCCCTGAGTTTAAACAGCAAGCAGTGGAACTGGTTCGTCTCGGAAAATCAGTCCCTGAAGTCGCTCAAGAATTAAACATTGGCGACGGCATTCTTTACGCGTGGGTAAAAAAAACTCAAAATGCTTCTCAGATCGGAAGTGAAAGTCAGGGA
>Ga0233432_10005898_pt1 | contig 10545 bp, 6 predicted proteins | sample SI_122_August201_6_FD_179870 | JGI IMG/M metagenome (GOLD analysis project Ga0233432, IMG submission 179870) | Seawater microbial communities from Saanich Inlet, British Columbia, Canada - SI_122_August2016_10_MG | ecosystem: Environmental > Aquatic > Marine > Inlet | place: Canada: British...
CTAATTTGGCTTTTGGTCTAAATAGTGAGCGTATAGAGAATGAGATTAACAATATAACTGTTGTGAATCTAGGGCTTCATGCCGGGTTAGGAATGGAGTTTCTGATTGGTGAAGTTCGGAGCTCGGTAAAAGATGGCGACGTCGTATTTCTGTCTTTCGAGTACCTGATTGGGGAAGGTCAATCAGGGGTCCTTGAGTTAACCGCTGAGTGCTACCCTGAGTCGAAGAAATATGTCAATAATGAGTCATTAGCGTATAGCGATTTCAAGCTCTATCTAGATAGTGTCAGTGATAAGTTTAGGTCTATTGTATTCGATGCATCTAGTCGCAAGAGAGTTCAGCTAAAAGACCCTATATATTCAAGGTTGGCCTTTAATGAGTTTGGCGACCATACTGCTCATTTGGAAAGAGGTTCAATAAAGATATTAATCGATAACGTAGTTTTATCATATCGCTATTGGGAAGAAATTGAAAGACTGAATGAGCTAAATAAAATTTGCAAAGAACGTAATGTTAAGCTGTATTTTTCCTATCCCTGTATTGCAGAGTCTTTTTACGAAAAAAATCAGTCTGTTATAGATAGGTTCGAAAATGATATTAGTAACGATCTGCGCATTCCAGTGGTTAATCACCCTCGTACATTCGTGTACCCCGATAATCACTTTTATGACACGGTCTATCACTTGAATTCAGCGGGGAGAGATAAACGAACGGAAACGTTCATAGAAATCATCAAAAGCGATAAAGTCAGGTTGAATTAAATACACGCCTTTGAATGGATTCAGAGAAAAGATGACAACGTATGATTGCAATCGATGATTAATGGTTCTGATAAAAGACTAGCCGACTTGCGCTTGGCGATGGGCTTGACTTAGGGGCTCGGCGATATTGAGAATTGCTTGTCGCTTTCATCGAAGATCTTTCCATCTGCCGTGCTGACCCGGAGTGTTACCGTTTTCGATGAAATTGCAGGCACTTGCCATGTGAACGTCCCGTTGTGCGTGGTGGAATTCGTAATCACTTTCCACATACTGCCATTACTGTATTCCAATTTGACAGTTCGCACACCTTTCCAGAAGGGGCTCCAGGAGACGTTTACGGTTTGACCGGAAGTGAGCGTTTCGCCGCCATTGGGAAAATATAGTTTAAAGGCGGGTGGTAGCGGATTGTTTTTCAGGAGTCTTGGTTTACCTGACAGGGATTTGTCGTCTTTAACCGCTTTCATGCGATCTTGAACCGCCTTGCGCATAGAGGCTAGTACATCCGCATACTGAGGATCATAAGCGAGGTTGTTTTCTTCGTAGGGATCCTCTTCAACGAGATATAATTCTTCTTTGGGTCTGGCATGGTAACGGTGCAGGAATTGGGCGGCCTCTTGATTGGATTCGGCAGCTTGAACCCACGCAGACCAATCATAGAACGTATGTTGGTTTCGTTGGCCAGCTCTCGTATGCCCTTCTCGGAAGACTTTTATGTCCATGTGGGTGGTGTTGTAGAACTCAGGGAACAGATTGAGCATGTATTTCCATTTGTTCGTTCTTACAGCCCGGGTGGGGTAAACGTTAACCGTCTTATCACCTTTGTGGACGGTGAAGATCTTTTCGCGATGGCGAGCGGTTTCGCCCAGCAATACGTTTTTAAAGGATTTGCCATCGATGCCTGCCACAGTAGGCGCTGCGGCGATATCGAGAAAAGTCGGGATTAGATCTATCCAGCTGACCATGGCATCAGTGGTTGATTTTGGCTCAATCTTTCCGGGCCAAACGGCTATCAGTGGAACGCGTACGCCCGTTTCGTAGAGCGACCATTTCCCGAATGGCCAATTCTGGCCGTGGTCGGATGTATAGAGGATAAGGGTATTGTCTTCATCGAGTTGGCGTTTGACGATTTCGCGTACTTGGCCGACGGTTGTATCCACATTCTCAACGGACTGGTTGTAGCGGGCCATCAATTGGTGCGCCTCGGGTATATCGAATGTCTTGGGTGGCAGTACGGTGTCTTCAAGTTTGAAGTGAACGTCGCCTGGCTCGTTAGGCCAGATCGTGTGCGTGTCAGTCGGGCCGATGAACAGGGCAACCGGTTTGGTCTTGTCTTTCCGGTTTACGAGATAGGCTTCGACGTTTTCGGGATCGAGTAGATTATTGCTACCGGGTAGCCGTACTACTCCAGTGGGTACCACTCCTTTTCCATTGCCGTGGGCAACTTTACCCCTGAATACAACATCATAGCCCGCATCTATGAGTTGCTGTATCAAACTCTCGGATGCATCCAGTTTGTAATTTGAATTCTCGTGATTGCCTACTACTCCATTTCTGTAGGGCATCAGCCCAGAAATTAGGGCATGCCGACTGGGGGCGCACGCAGGGGAGGCGACGTACGCTCGTGAGAAGGTCATGCCTTCATTTGCCAAAGATTGCATATGAGGCGTTTTCTGTTCCTTCGAGCCATAGACCGTCGAATGGTAGACGCCATGGTCGTCGGCAATAATAGCAACGATGTTTGGCTGGCCTGCAGCTGACAAATTTATCCCGAAGGCAAAAACGAGCAGGATTGCTTTGAGCGCAATGAGCAAGCTTTTCAGTTTTAGAGCGATCATGCGGTTTTTTCTATGAATCTACGACGATTCAATTGACCCGAAGTTTTTGGAATTCCCGATAACCTTGCCAAGCGATATGTTGTAAATCGGCACGGTCTTTGTCGGAAAATACTTTGGTGATAGGAAGGCCATCACGGTCTTTCGTTTTGTCTCCCTCAAGAAATCTAATGTCCGTGACCTCGGTTATCGGTAGCCCAACAGGGCTTTTATTGAATATCGCTGCGTATAAGGCGCAGGCGCTCATGTAGGATAGGGTCTGGTTCAAGTGCGCATCGTTGATGAAGCGCAGGGGGAGATCTGGCCGTTGGGATTGGCTGCGATGAGCGATCAGGGCCATAGGAGCGACGTTGGCGTTTATACTGTTCGCCAATTTGGCTATCGACTTGGATTTCTTAAGGATAGGAGTTTTGTCTGGGGTTGATGATATCGTTTGGGCGTTTTGCGTTGTGGGTGTGGTCACGTACAAAATAACCCGAGCTCCCTGGGCCTTGGCCAGTTTGGCATACTTCGGAGCATACTGCATGTAGGGAGAATCATCGCCGTCCAGGTCATCACGGTAGGATTGCAGTACAATGATATCCCATTTTTCCCGACTGGGTGGATAGTTTTCAAGCAGAGCAACTTGTCGTTTTAAGCCAGCTGGCGCGTATTTGTCCTTCGAATCTTTGGAGGCTTCTTTAAGCGCGTCGGCCGTCGCTTTGATCTCTTCTTTGGCAACGGCGTGTTGATTAATGATATGCTGCGTGCCTAGTCGCCAATGATCTTTTAAGGTGCGACCGCCGTAGATCACTGTGGAGACTTTGAATTGCAGTCCAGGGTTTCCGACCTCCGCCATCTCTTTAACAACCTGAGAAAGAGTGTGCCGACCGGTGTAGCTGTTGCCGATGAATAGGACATTGAGCTCTTCAGAGCTGGCCTGTAGGGGAAGGAAGAATAATAGACTGAGAAGGAAGAATGAATGTTTCATATCACGAGTGTCCAGTTAAGCGGTTAATTGAGTTTTCTAAGTTCTTATTAATCTAGCCAGATTATTGGGGTGCGGCGGCCATGAGGCCTTTCCAGAATTGGTTATTGAAGTCATTGGTTTCGGTCTGATTGCCGAGGCGGGTTATCACGAGATTCATGGAAGGAACTATATAGAGTTTTCTTTGCAGGGCGCCTTGGGCGGCGAAGAGATCGGCTGGGGCTTCTTTGATCAAGGGACCCTCTTTCGGATTGAGGCCGGCACCTCCATTCACAATTGATTGTCCGTTTAGCCACCAGAGGTAGCCATAGGAGGGATTCATTTCCTGAGAAGGGTGTGACATGTCGTGGATATAATCCTTGTCGGTCATTATGGGTTTTCCATTCCATGTTCCGCCGGCCAGGATCATTATTCCGATTCGGGCCAAGTCTCGATTGGAGGTACTCAGACCGAATATGTTGGTATCTTTGATGTTGGAGTCTTCCATGCCATTACGGAATATCCAGGTGGAGTCATCCATCCCAAGCGGATCGAACAGCCATGCTTTCACGAGGTCTTTCGCGTTCATTCCGGCAGCGGCAGATGCCACATGCATAGAGTGGGAGTAAGCGGTGGTATTGTAACGCCAACGCGTGCCAGCTGGGGCTTCGAATGTGAGGTCGTCCTTCAATCCGGAGCTCATGCTGATCAGGTGCTTAACCGTGATCTTTGCTTCCTTTTCAGGAGAAGCTCGTGACCAACCTTTACCCAGATACTTGTGGACGGGGTCTGAAATGGAAAGCAGTCTTTGTTGTTGAGCCATACCCACTATGATACCGGAGATGCTTTTTTGAGCGGATGCGACATCCTCTATGCTGTGACCGTCTTGGGTTTTGCCCAACATCATACGAACTCCACGGATCCCTCCCATTTTGTAGTTTTCGTCAGGCCAGTGTTTCTCGACGATAATTTTGCCGTTCTGGAGGATGAGCAGGCCAGAGGATTTTTGTTTGCCTACTGCATTGATCAATTTTTGCAGCTTCGCCTCATCCCATCCAGCTTCTGTCGGATCAATGGCTTCCCACTCTCCTGTATTGGGAGGGAAGTAGAGAGACTCTGCTACTGTGAAAGTCGGAGCTAGGAATAGTAAACTAATGAAGCCCATGACGAGGGGAGTGCTTTTAGATATCGAGCGCATCTTATGTTTCTAATAGTCTACTTCGATTTCGTATTGGGGATTCGAATATTATTTAGAATCGTCGGATCTTCCGCCTCAGGCGCTCGGTTAGCCAGAGCTAATAACTTTTGCACGAGTTCCGGATGGTTCTTGGCTAGGTTTCGCGTTTCGCCTATGTCATTGGAAAGATCATACAATTCTACATTTTCCGATCCCCGGTCCTTAACGTAACCGTAGAAGGTTTGGCGATTGGGGAGAATCAGCTTCCAGTTATGGCGCCGAACACCCTGTAGCTCCCCTTTAATGTAGTAATAGAAATAGTCACGAGCTCCCATTTCGCTCTGCCCCTTCAACAGCGCCGTCTGGTCTACGCCATCCAACGGCCGATCCTTCGGCGCCTCAAAGCCAGTCAGAGCTGCAAAGGTTGGCAAAAAGTCTAAGGTAGAAAAAAGCGCATCGCTGACACGTCCCTCGGGAATCATCCCAGACCAACGCACCATGCAAGGCACGCGCACTCCTCCTTCGTAGCTCGATCCTTTCGCTCCGCGTAGGGGGCCGGACTCACCCCAGGCAATGGCTCCGTCATGCTTGGGACCAAGGACTTCAGAGAAATTGCTCCAAGGGCCATTGTCCGAAGTGAAAATCACCAAGGTGTTGTCCCGCAGCCCTAGTTCGTCGATTCTATCAAGCAAGCGGCCGGTATGAAAATCGATTTCCTCGACCGTATCGCCATAGAGTCCGCCCTCGGACTGGCCTTTGAATTCGGGGGAGGCGCCGATGACCGAATGCACCATAGTATGGGCCAGGTACAAAAGGAACGGCTCGTCTTTGTGCTGCTCCAAAAACGCAATGCCCTTATCCGTGTAGCGTTTCGTCAGGCTGCCCATCTCATCGGTCCCGCCAATGGGTTCGTTGTTTTCATGAAAGGCTACCTTGCCGCCATCGTTCGCGCCCAAGGTGCCCCAATAGTAGTCGAAGCCCTGATTATTAGGCATGCGTTCGATTATGGCTCTGCGGTTGGAAACATCCCATTTGCCTATGCAGCCCGTCGTGTAACCGACAGTCTTGAGTTGCTCCGCGAAAGTGATCTCGCTCTCCGGCATGCTCCAGCCGAGACTACGGACCGGGTAGCGCCCAGTAAGCAAAGCCGAACGAGAAGGACCGCAAACCGTCTGAGCATAGAAGTTCGTAAATTTCGTTCCTTGCGTCGCTAATTTATCGATACGCGGCGTTCGAATCGTCTCTGATCCGAAACACCCCAAATCGCCATAACCCATATCGTCGATAAAGATGATTACGACATTCGGCCGATCTTCCGACTGGGCAAACGAAACAAGGGCGAGCAGCATTGCAAGGGAGACACTGCAGCAAAAGGATTTTTTATTATTAGTGCAAAGATTCATAGGGAGGGGTAGATTGTTGACAGGGAATTCAATTGTTCCGATGAGATGAATACGTTGCAGATGTCGAATAATCACCTGGTTGGAAGCATGTTCCGAATGGCTGCAATTTTCCACTGTTCATCTTGATGAGTCACAATAAAAGTGCTCCACATTTTCCGAATGCTACCGTCAGTGTTTGTCACCTCGTAGCGTGCGTCTGCAATCCCGCTGGCTTCAGCTAAGAATCTTATTTTTTCAACAGTGAGAGTTCTGGAGCCCGGTCTACTCGTGGAACTTTGCATCATGCCTTTGAGAGATTCATCAATCCCTCGTCTCCAGGTACCGGAGGACACAAGTTGATCAATATCCTTAACTAGAATCGACTTTAACAATTCCGCATCCTTGGTTTCACGGGCCTTACTGTATTGAGCTATTAAGGAAATTATCTGCTTTTCATCCTCATTACCACTCGGGTTCGGCTCTGCGCACGAAAAGGAAGCGAACATCAAACTAAGCGAAGTTAAAAGTAGGAGTTTCTTCATTATTTTTGGTTGGTTTTTTTTGATCCTTGGATTTGGGGTATCTCAATAAACAGTCATCGACTAAGAATGTTTCGTGGCAGGTGAGCGTATAAAACATAGACAATTTATTTCGATCCGGCTACACATATTTACAAACCAATGCGCCTATACTTAGCGAAAAGGATCAAGCTGTATAATCCCAAGGAACTTAGCTTGATTGTGCCAAGACAGTTCTTCAGTCTCTCGGCATGAAATCGCTTCTATTCTGCCTCCAATCGTTGTTTTTGCTTCCCTGTGTTATCCAGGGCAAACCTAGTCCAGTGATGATACGATTGGTCGATCCATTAGACGAACCTGAATTCTACTGCGTCGATATTCCGGGATTCCGGCAGAACGTGCAATTGAAGGCTCCACTGATGGCCCACACTCTCAAGCGCTTCGGATCAGCGGATGAAATGTGGCTTATGGATAACCCATCCAAAGGACAAATTCTTGCCAGCGAATACGGACTTTGCATCGAAGCGGCTAGCGCCACAGCAGGAGCGGCATTATTTCTAAAAGAACCCAGCAAATCTTCCCTGCAACGATTTACGCTCACAGAGGAAGGCTTCCTCATACTGACCGACCATCCCGAATTCGGTTTCGCTATTGATGCTGGAATGGGTGCCAAAGCGGGGGGACCCAGTCACCTGAGACGAGACTTAAGCCTAAAATCGCTTACCAAGTCGGAAGCCGCTCTCACCAGGTGGAAACTGGTCAAGGATGCTGCTAGCTGGCCTGAATAAAACGCGATTGAAGGATGATGCTTCGGTCTTCGATTGTTGATAGGAAGTTCAATTGTTCCGATTTGATTCGCTTGGTAGTTGAGGGTTTTTCCGATATTCTCCCTGCGTGATTGTGAACATTTCGCTCATGGTTGCTACTGGACAGGTCTACGACCCGTCCGCAAGATCACCCACCGAGCACACTGAGATTTAGGCGGAGGGGGCTGTTGCATCTCTCCTCTGAGGATTTTACTTACCGCTAATGCAGAGTGGCCAAGTAGGCGACCAGGTCTCTCAATTCGCGGTTGCTAAGAATCCCTTTAATATCGGGCATCGTACTCAAGGGCTTGGTTTTCGACGCAATCGCAGTCTGGGAATATGTCGCTTGATTGCCGTCAGGCAATTTCACGACGATTACATCAGAGGTCTCGCGCATCAAAATCCCCGTCACAGAGTTTCCGTTTTTAAGCGCCAAGGTAACGATTCCGTATCCCGGCGCCACTGCGGCTTGCGGGTCGACCAGGGACTGCAAGAGATAGGAGTGGGGGTGACGCGTCGCGATTCCCTGCAAACTGGGTCCAACCTGTTTATCGGAGCTTTTGAGAGCATGGCACTTCGAGCAGGCTGCTAAAGTATGACCAGAAAAAAGGGCCTCGCCAACTTCAGGGTCTCCTCCCAAGAGGACTGCGTCATACTGCGCTAACGGTCCTTTGCATTCGGTCTGAGCACGGTATCGTTCCAATTGGCCATTTAGTTTTTCATCGGTCTCGGCCAGAGCTGCCGCTGCCTCGAGCACGTCCAGCTTCAAATCGGCTGCAAGCGTGCCGTCGATCAATTGGTCGAGCAACCGACGCGCCACGGGATAGGGCGATGAGACCCTCGGCAGCCGCGACAAGGCATACTGCATTTCTCGAGTATCCTTCGAACCTTTAAGCGTAGACGAAAGATAGCGTTGTACCTCCCGCTCGCCACCGTTCGCCGCGATCAGTTCCTCCGCCGCAGCGAGGCGCAAAACCGTGGACTTCGCGTCCAAAGCCGCAATGCCCACTTCAATGAACTTATCGGAATTCTGAATACGTAACCAGCGAAGCCACTCGACCCGTATGGCTTCGTTTTCGCTTCCGTCCATGACCTTTTCGACAACCTGTTGCCAGCTGGCATCGGAGGGCTTTAACTTTGCGAGAATCGCAATTGCCTTTTGAGAAATAGCCTCGTCCTTGACTTTCGATAGCGTCCACAGTCCTTCGCCAAAGGCTACCTCTAGAGCCTCTTGACCGAAGGCCGACAAGGGGAAATAGCGTCCATCGACAGGATCGATCACCGTTGCCTCCGTCCAATATGATAAGGTGTTTAGCGCCTCCAAGCGTTCCAGTCTGCTTAGCTCTGGCGCCTCTAGAAACGTCGCTATGCGTTTCACGGCCGCGACTGTTCCCAATCTCCGATTTGCGGCAAGCGCTCTCACGTTCACCGCAGCATCCGCCTTGGAGCTAAGCAATACGGCCAGAGCCTCGAGCACCTCGGGATGATCGGTAAATGTATCCGGAGTCGCTTCGTCATAAAGGGCACGCGTCGCTTCGGCAATTACCTGCGAAGAGCCGTCGCGTAGAAACGGCAGAAGTTCGACGGTCGCCCGACGCTGTCGCAGCGCCACCACTGCAGCGATGCGCATCGCTGTGGATGGATGCCTTGCGAATGCCTGGAGGTCCTGGCTCGAGGCAACGCCCGCCAGTCCGGCGATTCCTGCATGCCGCAAAACGGGAATCTTATTATCCGCAGTCACGATCAAATCCACAAGCGAACTCAGAGCCCTTTTACTCTTCAGTTTTCCAGTGGCGATGGCTGCAAAAGCCTGTACGCGCTGGGAAGGGTCCCCTAACAGTTTCAGTATTATCCCGTCCGGATCGTATCCGAGATTTCCGGCCCAACGAGCAGTCTGCGCCCGCAACTCGGGATCAGGGTCGGAGCTGAGTTTCTGCAATAGCGCTCGATTTCCGTCCTTAAGCTGGCCAAGAGCCCAAAGACTGTGCAAGCGCGGCAACTGTCCCGCGCTTGTATTCATCGCCAGTGTACGTAGGGGTTCAGTTTTACCACGAGCGACTAATTCGAATTGTGCCTCTTGTCGAATCCGCCGGTCCGCATGGCCGAGAAACGCCAACAGAGCCGCTGTCGATTTTGCTTGGAATCCCTTGCCCGAAAGAGCCTCCACCTCTGCCATGGCAGCGACAGCCGACTCTTGCGGCTCACTGTCTCGCAATGCCCACAACGGGCTCTTTTTTCCAGGCTTCCACAGGACGAAATACATGCGTCCATCGGGGCCAAACGCCGATGCCAACACCTGATTCGACAGCCCTTGAATAAGGAGGTCTTCCCCTTCGCGTCGAAAGCTCGCACCGTCCGTAACCATCTTGAAGGCACGGATCTCGCCCACTCCTCCGAGCAGGAAATGTCCATGGTATTTGCCGCCGAGCGCCGTTCCCGGTTGATAGGAAAAGGATGCCGGAGCGTTCCAGCTGTTCTCGATTGGCGGCAGCATATGAGCAGGTTGACCTTCATGAAGGGGAACCCACATTTTCTCAGCCAGCCAAGGATTGTAGATATCCGACCGGTTCGTTTTCATGTGTCGATTGGGAGTGCGGTACTGATAGTACATTCTCCATCCGGAATCCGAGCCTTCCGGCAAATAAACCAAACGCTCCCGTTCGCCTTGAAAATCGGCGTCATGGTCTATCGCGAATAAGTTTCCGTAGTCGTCGAAATCGAAGTACTGACAATTGCGCAGTCCACTGGCAACCACCTCGAATGCGCTTCCGTCGGGGTTGCAGCGGACGATGGTACCGCTGTGTGGGTAGGCCCATCGTTTACCTTCTTTCGACATCACATTGGTACCGCGATCCCCCATGCTCCAGTAAAGTTTGCCATCGTATGCCTGCAGTACGCTATGCAGATCATGATTGCCATAACCGATGTGGTTGGCAAAGCCATGTACGAGACGCTCTCGCAGCTCGGCCCGTCCGTCGCCATCCTTGTCCTGGAGTTTCCACAGGTCGGGGATGATCGTCGCATAAATCGAGTCCCCGATCGGCGTCACGCTGTGGGCCACTCCTGTGACGATGTCATTGAAGCCGTCGGCAAACAGCGTTGCCGCATCGAAGACGCCGTCCT
>Ga0233432_10005899_pt1 | contig 10545 bp, 6 predicted proteins | sample SI_122_August201_6_FD_179870 | JGI IMG/M metagenome (GOLD analysis project Ga0233432, IMG submission 179870) | Seawater microbial communities from Saanich Inlet, British Columbia, Canada - SI_122_August2016_10_MG | ecosystem: Environmental > Aquatic > Marine > Inlet | place: Canada: British...
CTAGAGAGAGAAATATCCATGATCTAGAAAATGAATCATCCGACCTTAGTCTTATCACGATAAGATCAAGGAAAGAGCTGGAAAAGACGTATGCTGACATAGAGAAAATAACAGCTAATGAAAAATCGATAATTATGTCAACGGACGAAGTTTCCCAGAAGCTTAATCAACAGAGGGATCAGTTACAAAAATTAATTTCGGAACTGGGTATTCACGACCATAAGTTTAACGATTTGTCCCAACAGTTAAAAGAAATAGACATTAAACTGAAAAATGATGCTGCGAGCTCGGAAGCACTTTCGACAGCCTTGAGCCTTGCGTTGGCACAGTTAAACGAGAAAGAAACTGAAACCGACCGTTTGACTGTAGCTAAGAGTGCTATTCAGCAGAGAGTAGACGATGCCAGAAAAAAATGGGCCGAGTTACGCGACGAGTCACATGCGAAAGAACTGGCAGCACAAGACCTCCGAGCGAAACTGAGCAATTATAAGGAGGGACAAGATAGGAACATATCAGCACGAGAACAGTCGAAAGAAGCGCTTGCGAATATTGAAAATAGCATTAGCCAAATGCATACACCTATTAAGGATATGACCGACACTCTGGAGAAACAATTGTCTGAGAAGCTAAATATGGACAAGGAGCTGGCTACGCTTAGAGTTAATCTAGACCTTTGTAATGAAAAGAACCAGAAATCTGCTAAAGCTAGAACTGACGCTGAGGCATTGGTTGGCGAATGTAAACATGGCCTCGAGAATGACCGCTTAGAAGAAAGAACTTATGCCGTGAAGCTGGATGAACTTAACACCAGGTTCAAAGAAACTGGTGAAAATATTGAAGAAGCGCTTTCGGCGATAGAAGAAAAGTATGAATTACACGAGATTACTGGCGATATAGAATCTTTGAAAATGAGATTGCTTCGGTTGGAGCCTATAAATTTGGCAGCCATCGATGAGTTTAACGAGCTTTCGGAGAGGAAAGAGTACCTTGATGCACAAGATAGCGACTTAACGGATTCATTGAACACTTTGAAATCAGCAATTCGTAAAATCGACATCGAAACAAAAACTCGCTTCAAAGAAACCTACGATAAAGTAAACTATAAACTCCAAGAAACATTCCCAGTGCTATTTGGGGGTGGGCAAGCATACTTGGAAATGACTGATGATGACTTGCTCGAGACGGGAGTTACTGTTATGGCGCAACCTCCCGGGAAGAGAAACACCTCTATACATCTCCTTTCAGGAGGCGAGAAAGCTCTGACCGCGCTAACCTTTATTTTCTCTATCTTCGATTTAAATCCCGCACCTTTTTGTTTGTTAGATGAAGTTGACGCGCCTTTGGATGACGTGAATGTAGTCCGACTAATTGACATGCTGAAAGCCATGTCTAAGAACGTGCAATTTCTGTTCGTAACTCACAATAAAATAACAATGGAAATTGCTGAACAGCTGATTGGAGTGACTATGCAGGAGGCGGGAGTTTCTCGATTAGTGAGCGTGGACATGGCCGAAGCCGTTGAATTGGCTGCAATCGCCTAACGTCGTTAAAGCAGTAATTTATGTTTTTATATGTGACTTTTTTTTCTTTATTTCTTGGAATTCTTTGTGGAGCCTTTATGGCGAGCAAATCTCGTAAAAAAAGAGAAGCCGAAATATTAAGGCTTGAATTGCTTTGGAAAGAAAGAATTCCACAAGTAATCGAAGAACATAGTAGCACAAGTGAACTTCAACCTCGACCAGTTAACAGTAGTGAATTTCGGCTAAGTCTATCGAAAGGCACGGCGATTAGGAAAGGGCGGCTTCCTGTAGTAAATAAAAGCAACCGCCCTTCAGCACAAAAGGATAACGACCAACTAGCATTGTTCTCTAAAGATACTGCTGCGACGAACGGCGCTGAACCAGGCGAGAAGAGTAATGCAGAGACGCTAGTGCAGACCGAAGATTACAGCAGTCCAAAAAAAGCTAAAGGCTTGTTAATACAGCTATACATAAAACGACGTTCCGGTGAGCTGATAGATGGGCTAGCTCTAGTGCGTTCTTTCAATAAAGTTGGATTGACCTTCGGGGAAAGAGGGGTTTTTCATTTCATAAACCATACGCAACCCGAGCTGCCACCGCTTTTTAGTGCGGCGAACATGCACGAGCCGGGGACGTTCGATATGAGACGAGTAGAAATACTTAAAACACAAGGAGTCGTTTTTTTTATGAATGCTTTTGAAAAAGCGCAAGGAGAAAAAGATTTCTATTTAATGATGTCAGCTGGAAAAAGAATGGCGGAGCTTGTCAAAGGTGATTTATATAGGAGCCCTGAAGTAGAGTGGATTGCAGCTCACGAAAAAGAAGCTTTAACTATGCTGGAAAAAATTAATAGTGGATGATAAAAAAAAACAAGCAACAGTATTACGCAAAGAACTCGAGAACCATAACCATCAGTATTACGTCTTAGATAATCCGGTTGTTTCTGATTATGAGTTTGATTCTTTGTACCAGAAACTATTGCAACTAGAGTTAGACAATCCAAGTCTTGTAGATAAATATAGTCCCACTCAAAGAGTCGGTGCCGAGCCTTTAGCGGCATTTAGCTCAGTCGATCATTTGTCGCCGATGCTTAGTTTAGGAAATGTGTTTAATAGTGAACAGTTTGCAGATTTCTATAAGCGTGCCAAGCAAACTATAAATGCATCTAATATTGATTTTTTTGGAGAGCCGAAATTAGATGGCCTTGCAATTAGTTTAGTCTACGAGGACGGAAATTTGGTGAGAGCGGTGACTCGCGGGAACGGTAAAAAAGGTGAGGACGTCACGCATAACGCGCGTACCATAAAGTCAATTCCATTGACTTTGACTGCGCTTTCTCCTCCTTCATTGCTTGAAGTTCGGGGCGAGATATACATAGAGAAGGCTCAATTCCAAGCGCTTAACCAAAGACAAAAGGCCGGGGATAAAAAGACTTTTGTTAACTCTCGGAACGCTGCTGCTGGAGCATTGCGGCAATTAGATCCTAAAGTAGCAGCATCAAGACCGCTGACCATTTGTTGCTATGGGATATCCAGAATTGAAAATCATGCTTCACCAGCTACACAAAAAGACTCATTGCAGCTACTAAAATCATTTGGCTTTCGGGTGTCAGAGGACACGGTGCTTTTGAAAGACGAGAAGGAGTGTGTCCTTTATTTTGAAGAACTGGCTGCAAAAAGGCAGTCTCTAGCCTATGACATTGATGGGGTAGTTTTTAAAGTTAACCGAATATCCGATCAAAAACTAATGGGCGCTGTTGCCAAAGCCCCTCGGTGGGCTGTTGCTTTTAAATTTGCTGCGGAAGAAGCTAGGACGCTAGTCCGTGCAATTGACCTACAAGTGGGACGGACTGGAGTGTTAACTCCAGTTGCTAGACTACAGCCAGTTTTTGTAGGGGGCGCCACAGTTACAAATGCGACTTTGCACAACTTTGAGGAAGTCGCGCGTAAGGACATCAGGGTGGGTGACACGGTGATTGTCCGTCGAGCGGGCGATGTGATTCCGGAAGTGGTGAAAGTTCTTTTTGAATTGCGCCCTCCTGATGCGCTTCGTTATGAGATGCCGAATGAGCTACCTGATATCGCACTAGAACAATTAATTAAGAAAGTCATACATTTTGTTAGTAAAAAAGCATTGGATATTGACGGCCTAGGCGATAAGTTAATCGCCCAATTGGTGAAACAAAAATATGTTGTTGGTTTTTCGGACTTGTTCCATTTGAAAAAAGAGCGCTTGCTATTACTGGAACGCTTAGGATCTAAATCGGCGGATAAAATTTTGTCGGCAATAACATCTAGCAAAAGGACTACATTTAGAAGACTGATCTACGGAATAGGTATACCTGGAGTGGGAGAAGAAACTGCAGCTCGCCTAACTGATGCATTCGATTCTATTGAGAAAATGCAGAGTGGGACAATTGAGCAATTTGAGAAGATACCTGATATTGGAACGGTCGTATCGCAGAGCATATTTGACTGGTTTTCTAAAGCTGAAAATATTGAAGAGTTGACTCAATTGCTAAGTGCGGGATTAGTGATTGAAAAATCATACGACGATGAAAGAATAATAAATTTTGTTTGTGTTATCACTGGAAGTTTTGATTCTATGACACGTTCCGCAATTGCACAGAATCTCAACGAAATAGGTATTCGTACTTCTAATACAGTTTCTAAATCGGTTGATTTTCTAGTGTGCGGAGACAGCCCTGGGAGCAAGTTGGAGAAAGCGAATGAGCTCGGGATTAAAGTTATTTACCAAGGCGAGTTGATACGCTTGCTGGATGAAAAGACTATTAGCAAAAAAGCAATCAGAGCTTTCTTTGAAGGTAAGTAGAGGGCCAACAAATTGATAGTCTATAGAATATTTCCCTGGTTAGCATGAGACGGTTGCGTCAAGAGCTTAATATATGGGGATACAACTGACTCAGGTTGAGCCAGCATTTCATGATTTTCAGCGGGATAAGCGGTCATTCTAATAAGGGTTTTGGTCGGAGGAGGGAGCACTCCCGCAACACGCAATTGCTCGCTGTTATTGTTTTCAAGGGCATATATCTTCATGAATGCGCTCAGAGCCGCTTTAGACGCGGCGTATGCGCCCCAATTTGCTTTGGGTGAAATGCCTTCACTGGCCAACGTGAATATGACGGTACGTAGTGCTGATTCTATCAATAGCGGCCGCGTGGCTTGTAGTAGCATCACTGCACTATGCAGATTGACTTGAAACACTTCAATCCAAGTTGTTAATGAGTAATTGTCACAGGGTGTTACCTCACCTAGCATAGCAGCATTTAGGACTACAGCGTCTAGTGTTCCAAATTGCTTCTCAATATGATCTGCAACGGTCCGGTAATCATCTGCGTTTGCAGTCGCCAAATTGATAGGAAGCAGTGTAGACAGTCCGTTAAATTCTGTTTTTATCTCATCTGATAGCACTTCAAGATCTTTTACATTTCGGCCGCATGCGATTACGTGTGCGCCCTGTCTAGCGCATGCTTTAGACAAAGCTCTCCCTATACCTCGGCTTGCCCCAGTGATCAAAATAGTTTTTTCATGGAAACTCATAGAGTTTATGTTCGAATTCAAGTGTCTTCCTTTCAATATAGCTGCTAGCCGGCCTAAGTGTTGATGTTTATAACAGTGTTGCGTTTAAATGTGCTCTCATCTTTGTCTGGATAATCTAGGGTGTAATGCAAGCCCCTGCTTTCTTTGCGTCTTAATGCAGATACAACTATTAATTCAGCTACTAAAGCTAAGTTTCTCAATTCAATTAAATCGGTGCTTACTTTAAAGTGACTGTAAAACTCATTAATCTCATTTTGTAGCAGTTCGATACGTTGTTTAGCACGGCCCAAGCGCTTATCCGATCTGACTATGCCAACATAATTCCACATTAAGCGTCTCAACTCATCCCAACTATGAGAAATAATTACGTTCTCATTTCCTTGTATTACTCTACTTTCATCCCACTCAGGCGGATTAACAGTTAGAAAATCCATAGTTAGATCTGTGGTAATACTTTTTACCGCTGACGAGGCCACAACTATACACTCTAGCAATGAGTTGCTGGCCATTCTGTTTGCCCCGTGGAGACCTGTGCATGCTACCTCACCTACGGCATAGAGACCGTCTAATTCAGTTTTCCCATTGATATCGGTGAGAACACCTCCACACAAATAATGGGCCGCCGGAACTACAGGAATAGGGCTGGTCGTAATATCAATTCCGTATTTCTTACATGTTTCGTAGGCACTTGGGAAATGTCTAAGTATGAATTCTTTTGGCTTATGAGAAATGTCGAGATGCACGCAGTCTATTCCTAATCGTTTCATTTCATGATCGATCGCCCGCGCAACTACATCTCTAGAAGCGAGCTCGGCTCTCGGGTCGAACTTTTGCATGAACCTATCACCATTTGGGAGTATTAATTTTCCACCTTCCCCTCGAAGCGCTTCCGTTAAAAGTATTGTTTTAGCTTGGGGATGGTACAGGCAGGTAGGATGAAATTGAACAAACTCCATATTTGCAATACTACAGCCCGCCCTCCATGCCATTGCTATGCCGTCACCGGTAGCCACATCGGGATTGCTGGTGTATAAATAAACTTTGCCAATGCCGCCAGTTCCTAGCACTACGGTCTTAGCCGCAATGGTCACTATTGCACTGTTTATAGAATCATATAGATAGGCGCCTACACATTTAAAGCTACTAGATGAAGTTTTTTTTGTCTTAATTAGATCTATAGCGGCATGTCGCTCCAGCAAGGTAACATTCGGGAGTTCTTTGACTTTTTTAACGAGCGTTTTTTCAACAGCAGCGCCGGTTGCATCTGCCGCATGCACGACTCTTCTATGTGAGTGTCCGCCCTCTTGTGTCAGATGGAATTCCTCTACACCCGATCTAGAGGTTCTAGTGGAGAAAGGGACTCCTTGCTCAATAAGCCACTCTATCCTATCTCTGCCATTACTCACTATATTTGTGACTGCATCGACATCACAAAGGCCCGCTCCTGCAATAAGTGTGTCTGTGATATGCGCGTCGGTTGTGTCCGCATGATCCATTACAGCTGAGATCCCTCCTTGTGCATAAAAAGTTGCGCTTTCATCTATACTGCTTTTGCTTATTAGCACGATATTAAGTTCGCTGGGTAATGCTAACGCTACGCTGAGGCCTGCGGCTCCACTGCCTATTATCATTACATCGTAGTGTTTCATGAAAATTGCACCAAAAAAATCCTATCAAAGAGTCATTGCTGTCGTCCATTTTATTCCATAGGTTTCGCTACGGCTACTAATCACGAGTCTTGATTCATTTTGATCCTAATAGAAGTGAACAGACGTAGACCAAGGAGTAGAATTGCGCTTACAGCCGATACAGCAGAGTGATACCATAGCCATTACTTTTTCACTTGGTTACATTTTGGTAACTACGTATCTGGTTAGATTTTGCTCTATGCTTACCTTTAGCCAACAAGGACACTTATCGTTATGATTCGATTTCTATATAAACATCTCTTTCTTTTGACTGCCGTAGCAGCCTTTGTTATACAGGCCAGTTCTTTACAGGCCAGCGACCTGCCAGATTTTACAGAGCTTGCGGCTGAAAATAGTCCTACTGTAGTCAATATAAAAGCGATACCAAAAAAACAAGAAATTGCAGCTGATAACCCGCAAGGGATGCCCTTTAGTCGGCCTTTTGGGCCGGATGGAGGACTTCCCGATTTCTTTAGGTACTTTTACGATGAGCTACCTGGCCAGAGAAAAAAACCGCGAAGAGACGCGCGGCCATCTCAGGGATCCGGATTCATCATGTCGCCCGACGGATATATCATCACTAATCATCATGTCGTAGATGGAGCAGGAGAACTTATAGTAACTTTGTCTGATAGAAGTGAACTCACAGCTGAGTTGATAGGTTCTGATGAACGGAGTGATATCGCTGTTCTTAAAATTGATGCAGCATACGAGCTCCAAACAGTAAACTTAGGTGACTCGGATTCTTTAAAAGTTGGAGAATGGGTGCTCGCCATAGGTTCCCCCTTTGGATTTGACTATTCAGTGACCGCTGGGATTGTCAGTGCTAAAAGTAGAAGTCTCCCTGACGATAACTACGTGCCTTTCATACAAACAGATGTGGCGATTAACCCCGGGAATTCCGGAGGGCCTTTATTTAATTTGCAAGGGAAAGTGGTCGGTGTTAACTCTCAAATTTATAGCAGGACAGGTGGATTCATGGGCCTTTCCTTTGCCATTCCAATGAAAGTAGTCCTGAATGTTTATGAGCAAATAAAGCAAACCGGTTCAGTAAGCCGCGGCTGGTTAGGGGTTTTCATACAGGATGTTACGCAAGAACTAGCTGAATCTTTTGGTATGACTAAACCTGCAGGAGCACTTATTTCTAAAGTTTTATCAGATAGTCCGGCTAAAAAAGGTGGTATTAAAGCTGGAGACATCGTTGTTGAATTTGGAGGGTCTGCTGTTGATCGCTCCAGCGATCTTCCACCTTTGGTAGGCCAAGAAGAGGTTGGCTCAAAAGTAAAAGTACAAGTGATTCGTAATGGTAAGAAAATCCGCCTGACGATTGTCATAGGCGCGTTAAAAGATGAGCCTGCAGTCGCCTTAGAAAGCAGAGCTAAGCAAACAGATGAATATAACATTCACGAAAAATTAGGGGTAGCCGTCATAGCTCTTACTAGCGAACAACGGATTGATTTGCGAGTCGAACGGGGGGGAGTACTTATCGCCAACCTCGAGGATGGGCCAGCAATTGAAGCTGGATTGCAAAGAGGTGATGTAATATTAAAAATGGCTAGTTCTTTAGTCCTTGGGGTTCAGAGCTTTAAAAATATCTTGCGCCCGCTTGCTCCTAACTCTGTAGTACCAATCTTAATACAACGGGAAGGGTCACCGTTGTACGTCGCTGTGCGATTAGGTGGAAAATAGAAGCTCGAACCTGCTTTTGTTTGTTCTTATGACACCGTATTATGGCGGCTTGGCTTTGAAGGTAGCTATACAATACTGTGACTTGCACATCTCTGTCTTTCAAACAGAGATGTGCTTGATGTTATGCTCTTCTGCGAGAGATTTCAGTCCTTTTTAACGCGTACTCTTTTATTAATTAACTGGAGAAATCAAGGAACATATGTCTTGGAAAATGGCAAACATAAGAAATTTTTCGATAATTGCGCATATCGATCATGGGAAATCAACGTTAGCCGATAGATTCATTCAGATGTGCGGTGGACTTAGTGAGCGTGAGATGTCGGCACAAGTTTTAGATTCTATGGATATTGAAAGAGAGAGAGGGATTACTATTAAAGCTCAGAGCGTCAGTCTCTCTTACGGTGCAAATAATGGTCAGAGCTATCTATTTAATTTCATCGATACACCAGGGCATGTCGATTTTAGCTATGAGGTATCAAGATCACTTGCCGCGTGTGAAGGGGCATTATTGGTCGTGGATGCCGCTCAAGGAGTTGAGGCGCAATCGGTAGCTAATTGCCATGTTGCGATCGACCAGGGTTTAGAGGTACTACCTGTTCTAAATAAAATTGATTTACCTTCATCTGAACCTTTGCGTGTTCGGGCAGAGATTGAAAATGTTATTGGGGTAGATGCTGACGATAGTATTAACGTTAGCGCAAAAACTGGCATCGGAGTCGCTGATTTGCTGGAGGCAATTGTTCTGCGTATTCCACCTCCATCAGGGGACAGAGAGGGGGCGCTTAAGGCGCTTATTATAGATTCGTGGTTCGACAACTATCTTGGAGTTGTGTCACTAGTGCGCGTTTATGAAGGAACGATACGTAAAGGTGATAAAATTACCACAATGTCGAACATGAATTCTGCTGAAGTAGGTGATGTAGGTATATTTAACCCTAAGCGACTTAGCACTGGAGTGTTGAAAGCTGGTGAAGTTGGTTATCTCGTTGCAGGGATAAAAGACATTTATGGCGCGCCCGTTGGAGATACCGTCACGAGGGCAAACAACCCTGCTCTAGAGGCTTTAGAGGGATTTAAAGAATCTAAACCTAACGTTTTCGCTGGCCTATATCCAGTAGATTCTGGAGAGTATGAAGCTTTCAGAGAGTCCTTATCTAAACTGAGATTAAATGACGCAGCCCTCCATTACCAACCCGAAACATCGGAAGCTTTAGGATTCGGTTTTCGTTGTGGTTTTCTGGGCATGCTCCATATGGAAATTATACAAGAACGGATTGAAAGGGAGTACGGCATAGAGCTAATCATGACGTCTCCAACTGTTGTGTATGAAGTTGTCGACAAGAGCGGCGGAATACACATGATCGATAACCCCGTGAGACTACCCGAGCCTAGCATGATCTCATTAGTTAAAGAGCCTATGGTTATTGTTGATATTTTGTCTCCCCAAGAACATGTAGGGAATATCATGAAGATGTGTCTTGAAAAACGGGGAGTGCAAAAGAAGATGAGCTATTTAGGTAACCAAGTTGCTATTAGCTACGAAGTTCCAATGGCTGAAATAGTGACAGATTTCTTTGATCGTCTGAAATCTACCACTAAAGGTTATGCGTCAATGGACTACAACTTTTCTCATTACCAAGAAGCTAACATGATACGCTTGGACATTCTCATAAACAGCGAAAAAGTTGATGCGCTGTCGGTTATTGCGCACAGCGATCAAGCACTTTGGAAAGGACGGGAGCTTGTTAAAAAGATGAGAGAAATTATTCCACGACAAATGTTTGATATTGCGATTCAAGCTTCTATTGGTTCAAAAATCATAGCAAGAGAGAGCGTTAAAGCCTTAAGAAAAAACGTGACGGCAAAGTGTTACGGAGGAGATATATCTCGCAAACGCAAGTTATTAGAAAAGCAAAAAGCTGGAAAGAAAAGAATGAAGCAGTTCGGCTCGGTAGAAATTCCTCAAGAGGCATTTATGGCCGTTCTTAGGGCTAGCAGCTAGTGGTAGTTTGGGATTTCACAGCCATACTTTTCTTGTTGTCAATTGGCACTGGCCTTATTATCGCCTCGTATAAAGTCGCCAGAAGG
>Ga0233432_10005901_pt1 | contig 10540 bp, 8 predicted proteins | sample SI_122_August201_6_FD_179870 | JGI IMG/M metagenome (GOLD analysis project Ga0233432, IMG submission 179870) | Seawater microbial communities from Saanich Inlet, British Columbia, Canada - SI_122_August2016_10_MG | ecosystem: Environmental > Aquatic > Marine > Inlet | place: Canada: British...
TGAATTTGATGCATCAGGTTTGAAAGGTCCCAATAACCAACGTTTAAATTCTCAAATGGGTATGTGGATGTCTACACAACGCGTTTGGGATTTATGCGAATCCACAGGTATAGAATATGATTTAGTATTTAAAACTCGCTATGATCTTTTATTTACTCACTACGCAGCCAATAATTGTGATTTATTAACCGATTTATCTAGATTAGATAAAGATCGTATTAATTTTTGGGAATACGCCCCTCATTGGAATATGGATTGGCAAATGAATGACCAATTAGCTATTGGCCCACCTAACTTAATGAAAAAGTATTGTAGCGTGTTTTCTGAAATGTTATTTAATATATTTTATAATCCGGAATATAGGGATGGGAACAATGATATATTCATTAATGAAACTTTAATTTTACAACACATAAACAATAAACATATTCCACTAATGCCTATGTATCATGGATTCAAAGGATCTAGAGGTATTGATTGTGGGTGTCATATAATGAGATAATATGAAAGAACCAAAAGTTTTTGCACACGGTACCTACATAGGTACCACAGGTTATAATAATCACACTAGAGATTTCTACAGAGAACTCCAAAAACACTTCCCAGTTAAATTTAGAAATTTTACTGTAGGTAAATCTTGGTCAGGTCTTTCGGATGAACCCCATAATGGTGAGTCTTATTTAAATGATATTGATAAAAAATTATTAGTAGAGCAGACAGTATGGGGTGATAATAATAAGTTAGTGGATCGTCCAATTTACACCCACCACCCTAATGAATTTGAACATAATGTTAATTTAGTTTTAAATGAATCTAATCATCATTATTACTACCACAATTACCAAGGTCCTAAAATAGCATATAATGTCTGGGAATCTACTAGACAAGAGGAAGGATTTTTTAATAAGTTATTAGAATTTGATCAAATTTGGGTTCCTTCTCAATGGCAAGCAGATTGTACTATTGCTCAAGGAGCAAACCCTGATAAAGTAAAAGTAGTACCCGAAGGAGTAGATACAAAAACCTTCTACCCAGAAGATCCCCAAACAACATTAGATTATGTAGATGGTAGATTTAAATTTATTATATTTGGTCGTTGGGATTATAGAAAATCTACTAAGGAGATGATTGAAACTTTCCTTAAAACCTTTGACCCTTCAGAACCCGTAGACTTAATTGTCTCTATTGATAATATGTGGGGTAAAAAAATGGATGGGTTTGAAACTACAGAAGAAAGACTAGAACATTATGGGTTTACCGATAAACGAATTAAAGTAAAACATTTCCCGTCTAGAGAAGATTATATTACATATTTAAAAAATGGTCATGTATTTTTATCATGTGCTAGAGCTGAAGGTTGGAATTTACCTTTAATCGAAGCTATGGCCTGTGGTACCCCATGTATCTACTCAGCTGATTCGGCCCAAATGGAATTTGCTAAAGGTAAAGGTCTACCCGTAAAAATTAAAGGTTCAAAACCAGCTAATGATGCGACATACGCACGTTACAGGATGAACAACAATAATACCCCAGGAGACTATCCAGAACCTGATTTTGGTGATTTGGCTCTTGTAATGCGTGATGCATTTGAAAATTATACAGATCATAAAAAACGTGCTTTAGAGGAATCTAAAATCATTCATAGGGATTTTAATTGGGAACGTATTGGTAAAATTGGGGCTGAAACTCTTAAAGACTTTGTTAATAATTATAAAGAACCAGAAGATACTAACATTATTAAAGTCAATTATATAGGCGCACCTAAAGTAGAAATTTTAGGTAATGTATCTAAATCTTATAAAGTAGAATTTATTAATCAAGAAACTAATGAAGTAATACATCAAGATACTATTACTAATGGTATGTGGACTACTTGTAATAAAGAATATTATATCCCTTGGTTAATTAAAGTAAATGGTAAAGAAGTTTCCCGTTTAGATATAAAAAATCAAAGAGTTTTAATTTCTTTAGAGTCAAAATCTATTGGTGATACTTTAGGTTGGTCCCCCTATGTTATAGAATTTGCTAAAAAACATAGTTGTAAAGTAGTTTTATCTACTTTCCATAATGAATGGTTTAAAGACTTAGAAACTTATAAAGATATAGAATTTGTAGAACCTGGAGTTGGAACTGCTTGTGTAGCTCATTATAGAATTGGTTGGTTTAAAGATGGTGATAATAAATGGAACATTGGCTCTCATAACCCCAGACAATGTAACACTATCCCAATGCAAGCAACAGCAACCGATATTTTAGGCTTACCTTTTAAAGAATTAAATCATGGTATTAATTTCACTCCAGGAAAACGCCCATTAAAAGAAAAATATATTTGTATTGCCCCACGTTCAACAGCAGGATGTAAAGAATGGCCTCATGCTAATTGGTCTATTTTGTCCAAACTTTTAAAAGGTTTAGGTTATAAAGTAATTAGTGTATCATACGAAGGATTTAAGGGTAAAGATATTATTGATAGACCTGGTCTTAACTGGAAAGATACTTACAATTATTTATACCATGCAGAGGCATTCATAGGGTTAAGCTCAGGTATTTCTTGGTTTAATTGGGCAATGAATAAACACTCATTTATGATTAGTGGTTTTAGCGAAAAAGATCATGAATTTACTACAAATGTAACCCGTATTTCAAGTGATTCATGTTTCCCATGTTGGAATAATAAAAATTTTATGTTTGATGCTGGGGATTGGAACTGGTGTCCTATTCATAAAGATACTGAATTGCAACATATTTGTCAAAAATCAATCAACCCAAACCAAGTTTTTAAACAAATTAAACAACGATTAACTAGTAAAAAATAACTTAATATTTATAACATGAATAAAATTTATTTAACAGAAGAAGAAAAAAAAGAAATTACTGATATTCAATCCCAAGAGAATGATTACATGGTTCAATTCGGTCAAATTGAGTATCAAATACAATCTTTAAAATTACAAAAATCCACTATAGAACAAGATCTTATAAAGTTTGATCAACGTAAAACAAAGTTTGCTCAACAGCTACAAGATAATTATGGTGAAGGTTCCATTAATATAGAAACTGGAGAATTTATAAAATCTAATTAAATTTTGAGTTCTCTTCTAATATTTATAACAAAACATTAACCTCCTAGGCAATGGCAGAAACATTAGTATCACCTGGCGTATTAGCAAGAGAAAACGACCAGTCATTTATTACGCAGCAACCTGTTCAAGTAGGTGCTGCCATCGTTGGTCCCACAGTAAAAGGTCCCGTAGAAATACCTACAATAGTAACTTCATACTCAGATTACCAAAATAGATTTGGTACTACATTTGAAAGTGGTAGTGATGAATATTCATTCATGACTAATATTACAGCATACAACTACTTCCAGAATGGGGGTAATACTATGTTAGTAACACGTGTAGTATCCGGTTCTTCAGATTGGGATTTTGCTTCAGCAGCAATCCCAGCATCTGGAAGTGGTACTTCATTTACTATTGAAGCTATTGATAAAGGTATTATCTTTAACAACTCAGGATCTACAAACTTAATCCCAGGTGGTTCAGGTTCACTTTATTCAGGCTCAACGGATAATATCAGATGGGAAATTGCTAATTCTTCTCAAGATAATGGTAATTTTAACTTATTAGTAAGACAAGGTAATGATAATGACAATAACAAAATTGTTTTAGAATCATTTACTAATCTATCATTAGATCCTAAAGCAGATAATTACATTGCTAAAGTAATTGGTGACCAGTATTATAACTATAATGTTACAGAAAATTATATTGAAATAACGGGCTCTTATGCTAATGCTTCTAGATACATTAGAGTAGCATCTGTAGATTCAAAAACACCAAGTTATTTTGATAATGCAGGTAATGCTAAAAATGAATTTACAGGTTCATTACCCTCAGTAGGGTCAGGTTCGTATGCTGGTACATTTACAGGGGGTGTAGGTAGTGTAATCCCATCAGGTAGAACGATGAATTTATATGGTGATATTAACGCCACAGATACTCAGGGTCTAATTGGTGATGATTACGATAATATGTTAGACTTATTATCAAATCAAGATGATTACCAATTTAACTTACTAGTAACCCCAGGTTTGATTGATACAGCTCAAACTTCTCAAATGACTACTGCTCTAAACAATACTCAAATGAGAGGTGATAGTATTTACATTATGGATTTAGTTCCTTATGCTTCTACTATTACAGCAGCAACAACTCAAGCTAGTGCTAGAAACTCATCATATGGTGCTGCTTACTGGCCTTGGTTACAAACAATTGATCCAGATTTAGGTGATCAAGTATGGGTACCAGCTTCAGCAATGATACCGGGGGTTTACGCGTTTAATGATAATGCCTCTGAACCGTGGTTCGCTCCGGCGGGTATTAATAGAGGTGGTTTAACTACCGTAATTCGCCCAGAAAGAAAATTATCTCAAGCTAACAGAGATAGTTTATACACTAATAAAGTAAACCCAATTGCTTCATTCCCAGGTGTAGGAACAGTAGTATATGGTCAGAAAACATTACAAACACAAGCTTCAGCTTTAGATAGAGTAAATGTTAGAAGATTATTAATTCAATTAAAATCATACATTGGTCAAGTTGCTCAAACATTAGTATTTGAACAAAATACAGCAGCTACAAGAAATAACTTCTTATCAATTGTAAATCCATACTTAGAAACAGTAGTTCAAAGACAAGGTTTATATGCTTTTAAAGTAGTAATGGATGATAGTAATAACACTCCGGATGTAGTTGATAGAAACCAAATGGTTGGTGCTATTTATTTACAACCAACTAAAACAGCAGAATTCATTATTCTAGATTTTAACGTATTGCCAACAGGAGCTACGTTCCCTAGTTAATAAGTTTAGAATCTAAATATTTATAATAGAATAAAATAAACAACAATGGCAGTATTAGATCCAAACGAAATATTTTTCACAGCATTTGAGCCCAAACAACCAAACAGGTTCATTATGTATATGGATGGTTTTCCCTCATATATTGTAAAAGGTGTAAGTGCAGTAACCTTAAACCAAGGTAAAGTGCCTCTTAACCATATTAACGTACAACGTTATGTTAAAGGTAAAACTGTATGGAACCCTATTACATTTACCCTATTTGATCCTATCACACCTTCTGGTGCTCAAGCAACTATGGAATGGGTACGTTTACACCACGAATCAGTTACTGGTAGAGATGGTTATTCAGATTTCTACAAGAAAGATTTAACATTTAATGTGTTAGGTCCTGTAGGTGATGTAGTATCGGAATGGATTGTAAAGGGTGCTATGATTGAAAGTGCTGGTTTTGGTGATTATGGTTGGGATACTGTAGATCAAGCAATAAACCTTACAATGACAGTACAACCAGATTACTGTATCTTGAACTTCTAAAAAAAATTCAATATTTCTATAAATAGAGCTTGGCTTCGGTCAGGCTCTTTTTTATATTCATATGTATACACGATAAACGTTATAACAAATAAAAGATATGGAATTTACTCTACCAACAGAAACAATCGAATTACCTTCAAAAGGTTTATTATATCCTGAAGGTCATCCTCTATCAAGCGGTACTATTGAAATGAAATACATGACAGCTAAGGAAGAAGATATTCTTTCTAACCAATCATATATCCAAAAAGGCACAGTCCTAGATAAATTACTACAATCACTTATTATTACTAAATTTGATTATAATGATTTACTTGTAGGCGATAAAAATGGTCTAATGGTAGCTGCTCGTATTTTAGGGTATGGTAAAGATTATAAATTTAAATATCAAGGTGAGGAACATACTGTAGATTTATCTTTAATAGAGGCTAAACCTATAGCTGAAGTTGTTACTCAAGCAACTATAAATGAATTTGACTTCAAATTACCATCATCAGGAGTTGATGTTACTTTTAAATTATTAACTTCCAAAGATGAAAGTGCTGTTAGTTCGGAATTAGCAGGATTAAAAAAGTTATCTCCTAATTCCCCACCCCCTGAATTATCTACTAGAATTAAACATTTTATAACTTCCGTAAATGGGGAACGAGATAAAAAAGCAATCCGCCAATTTGTAGATAACTACCTATTAGCTACAGACTCTCGTGCTCTTAGAAAATATTTAGTAGAAATCACACCCGATGTAGATTTAACTTTTTTTCCCGAACAATCCGAAGAAAAAGTATCAATACCCATTGGACTCAAGTTTTTTTGGCCTGACTTCTGATACAGCACCCCTGTATAGAAAAAACTTATTTAAACAAATCCACGAAATAGTCTTCCATGGGAATGGGGGCTATTCTTGGTTCGAAATTTATAATATGCCTCGTTGGCTTCGTTTGTTTACTTTCAAAGAAATAGAAGACCATCTTAAAAAGCAGAAGGAACAATACGATAAGGCTTCTTCTAATGGTTCTTCTACAATGGTTGGTACTGATGGGAAAATAAACCCCCAAAATTTTTCTATACCAAATAAATCTTCTTACAAATAGGTTGAAATATTCAATATTTATTGGTATATAATATTATATTATGACAAAGCAAGAGTTAGAAAATAAAATAGCATATAATGCAGAACTTAGAGAGCAGGCTAGATTAGAGCAAGAAATTCTAGATGCTGCTGAATTAAGAGGTGTTATTCAAGCTAACATTGCAGAAGCCTCTGGTAAAGAAACCAAAGTTAAAGGTGATGCTTTAAAATCTTCCCGCCAACTTCAATCAATCTCAGAACAATTACTTGCAGATGCTAGAGAAGAAAATACATTAAATGAAAAAGAATTAGATAAGTTAATTCAAAAACTCAAATTTTCTAGACAGAATCTCGCAGAAGATATTGACAGTGGAGCTATACAAGCAAAAAACATAGATAATTTTGAGGACATTTTATCATTCAGTGAAGATTTACTTAAAAATGCAGTAAAACGTCGTGATTTAGAAAAAGCTATTGGTGAAGCACAAGGTCTTTCTGGTGGTATAGCTGGGGGACTTCAAGAAATACTTGATAAACAAGGTGCCGGAAAACTAAGTAAATCTTTAGGTATAGATGATGCTGTAGCTAAAAGCAAAGAATATACAAAAAATCTTCTTAAGGGCTCAGATAATCCTGCTAAAATGGCAGGCCAATTAGGTACTAAGTTTAAATCAGTTATTAATTTAGTAAAAAATCTAGGGAAAAATCTAATGAAATCCTTGGGTCCTGTATTTTTAATTAGTGAATTAATTAATGGGATTATAAGAGCAGATGAAGAGACTACTAAATTAGGCAAATCCATGTCTATGACTAAGTCTGAATCTGCTAACTTTAGATCAAACTTAGAAGCCGCTGCCAATGATAGTGGTAACATGGCAGTTACAGGTACTAAATTAGTAGAAAACTTTACTGCTTTAAATCAACAATTAGGTTTTATAAATAATTTTACTACTGATAGTTTAGTTACTATGACTAAGTTAACAGAACAAGTTAAATTAAGTAAAGAAGCAGCTGGTGGTTTAGTAACCCTCTCCGAAGCTAGAGGTACAAATGCTGAAAGGGATTACAAGGCAACTTTAGGAGCTAGTTATGAACTCCAAAGACAATCAGGTATACAACAAGATCTAAAAACTATTTTAGAAGGGGTAGCTAAAACTACAGGTCAATTAAGAGCTAATTTAGGAGCAAATACTGTTGAAATTGCTAAAGCTGTTACCTTAGCAGGTGAATTAGGGGGTGAACTTTCAGATGTTCAAACTGTTTCTAAATCTATATTAAATTTTGAATCCTCTATAGCAGCAGAATTAGAAGCCGAACTTTTAACAGGCAAAGAATTAAACTTAGAAAAAGCCAGACAAGCTGCTTTAACGGGAGACATAGTAGGTTTAGAAAGAGAACTTGCTGACCAATTAGGTACATTTACTGAATTTAGTAAAATGAACGTAATCCAACAAGAAGCTATGGCGACTGCTTTTGGTTTATCTTCTGATAAACTATCCGATATGCTATTTAAGCAACAAGTAATGGGTAGAAGTGCTAAAGAATTAAGAGCAGCTGGAGAAGACGAATTAGCTACAATGCTCGAACAACAATCAGCATCCGATAAAATGGCTCAAACTGTTGAAAAACTTCAAGCAGTAATGACTAATTTGGGTACAGCGTTTATGCCTGTAATAGAAGTTTTAGGTTTAGCTTTAAGTCTTGTAGGTCTTTTAATAGGTGTAGTAACAGATTTATTAGCTTTATTTAAAGGCGATTTCGATTTCTCAGCTACTGTAGCTTCAGCAACCTCACTAGCTGATCAATTTACAACTTTTGGAAGTGGTAATAGTGGAGCTTCAGCTTCATCCGAAGAATCTAGACCAGGTCAATCCAAATCAGGAAATTCATCAGGTGGTGGGTCAAGAACAGATGAATTACTAGAAAAATTATTAGCAAAAGATTCTAACTTATATATGAATGATTCAAGATTAAATGATGCTATGAATATTTCAAATGTATCATATATAACAGGATCTTAAATAGATTAAAACTTTAATATTTATAATAAAATAATACAATCATGGGATTAAAAGATCAATTAGCAAACGCAGGTTCAAACTTAACACAATGGGATGGTTCAACCCCTTCAAACGTACCAGGAGTAAATCCTCAATCTAGATTACACTATGAGTATTCCATTAATGGTAACCCAAATATGTCTCAAAAACCATCACCTTCTCAATTAGATTTAGATGGTCTTACTCCTTCTAAGTACACAAATAACTTACCAGGATAATTTATGCCTTTAGTAACACCACAAAATGAACTAGCATTCCAAACTAAGTTCAAGAGTTTACCATATGGTTACGATAAACCAGGTAAAGGTGCCAACAATGGTATCTTTGGTCAACCTTTTGTGGTTAAGGATCATACTAAAGTTAAAACTGAAGAACTAGGTAGATCAGGGGGTGAGGATTTTCTCGTAAGAGGTGGTTTACTCGCCCCAATACGTTCAATACAAGATGCCTCGCGTTTATTCCAGTTATTTACGCAAACTCCTGTCGGGCTCTTCTTTACTCTTAAACAAAATCTTCTATCTCGTATTGGTACAGATATGGATGGAGGTTATACAACTTATACAGCAGGTAAAGAAATCCCTTCTTTATTAAAACCCTTAGGAGGTCCCTTAAATCAAGGAGTTTATACCCCACTATCTACCTTAGGTCAAGCTTTAGTTAATGCTGGTGGGATCCATTTATTTAAACAAGGTATTAACCCCTTAACAGGAGGTCCTAAATATTTAACCTTACTATCACCTTTAGGTGCTGTTGAAGATGGTTTAGGGGCTGTTAGAGTCAATGAATCAGGTAAAGTCCAATTTAGCAATAACCGTTTAGTTAATCTCTACCAAAGTAAAATAACCTCTAGAAATGGTTCTAACGATACAATATTGTTTACTTATGGAGGAGGTCCAGGTTCTGTTTTAGGTATAGGTAAAACTGAAATAAAAGCAGCTTCACAAAGAACATTATTTAGTGGTATAGGTACTAAAGGAGCTATTCAATATGCTACTTTTAATCCTAGCCAAATAGAAAATGCTGATTATGTTGGTGATCAAGGTTCAACTTTAGTTAAAGATTTTAGGAAAGAATTACAATCTAAAGATACTAACTCATTCATTTCAGATTCCCCTGATTACCTTACAAAAAATATAGAACAACGTTTAAATCAAGGTAACCCAGGTGCTCGTACTGCCGATAGAAAAGATTATTCTAAAGGTAGACCTGATAATGAAAGAGGAATGGATCAAATCAATTCCCTATACCTCTATAAAAGTTCAGTTGTTACTACCGATAAACGTAGAAATGATATAGTTAAATTTAGGATAGCTACTATTGATAATGATAACCCTAAACAAAAAGTATTTACCCACTTTAGAGCTTTTATTAATAATTTTAGTGACAGTATGTCAGCCCAATGGAATGATTTTAAATACATAGGCAGAGGTGAAAACTTTTATAACTACCAAGGATTCCAAAATAACATCCAAATGGGTTTTACAGTAGCAGCCCAATCAGTACAGGAATTGTCTATAATGTACCAAAAATTAAATTACCTCAAATCTACATTAGCCCCTGATTATTCTCAAGAAGGGTATATGAGGGGTAGTATCCATCAACTTACTTTAGGTGGTTATTTTTATGAAACTCCTGGTATAATAACTTCATTGACTTATAATATTCCTAATGATACCCCTTGGGAAATTGGAATCCCTGCAGACAATAAAGAGATTGAATCTGAAGGTGGTATTGTTTTTAGAAACCCTGAAGTTAAAGAATTACCTCATAGAATAGATGTTTCTATGGACTTTAAACCAATATTTAAATTCCTCCCAGAAAAAGTAAAAGACATAAATGGAGGTGGGAATATTACACAAAGGTTCATATCGTTGGAGGACAACGCCGGAAACAATAACTTGTATCATAAGACTCCAACTAATTTATTTAGAGCAGAGGATCATTATATACTAGAATCAGAGGAAGCAGTTGTTGTCCCTAGAAAAAATAACCCACCCCAAGGTGCCCGAT
>Ga0233432_10005902_pt1 | contig 10540 bp, 8 predicted proteins | sample SI_122_August201_6_FD_179870 | JGI IMG/M metagenome (GOLD analysis project Ga0233432, IMG submission 179870) | Seawater microbial communities from Saanich Inlet, British Columbia, Canada - SI_122_August2016_10_MG | ecosystem: Environmental > Aquatic > Marine > Inlet | place: Canada: British...
CCGATAAGGCGATTGCGTGATGGGTCGAACCCCGCCGGCGCGATCATCAATATCAACAATGCTGCCGCGATGGGCGACGGTTGCCTGTTGTCGAATACTGGATGGGTTGCGCACGGTTCCCCAAGCGACATTAATAGAGCGCATTAAGGTATCAAATTCGGCTTCGGTGGTTTGCGCCTGCAGCAATTGGTAAACGGCGCCGCGTCTTAGCCGAATCTTATCTTCAAGACTTGCGTCCTTTGGACTCGGATCGGTTAGGTGACCGTGATCGATGAGAAGTTTGAACAAAAGCCGAAAGTCCGTTGAGATCAAGACCGAACTGAAGGCTAAGGAATAGATTTCGTTGCGCATGGGCCCGGTTTCCCCTGAAGCCTCCAGGTCGTAATGCATTTTGTCGTCGGTTGCGATGGTGGCATCGATCATTGCAATATCAATGTGTTGGCCAAGACCCGTTTGATTTCTCAAAATCACGGCAGAAAGTACACCGATCAAACCGTGAAGCGAGGCATTGGTATCGGCAACTGATAACGGTAGGTCCTGAAAATGTGGATCGGTTTGTTGAAGCGAGGCTTCCTGATGGCTGCGATAAATCAGGCCCGCCTCAGAATGAATGACCGGCGCATAGGCGGCTCGGCGGGATTCCGGGCCATCATGACCAAAACCGCTAATCGATAGCATGATCAATTTTGGATTAATCGCTCTGAGGTCCTCATAACCAATGCCAAGCCGACCCATGACGTCGGGCCGGTAGTTTTCAATGAGGATATCGGCTTCCGCCACCAAGGCGTTCACCAACGCCTTTGCGTCAGGATGTCGCAGGTCGATGCAAATATTACGCTTGCCAGCGTTTTGTTGATGGTAGTAGCCAGGTAAGTGGGCAATGACCTTGCCCCAATATCGGGTAACATCGCCTTCAGGTGGTTCTATCTTTACGACGTCTGCGCCGAGGTCAGATAACATTCTGCCAGCGAAAGGTCCGGCGAGAACTCTCGAAAAATCGAGGACTTTGAGTCCTTCAAGTGGAAATTGCATGATGTTTATTGGCCATGGTTGCGGGCAAGATTTGATAGTAGATCAAGCCTTTGTGAAAAGCATTAGCTCGAACGTTTGCCGTTTTGTGCGAGTTTGGATGAGATGACCGAATCGATGTCGTTCAGCCTGAGCCTATATCTTTTACTCTTTAGCGTACTGCCAAGCCTGCTGCAGGCAAGTGATGCGCTTGAGTTTTCGGAGTATCTAGGCCATTGGGAAGTTGACTTTTCTGCGAGCGAGCATCCGAACGATAAATTACGGTACTTGTATGACGTCACGCTCAGCGATCATCAGCGGCGTATGGCCAGTGGCCAGAACCGAATCGGTGAAACGCCACTTCAGGCGATGGATGATCTTCGAGGACTGGTGAATCTAGGACGTTTGGGCGAACAAATTACGCGGACTTCTGTTTTGAATGTTCGCATGCAGGGCAACACCTTGTACGTTGATCGGGATGACAATTTCAGCTTGCGCTGTGAGGTTGGTGGAATCGCTGAGGAAGCAGAAAACTTAGGTTATAGCCGCTGCCGGATGAGCGATAGGGCCTTGGTCTTCTGGCTAGGTTTGCCGGGCGGTTTCGGTATCGAGCACCGTTTGATTCTTTCTGAACGCGGTGATCGTTTAAGTATTGCAACGACCGTTGCCGCCGACGGGATATCCCAAGCATTTTCAGTCAGCCGCGTCTATCAACCGTTTGAGCCGGTCACAGAAGGCATCCAGTGCCAGTACACCCTTGGGAAAGGCAAAGTGTGCACCTTAAACGGTGGGTTCAATGATTAGGGTTTGGGTTTTCTTATGGTTGTTACCGGGGTGCGCATCGACCCCTGAGCCTGTACCCGAGCCGCGCCCAGATGCGCCCTCTACCCTCAGCCGCGCATCGGTCATGGACGGCAATCTTGCCGGGTTAAACCTGAGCCTCACGCCGTTTTCGCATTTGGGCAGGTCGGTCAGTCCTGTGCGGGCTGAGTTGTTAGCGGCGGAGCAACGGTACTTGCCCTACTTGCTAAAGACGACCCTTACGGAAAGTGGTTTCTGGGGTGCGGTTCGCGTGACGCCTAGCATCGATGTCACGGCGGAACTCAATTGCCAAGGACAGTTGCTGTCAGCCAGTGCCGCCGAGCTTCAAGTACAGCTCATCTGTCGAGACGCGTTGGGTAAGTTGTGGCTGGATGACCGGTTTGACACCCGCATCGCGCCCGATGCCTATTTGCAGGCGGGGGTAGACGGCCGGGATCCTTATCGTCCCGTTATGGTTCGGATTGCGAATCGTTTGGCGGATGGCTTAGCGTCGTTTACAGATGAGGATCGACGGCGGCTGCGGGACGCCGCTTTACTTCGGTACGCACAAACGTTATCGCCGGAGGGATTTGATGGCTACCTGGCGGTCGATGCTGAGGGCCTGATGCAGGTACAAGGGCTGCCCGCCTCATCCGACCCAATGGTTGCTCGTGTACAACGAATCCGGGACAGCGAGTATCAATTCATTGATGCGATGGATGAGCAGTATCGGTTGATCTATCAGCAAATGATTGTGCCTTACCGGGTATGGCGGCAGTATCAATACGAGTTTGAAGACTATAATACCAGTTTGGGTGATCGGTCTGTGGGCGCTCAGCGCCGAGCTGCCGCCAGTTACGAGGTCATGCTCTCGACCTATAAGCGCTACCAGGACTATAAACGCAACGAAGATGAGCTCAGCCAAATGGCGCGGTCTTTGGCGCAGACTTTGTCGCCAACGCTTGGACGGATTGAAGGCCAGGTCGTGGAACTGACGGGGAACCTAGAGCAGCAGTATGAACTCTGGCGGAGCTATCTATTGCGTTTGTATGAAGCGGAAACTAGCCCTCTGGCGCCAGAGTAAATAGCGGTTCGTCGAGCCCGGTTTTTGCTAATTCAAGCAGCCACCCAGAATTAAAGTTGTTTTCACTCTCGAGCACGGTTTGATATTTTTCAATCGCGCCCGAGCGGTTTTGTTGGAAATCCAAGACCAGGCCTTGGGCTAGGGTAAACCAATCTATGGCCCAGCCTGGGATGTCCTCGGGCCCGATAATGAGAAATGCCTTTTCTACGTCTTGCGGTATGGGCTGCTTCAAATACTTCAAACTATAGACTGCCCAGATATGACCTATACTTTGAAAGGCACTATTGGGGTCGGCGTTTAAGCGTAAGGGCCCAATCGCGTCATAGGCGGCTCTCCATTGATCGCTGTAGGCGTAGCTCCCAATAAGGGCTAGGTGTAGCCGCGGGTTCATAGGATAACGCTCGGTTAACCCCTGCAGCGTTTGGATTGCATCCGGCATGAGCTCTGGGGCTTGCTGGGTAATCAAGTCGCTATAGATGAATCGTGCCGCATCGGCATAGGCACCATCCGTCGCCATCACCTCCTGAATGTAAGGCAAGCTCTTGTCTGAATTGCCGGTTGGTATAAACCACAGTAGCGGCGCCATTAATTTTACGATTGCGGGCAGATGGTCGGCGTAAAAATATGCCATGCCGAGCGGAAGCTTTACGTCTGTGAGGCCTGGATCTTGGTCCAGGGCGGCTTCGAAGGCGTCAATGGCATCGCTGCCATGGGTCCCGGCGGCATAAAATTTACCCTCCATGGCGGACAAATAGGCTCTCGCAAAATGGCCGCGACCGCACAGAAATAACTGATCGGCGGTGGGCTTTTTACGTTTGGGCTTACATTCTTTTATGAGACGATTGGTTTGCCGGATCATGTCTTGGGTGGAAAAGACTTTTTGATCATCCCAGGACAAGGCCGTCAGTTGGGTGTCGAGTTCTAAGGCAATGCCGAGGGCTTCCCCGGCTGGGATGGCTTTGAGCTTTGCGCACAAGGCCAAGGCCTGAGGGTAATTGCCTTCTAGTCGCTTGGTGAGAATATCTTTCTCGAGCGCGCGAATGATCTGATCATCGTCACCGGCGTGGCTTAAGTTTGCGCTGCAGCAGAGCAGGGTTGTTATAAGTATTGGTAAAATAAACCGCATGAAGTGTTTGTCGAAAATTTTGAAAAACGATTCTAGTGTAGTTCGACGAAGGGATAAATAACACAAGGCTGCAAACTGTGGGGTAGGGGCTCTATATTTTGGCGACAACATGCGAGAAGATTATAGGAAAGATCAGTTGTATTGCTGTCATGCCCCAAGTGTTGGGCAAAGGAGCGTCATAATGGATGAATCAAAGACCGGTCTCACGCAAGCGCAGCTTGATGCCTACTGGATGCCGTTCACGGGCAACCGACAATTTAAATCCGATCCAAGGATGATAACGTCGGCCGATGGCTGTTACTACACGGATGGCGATGGCCGCAAAATATTTGATGGCTTGTCCGGTCTTTGGACTTGCGGTTTTGGTCACAATATTAAGGCGATTAATCAAGCGATTGCCAAGCAGTCCGAGACGCTAGATTTTAGCCCGACGTTTCAGTTTGGCCATAAAGGGGCTTTTGAATTGGCAGAGCGGATTACCCAGTTTATGCCCGCTGGCATCGATCGGGTTTTCTTCTGTGGCTCTGGATCTGAAGCCGCCGATACCGCGCTTAAAATTGCTCGCGGTTATTGGCGCGCAAAGGGTCAAGCTAGCAAAACGCGCTTAATTGGTCGGGCCAAGGGCTATCACGGTGTGAACTTTGGTGGTATTTCGGTTGGCGGTATCGGCGGCAATAGAGCGAGTTTTGGTGAAGGTATTGCCTCGGACCATTTGCGGCACACCTGGCTCGCTGAAAATGCCTTTACGCCAGGGATACCTGACAAAGGGGCAGCACGAGCCGATGATCTGTTGGACCTCATCGCGCTGCATGATGCATCAAACATTGCGGCCGTGATTGTCGAGCCGCTCGCCGGCTCTGCTGGTGTCTTCCCGCCACCAGTAGGTTATTTGAAACGGCTGCGTGAAATCTGTGATCAGCATGACATCCTGTTGATCTTTGACGAGGTTATCACCGCCTTTGGTCGTATGGGCGCCAATACCGGCTCTGAGGCGTTTGGGGTTACACCGGATATCATCAATGTTGCAAAGCAGCTCACCAATGGCGCGATGCCCATGGGGGCCGTGGTCGTCAAACGAGCAATTTATGATTGTTTCATGGATACCAAGGCGCCTGAGTATGCCCTGGAAGTTCCCCATGGTTATACCTACTCGGCGCATCCGTTAGCCTGTGCGGCGGGCCTTGCGGCGCTGAAGATCCTTGAAGATGAATCGATGATTGAGCGCGTGCAGGCGATCGCTCCTGTGTTTGAAAAGTCGATTCATGAGCTCGGCAATGCGCCGCGAGTAGTAGATATTCGCAATTACGGTTTAGCCGGTGGTTTAACCCTGGCGCCCTATGAAGGCGAGCCGCTTAGGCGACCGTTTGAAGTTGCGATGTCAATGTGGAAGAAAGGGTTTTATGTACGTTACGGTGGCGACACGATTCAGTTGGGCCTGCCCTTTGTTGTGAAAGAGCAGGAAGTGACAACATTGATGAGCGCATTGGGAGACAGTCTTTCGGAATGCGCCTAGGTGCTTACGTGAGCGGCAGCGCGCTTTCAAAACGCACTGCGAAAAACCGATCATTTAGTCAAAGTGGTATTAGGAGAGACGGTAGTGAGTCAGCGATTAGCCAAAAAAATAGCGGTCATCACCGGTGGCACTAGTGGAATTGGTGAGGCCACTGCGGAATGTTTCGTGGCAGAGGGTGCGCAGGTTGTGATCTGTGGGCGCTCGATTGACAAGGGTGAAGCGTTAGCCGAGCGGTTGGGCGAGCACTGCCGTTTTGTTCAAGCGGATGTGACCCAAGAAGCTGACATTGAACGCACGCTTGCCTATGCGGTTGAGCAGTTTGGCGGCTTGGATATTCTGTTTAACAATGCGGGCGGACCGACCCGAGGCGTCGTCGACTCGGTCGAAGCTGATGCCATTGTCTATGCTACTGAGTTGCTGTTTTCTAGCGCAGCGCTTGGCATGAAGCATGCCATTCCGTTACTCAGAGCGCGCGGCGGCGGCGCGATTATAAACAATTCCAGTATTGCAGCGATTCGCGATAATCAAGGCGATTTAATTTATTCCGCGATCAAGGCGGCGTTAACCCATTACACACGGCTCGCCTCCGTTCGATTAGGGCCTGAAAATATTCGCGTGAACTGTATCTCCCCCGGCGCGATTGCAACGCCAATTTTCTGGGGCGGCTCTGCAAGAGCCAATACGTTATCCGCTGAAGAAAACGATCAAAAGATGGCCAAGCTTCAGGCCAACCTTGCCAAGGCAACACCCTTAAAACGCTCGGGTATTGCCAATGACATTGCGCAAGGCGCACTGTATCTGGCCTCGGATGCTGGTGGGTTTGTAAATGGACACGACCTGGTCATTGATGGCGGCCGCATTAACATGTTCAACGAGTCTTAACCGATCTTTATAAGTTGATTGCGCCGAAGCACCAGACAGGCAACTGAGGTGCTTGCCTGCGCGCCTTTTAAAAATCAAACTCCCAAAAACGCTACTGCTCCGGCGCTTATTTGAGATGGCCAAAAACCTGCTCTAAGGCATTGGGGGCGCCCATTGATCCATCGCCTGATATGGGGTGGTCGCCGCCGGCAAAGTCCGCCAAAGTGTTTTGTCCGTCCCGGATGTTTTCGGGCAAGGGCGCCGCAAGGACGCCCTCTTTTTCAGTGGCAAACAACGGTGCAGAACGCGCCCAATTCAAGCGCGCAAAATACCCGCCTCCGGCTTCGTGAATACTTGCTTCTGCTTGGCAGTCTTGGTGTGCAAGCCAGACCACCATTGCCGAGACTTTATCGGGCGACAGGCGCTGCATGACTTCAGCTGGTGCCTTGCGAGCCGCCGGCTTGCCTTGCTGAACTCGGCGTGCATCGACAGCGGCGCCGAAGTCTTGGGTCATTCGCGTATCGGCTTGGGGAATGAGAATGTTGCACTTGATGTCGAGCTTCAACTTTTTCGCTTCGAACTGGAGTGAATTGGCGAGCCCAATAACACCGGCTTTACTGGCGGCGTAGGCTGCAACCCCAGCGCCATAAACGGCAGGCGAGGACGTCACAATACAGCGTCCATATTGCTGCGCGACAAAGACCGGCCAGGCAGCCTTCATGACTGAGAAAACGCCGGTTAAGTTGACGTTAAGCGTGCGTTGCCAGGATTCAAGCGTGAGCTCTGACCAAACTTCTGGGGTTAGGATGCCTGCGTTATTGATGACAATATCGAGGCGGCCATGTGTTGCCATGACGTCATCGATAATGGCTTGACCATTCTCCACGGAGTCATAGTTTGCCGTGGCTTTGCCGCCCTCAGCTTCAATGAGTGCAACGACCTCATCGGCTACACGACCGGTCGCGGCGCCCGTGCCGTCAAAGGCGCTCCCCAGATCGTTAATAACGACTGTGCAACCTCGCGCTGCGAGCAAACGGGCGTGTGCTCGACCCAGTCCGCGCCCAGCGCCGGTGACCAGTGCTACTTGTCCATCAAATCTAAGATCGTTCATGCTGTATCTCTCGTTGGGTTATTCGGCCGCTTTGGGGCAGCTCGAGACCATGGTGTCGTTTTAAGCTTAGAAATGGAACCTGGATCGTTCGCCGTGATGAGGTGTTATGGCAGTTGCTCAGTCTGTTGGCACTTCGATACGTCGTGTTAAATATGGGCCGTTGGCGAGCAGGACAAACCAGGGGCGCCGTTTGGTGAATGGTAATCTAAGGCGTCGCCGACTCGAGAAAAGACCCTACCCCAGTCGAGCGCGAGCACTTAGGGTCTACAATAGTTTGAATAGTTTGAATAGTTTGAATAGTTTGAATAGTTTGAATAGTTTTCCCGGCGATTGATTCTTGCGAAACTAAAAGGGCGTGCTGGTCGTCCGGTCAGCCACTTGCTGAAAAGCGGTCTGTGAAACGGCTTAGCGGCGTGGATCCCTTTGAGGTTGTGGTTTCGGGCAAAAAGAGGGCGGGGTCTGACGTGTGTTGCCACAAATCCAGACCCCGCTGCGAACCTTCCTTCCGATCAGATACGCTCGATAATAATGGCCGGCGCCATACCGCCGGCAGCGCACATGGTAACCAATCCGAACTGCTGGTCACGGCGTTCAAGCTCATCTAAAACAGTGCCAATTAGCATTGAGCCAGTGGCGCCAATAGGATGACCTAGCGCCATCGCGCCACCATTGACGTTCACCTTGTCACGATCAAGATTCAAGTCGCGGATAAACTTTTCGGCAACAACCGCGAAGGCTTCGTTGATTTCAAACAGATCGATATCACCGATCGACATGCCGGCCTTTTTAAGGACCTTCCTCGCAGCAGGCACTGGGGCATTTAGCATCAGAGTCGGGGAGTCGCCCATATTGCACATGGCGACGATTCGAGCTCGGGGCTTTAAACCATGCGCTTTCGCATAATCAGGCGAGGACAACAGCACAGCGCCAGCGCCATCGACCACACCGGAAGAATTGCCCGCGTGGTGAAAGTGCTCAATCTGCAGATCCGGATAGGCTTGCTTAACAAGCTTTCGGAAGGTGGTCCCTTGCTCATCAAGTTCAATGTCAGCGATCACTTCAAAGGATGGCTTTAATTGGCCGAGGCCCTCGAGGGTTGTTTGTGGGCGCGGAAATTCTTCATGGTCCAGCGCGATCGAGCCATCGGTTTTATAAACTGTGATAAGGGATTTATCGAAGTGGCCGTTTTTAATAGCGTGATCGGCGCGCTGCTGGCTAACCAGAGCGAGCTTATCCAGATCTTCACGATTAATGCCCTCAAGGGTTGCAATCGTATCGGCGCAAACGCCCTGATGCGGTTGCGGGTGAACCTCGCGCAGCCGAAAATTGTCGTTATCGAGAAAGGGTGAGCCTTTTCCGCCACCCGAGCCTGCGAGAGACATCATTTCGGTGCCGCCACCGATGGTTAAATCTTCCATGCCGGCCATAATGTTGGCCGCTGCTATATTGACTGATGTAATACCTGAGCCGCAAAAACGATCTAGCGTTACGCCGCTGGCCTTGACGTCGTAGCCTGCATCTAATGCGGCCATGCGTGCGAGATCACCGCTTTGTGGGCCGCGCTGCGAGCTAGTTCCAAAGACGATGTCATCGACGTCAGCCGTGTCAAACCCGACGCGCTCCTGCAAGGCTTTGAGTACAGCGGCACCCAAGTGTTGAGGGTGTTCGTCAGCAAGGGCGCCTTTGCCTTTCTTGCCAATACCACGTGGCGTTCTACATGCGTCAATAATCCAAGCTTCAGCCATCAGATTGCTCCAAAAATATTTTTATGACTCGGCACCATAACCTTAAGGCCGGTCAGAATCCAGTCAACGCAAAACGAGATGTTTGGCCGATGCGGTTTTTAACATTCGAGCGTAAACCGCCAGATCTTTTTTGCGACGAACTAAAGCTGCCATGCGGCGTGAAGTGTCGGGCCGGGGCTGGGTCTAATCACGCAGCTCAGCCGCTCTGCAGGGACACGCCGCCGTTGAGCAGATTCACGTCACCTCGGGCTCTAAGCTAGCCCGGCGTCAGGACGCAGCATCATCACCAAACAGCGCTTGTAAGCTTCGAAACAGACTGTGGGTGCTCGCAGGGCATATTGGGGCATTGGCCTTCTTGTAACTGAAGGTTGGCGCCGGCAGCGGCCTTTGAGCGACGGATTACGGTGATTCGGTGCTCGCTCGGTGACTGCCGGGCCGGAAGCGGCAGGATTACGGCGTGTTGCGGGGTAGTTTTAACGTTGCGAGCAGTCCGATGATGCTCATGAGTGCCGCCAACATAAATACCAGGGTAAAGGATCCCGTTAAATCTGCGAGGTAGCCACCAATCGGCGGTGAGATTGTTTGCGCGATGCCAAAGGCTAAAGTGGCCGCTGCAAAACTGGGCCCGTAATCCTTAATGTTTGTGTTCTCAACGACATAAAGGGTGATCAGCGTGGGCAGTGCGCTGAACAAAAAGCCAAGCCCGATGCAGGCGATCAAGGTCGGTGTTGGGCAACCGGTTATGACGATGCCGACGAAGATCGGCCAAAGGCCAAAGCCGGTTGCAAGGGCCAAGCGCACGCCGATTTTGTGCGCCAGGGTAACGAAGGTTGGGCCGCCGAAAATCATGGCAAAACCCATCGCGCTGAAGGTTGAGGCAGCATTCTGAGTGGTCCATAGGCTGTCGTCTTCGAGCCGTGTGGTCAAGAACCCAAGAACCAGTAGATACATAAATCCAAACGTCGAGTAGGCGATGATGATGGGCAGCCACCCCGGCATTCGCCTTAGGGCACCGACGCCGCCGATGCCCCCGCCCGGTGGTGCGGTTTGTTCATGTCGGACAATCAGCATCACCAGCGCGAGCAGGGCAAGCCCAATGAGAAATTGGATTTGATAAACCTCAGACCAGGCGCCGTCGCCCTGAGATGACCGCAACCGGCCGCTCAGGATGCTGACAAACATGACCCCAAGCCCAATGCCCGAGCTCATAAGCCCGACCGCAATCCGCCGTCGATGGGGCGGTAGGGCATCGGCTGCAATGACGGGCGCGGGTATCCAGAGAAAGGCGCCG
>Ga0233432_10005906_pt1 | contig 10533 bp, 8 predicted proteins | sample SI_122_August201_6_FD_179870 | JGI IMG/M metagenome (GOLD analysis project Ga0233432, IMG submission 179870) | Seawater microbial communities from Saanich Inlet, British Columbia, Canada - SI_122_August2016_10_MG | ecosystem: Environmental > Aquatic > Marine > Inlet | place: Canada: British...
GGCAATCTCCTCGATGAGATCCAGGGTGCGTCTGTATTGGGCGTCGGATTCACCTGGAAAACCCACAATCACGTCAGCACTAAGGGATGCATCAGGCATCCGTTCGCGGATGCGGTCGATGATCCTGCGATAGCGCTCCACGGTGTAACCGCGGGCCATGGATTTCAGCAGCTCGTTGTCTCCGCTTTGAAAGGGGATGTGAAAGTGCTCGCAGAGTTTGGGGAGATCGGCGCAGGCATCGATCAGCCGTTCCGTGAAATATCGCGGATGGCTTGTGGCAAAACGGATCCGTTCGATGCCCTCCACGTCATGCACTTGATGCAACAGGTCTGTCAGGGTGTGTTGCCGCCGACCTTCTGGAGTGATGCCCGGTAGATCACGGCCGTAGGCATCAATGTTCTGGCCCAAGAGGGTGATTTCCTTGAATCCTTGGGCAGCCAGCCCTTCGATTTCCAGCCGGATTGCGTCTGGAAGACGGGATTGCTCCACCCCGCGCACCGAAGGAACAACGCAGTATGTGCAGCGCTCGTTGCAGCCGTAGATCACGTTGACCCAGCCGCAGATGCTGCTATCACGGCGCGCCGTGGTGATGTCCTCAAGAATGTGGTGCTCTTCCGTGGCCACCACCTGTTGGCCGCTGTCCACCTGTTGGAGCAGGCTCTCCAGTCGATTGGCGTGCTGGGGACCCATGACGAGGTCCAGTTCCGGAACGCGGCGGAGTAGTGATTCACCCTCCTGCTGGGCCACGCAACCCGCCACCACGAGCGTGAGATTGGGATTGGTGCGTTTGCGCTGGGCCTGCCTGCCGAGATAGCTGTAAACCTTTTGCTCAGCGTTATCCCGGATCGTGCAGGTGTTGTAGAGCACCAAATCTGCTTCGAGTTCCGCTGTGGCTTCCCGGTAGCCCATGGCTTCGAGGATTCCGGCCATGCGCTCGGAATCCGCTTTGTTCATCTGGCAGCCGAAGGTGGTGATCCAATAGCTGCCCTTGCTTTGATCCAGCCCCGTTGCAGACGCTGCGATCGACGGTTTGAGGGATGTCGCTGTCATCTCTCTATCCTCGGATACGACGGATCAACAAACATCAAGTCGGGTTGTACGGCTGGTCTAGAGATCAGCCGGGTGAATGATGTGGTGGCTGTCATGGCTGTTGGAACCAAGCATCATGTTGTCTGCCACTGAGTCCAAAAGTTGGCTGGGCGATGGACTTGTGGAATCATCCGAAGAGTTTTTTCGAAATGATTGTTTGACGTTGATGCTCGAAATCGATGGCTTGTAATTGATGAGGTATGAGCTCAAAGAGTCGCCTGAAAAGGTGACATTTATTTTGTCTTTTGCGTCGGGTAAATTGTCACCAGAAAAGGTGGCAATTCCATCGATGATTTTTTCGCTGCCAAGAATCGTCCCGTCGTGTTCGATCGACACATTGCCGGCCTGCGCTTTGGAAAAGCTATTTTGAGAGCCCTTTCCGGAATAGCCGGTGGTCAGTGGTTGATTGGAAATGATCTGTTTGGCACGCGTTGATTTTGGAGTGATGATCACCTCTAAATCTCCAGCTGCGTTGAATGCTGCTTTGGCTTTGGTGTCTGTAATCAAGTACCAGTCTTGGTAATCATTGGGCGTTTGGCCGTACCAACTTTCGGCTAATGAAAGGTTAAGAGGGATGCCAAGTTTGAGATTTTTTTTGGGTTGTTGGTTGCTGAAACGCTCTGCTTGCATGGCAAAGGTGTAGCCGATGCCTTCATTGATAACGGACGTATTTTTTAGCTGACCATTTCTGAAGGTAAGGCGAACGATTCCATATTGATTGGGGTTCTCAGTATTTTGTTCGTCGAGGGCATCATTCCCGCGAATTTCAAAGTCAACAATTGTGCGTTTTTGTTTTGCTTGACTTGTCATATATCCCAGTCCTGGATTGGAGATAGTACTGCGTTTGATTGATCCATCTTTTCCCAGTGTGATTTCAATCTGCGCTGTTCGGTCGAGCACTTGTTGGGACGTCATTCCTTCGTTAATGCTTGGCTTCCAGTCCTTTTTGGTGAGAGTTTCCCAACCTTTTAGCGATGCATTTCGTGTTGATTTTTTGAGATTCTCTGCAATTGCTGGGTCTAGAATGTCATCCGGTTGCTTGTAATTAAAGAAAATCATTCCATCCTCGACCTCTGATGCCATTGCGCCAAAGCCATATCCATAGCTTCCTGTATTGAAACCTGTGACATCTCCATCCTCATTGAGCGTTAGGTTGCCTCCTGAGATGCCTACGGTTTCTGGATTTGAGCGAAGTAGGTATTTGTTAGCAAAGCGATTAAAGCGTTTATTGTCCCGTTTGTTGCTGTCCGTGGATGACAGGAATGTTTGGTTTAATGGGTAATAAACGTTGTCACCGTATCGTGATTCGTTGATTGGATAGAGATGACGACCAGAATTTCCAATTGTAATAAATGGAATTCCCTGGCCAATCCCTTTTTGATTCCCTTCTAGAACACGCTGATAGTAATGAGAGTGACCGTTAATGTAAGCATCGAAAGATCCCTCAGGTAGACCATTGAGGAGCTTTTGGATGAGCGGAGTGCTGGCGTGGTCATCGATTCTTGATTTTCCAAATTCTCCGGATGAATAAGCTGGATGATGTCCCGTAATGATCTTCCACTTCGCCTGAGAATCTGAAAGACCTTGTTTTAACCAATTAAATTGTGCCTGACCATTGGCAGCATCTGAGGTTAAAACTGCTGCAGTCGAACTTTCTGAGACAAAAGGTTTGCTTGGGTCGTAATTATAATTGTCTTTTATTTTTGTCTCTAGAGCTGTGTTGTTGGGGCCATAGCCATCGGTGAAGACGTTGTAGATCGCTGCATTAAGAAATAGTCTCGGGGTGTCGAGAGCAAAGACTTCAATTAATGGTGATCCGTTTTCTTGTGCGCCAAGTTCAACGGAATAAAAGATTCCCGAGTTGGCTGATCCATCGGCTTTCCCGGTTTTGATTGTTGGCGCGTCCTTCCCTGTGCCGGCAAGGTTTGAATCTGCGAGCCAGGGGTGATAATCGAGATAGGGTTGTGGTACTGGGGTTGAACTTTGGGCCGCAGGTGCCCCTCGAGGAATCACCCCGATTGATGTATTCACTTCTCCATAGCCAATTCTCAGGCCATAGTCGTGATTTCCGATTGTTGGCCAAAAATGATTGATTGAGTCGCTGCTCCCCCCGGGACCACCGGTGGAAGGATTGCGAAATCCGTTGGGATAGTTGTAAAGGTCATAGGGCCATACTTTGACGCCAGCGTCGTTGCGATAGGCCCCATTTTTGTCCGTCAATTTTGGCGACGGATATGGAGCCATGAATTCATTAAAATGTCGACCATTGATTTCATCAATTAAGCTACTTGCTCCTGATACGTATGAATTATCTCCAAGTGAAACGATCTCGCTCCCCATGGTTTTAACCATGTTGGCAACGGTGGTTAAAGCTGGTCCAGTGCTGTAATTCCTGTTGATTCCAGACCAGCCTGCTCCGGGATTGTAATAGAAACGTGATCCATTAATGCGGTAATCGCCGTGATCGCCAAGGACGCCAAAATTAAGCGAACCCATGTTGCCAAGTTTTTATATGGAACAATTGTGATCGGAGCGGCCCTTCTCAGGTACGAAAGTATATGAATATTTAATATTGACGTCTTTTTGATCGGCTTGGGAATTCTTCGTTGTTTGAATTGATGGGAGTGATTAACCCTCTACGTCATCAATTGATTTCAAAAATAGTGCCCTAATCGCGACCATGGTCTTGATTGACTCTCCCCCCTTTTTTATTTTAGAGGGTTGCTTCAACGATGGATGCAAGATCACATCCTGCCCCCATCCTCTGATCTGGTCCGCATTGATGTGTTCATTTTGGACTTGAACCGTGAGTGCCTGCCAACCAAACGGGTTGAGGCCACCGAGGTCCTGAACAAAAAAGTTGAGGGCGGATGAGGGGATTCGAACCCCCGGATGGCGGCACCACAAGCCGCTGCCTTAACCACTTGGCGACACCCGCCGTGTCGGTAAGAATCTACCAATTCGTGCAACGGCTCCCCAAGTGTCCCGCTTTTTCACACGACAGCATCCGCCCGTCACGGCATTGCTGGCGGCGAGCTTTGGTGTCGCTGGGGCTCTGGCGCTCATTTGGACCAACCCGTCCTTTGATGATTACGAAGCCCATGCCGGTGATCAGTTGGTGCTGCTCGCTACTGCAGAACTTTGCGACGAAAACGCGTTATCGATGTTGCTGCGGTTGTGGGTCAAAGATTGTTCCGCTCTGGTGACATCGCAGCGAGGGGCTCTTGCTGATTTGGCCGGTCGCTTCACAACGCGTTGGAACTTCGGAATCGGCAGCTTTTATGTCACTCAACTTGAAGCTGAGACGTTGTTGCCGGGTTTGAGTCTGCCGGAGGTGGAGGTCTTAAGTCTCGGATTGGCGGGTCGTTTTGTGGTTCTGCGGGCTGAAACGAATCCGGGTACGAAGGAGTGAATCAGACCCTCAATCGATCCGACTCCCTGCAAGCCTGGATCCCGCGGGGATTGCTTGAGCTTCCGGCTGATCAATCTGTGCCGGCATGCACGCTTGAGGGTTTCACTCCTGTTCAAATCGATTGGTGTGAGGGCATCTTGGAGGATCTACGGCCTCTGGATGCGGGTGAAACTCCACCAGCGCATGTGGTGCTGCCACGGTTTGTTGATGCCCATGTGCATCTCGATAAAGCCTTCACATGGCAGGACCATCCCAATCTTCTCGGCACCTACGAGGGGGCATTGAAGGCCAATTTGGTGGAGCATCAATCTCGCTCGACTGAGGTGGTGTTGTCCCGCGGAGAAACGGCTCTGCAGCAAGCGTTCACGCAGGGTTTGAGGGCCGTCCGTAGCCACATTGACAGTGGTGGTCCTGGCGCTGCGTCGAGCTGGGAGGCGCTTGAGCTGCTCCAAAGGCGTTGGCAGGGTCGAGTAGAGCTTCAACTAGTTGCCCTTGCGCCCCTTGCCTTTTGGACGAGCGCTGAGGCGGAATCTATGGCTAGGCGTCTCGCTCTGTGCGGTGGGTTGTTGGGCGGTGTATTGGAACCATCGATGCTTGGGCCAGCCGTGGATCAGCAGTTGAAGGCTTTGCTTCGCTTGGCTGATCGTCATGGCCTTGCGGTGGATTTGCACATTGATGAAGCCGACCATGCGCCGGCACAAGGGGTGAAACAGCTGCTTCGGGCGCTGCAGATCACTCCTGTCAGGGTGCCGATCAGCTGCAGTCATGCCAGCAGCCTTTCGCTACTGCCTCAGGCAGCGTTGCAACGGCTTGGTGAGCGCATGATGTCGGCCAATCTCCAGGTGATTGCCCTTCCCCTGACGAATGCCTGGTTGTTAGAGCGATGCTCCGACCTCACTCCACTGAAGCGGCCTCAGGCTCCCATCCGTCAACTCCAACGATCCGGTGTCCGGGTGGCCGTTGCTGGCGACAACGTCGCTGATCCCTGGTTCCCCGCTGGTGATTTCGATCCTCTGGCGTTGATGGCTGCTGCCATTCCACTCACGCAGCTTTTGCCTTGGCAGCGTCTTGGTTTGGCTCCCTTCACGACAGCGGCGGCCGGCGTTCTTGGCCTGTCTTGGGATGGGGTACTGCGGCGGGGTGCTCCTGCCGATTTCGTGGCGGTTAAGGGAACGAGCTGGTCGGATGTCTTGCGCGGGTCGTCGTCTCGGCGTGTTCTTGTTCAAGGTGAATGGTTGTCGCCGACATTCGCGTCCATCTAACGGTTAGACACTTTGGAGTGAACGGTCTGCAGCCATGACTCGCGCCGATGCGCTTCTCGCTCTAAGACATGATCTCGCCAATATTTCTGAACTGGATCTTCATGACGATCCCGGCCAGTTGCTGCGATGTTCCCGCGATGCATACGACTACTCGCCTGTACTGAGTCCCAAGCTCGCGGGGGCTCGAGCGCAATTGGTGTCTCGCCCTCAGTCGGTGGCCGCCGTCGAGCAGTTAGCAGCAGCGTGTACCAAACATGGAGTCCCTCTCACGGTGCGGGGTGCTGGCACCGGGAATTACGGGCAATGCGTTCCCCTCGAGGGCGGGGTGGTGATGCTCACCACTGGTTTACAGCGCATTCGCAAGTTTGATCCCGTCACGGGGATCGTCACGGTGGAGCCGGGTTGCCAGATGAGTCAGCTGGATCAGGAGCTACGCCGCCATCACCGCGAGCTGCGCTTGCTTCCCAGTACCTGGCGCAGCGCAACGGTGGGTGGATTTGTTGCTGGGGGATCGGGGGGGATTGGTTCGATTCGCTGGGGATTTTTGCGCGATCCAGGTCACTTGTTAGGTCTTGAGGTCGTGCCGATGACGACGGATGCCCACTGCCATCAATTGAATGAAGTTGAGGCGGAAGCACTGAACCATTCCTACGGCACGAACGGGATCATTACGGCGTTGACGTTGTCTACGGCTCCTGCGGTGAACTGGCATCAGGTCTGCATCGACTGCATGGATTGGGCCGATGCCGTGGCCTTGTTGTTGGCGTGTGGACGTTCCGCTGTGTCGCTCCAGCTCGCGACGGCCTTAGAGGCCTCCGTTTTGGAGCGCTTGCCTGGCTGGAGTGGCCCGGCCAAGGGGCATCACAGGTTGTTGTTGTTGGTGGCCCCGGATGGCATCGCAAGCCTGAAACGGTTGGCCGCTCATGCCGGGGCTGACCTGCAGGATCTTGGCCCAGAGGATTTCAATGCTGGTAATGGTTTACGGGAACTGAGTTGGAATCACACCACGCTGCATATGCGCGCTTCGGAGCCGGGTTGGACGTACCTGCAAATGCTGTTACCTCAACCAGAACTCCCTGCCATGCAGGCGCTTCGAGACCATTGGGGCGATGATTTGCTTTGGCATCTGGAGCTTGTGAAGCAGCAAGGTTCCGTGCGTGTGGCGGCGTTACCCCTCGTGCGTTGGCGTGGAGCTGCGTTGTTGGAGCAGCTCATGGACGACTGTCGTGCCCATGGCGCTGTGGTGTTTAACCCCCATGTGATCACTGTCGAAGATGGGGGACTTGGTGTTGTGGACGGTGATCAAGTTTCAGCCAAACAACGCTTTGATCCGGATGGCCTGATGAATCCCGGCAAACTTCGGGGTTGGCTCGAGCGTGCTCAAAACAGCTGAACGAAACTCAACAGCCCAAGCTGTCGAAGGTGGATATGCCGGTGGTTGGATTGATGCCATCGGCATCGCGGCATAGGAGTCGTTGGTCATCACGATCCAGCAGGGCGTCGGTGAAATCGGCGCCTTCAATCAGGGCTTTACTAAAACTGCTGCCTGAAGCGATCACGCCAATTAGGACGGCATCCCGCAGATCTGTGGCCACGAAATCGGCACGGTCCATTAGGGCATCAGATAGGTCGGCTCCTCGGAAATCCGCTTCAGCAAAAGCCCCTTGCGTGAGGATTGCGCCATGGAGGTTCGCGTCGCGAAAATCGGCCCCCCGGCCTGTCGCTCCAGCAAATGAGGTGTTGGCCAGATTTTGACCTCGAAAATCCCCGTTGCTTTGGTTGGTGAGGGTGTAATCGACCGTTTCCTGAAAGAGCGCACGATCTTGCAATCCAAAACCGGCGGAGGTGTCGAGGGCGATGGCGGTACTGGGCGCAACCCAAAGACACACCATGAGCACGACTGCCAGAGCTGCTCGCAAAACCGAATGGCGCATCACGGTCTGGTCCATAACCCTTTTCACTTTGCCTCAATAATCCGTTGGGCCATCAATTCACCGAGCAGATAAAGCGACCCAGCAATGAGTGGAGATGGATTGGGCCAAGAGCCAGGTGCTGAGACCAGCCGATTCAGCACCTCCAGCACGTCATTGGCGCCTCCCATCTGATTGGCAAGGTTTGGACACGCCTCGGATAAACGATCCAGGGTCCAACTTTGGTGTCCTGGCACGGGGATGATCCAGGCGAAGTCGTTGGGTTCCAGCAGAAGCTGCAGCATCTCGGGGGCTTGTTTGTGGGCTTGAATTCCCAAAATCCAAATCTGAGCTTGTTGGCGATCGCACCAGCACGCACGTTCTTGGGCTAATTGGGCCGCGGCAGCAGGGTTATGGGCTCCGTCCAGACGGATCGGTCGCTCGTTCCAGAGCACCGTTTGAAGGCGACCTGGCCAATGGGCCTTGGCGAGCCCTTCCCGGATGGATTGCTCCGAAATGTTGGCGCCCAACCTCCGGATCTCTTGGAGAGCGCCATAGGCGACGGCGCCGTTATGTCGTTGCAGGTTTCCTGGCAAGCCAAGATCCCAAGCATCGGGTAGTGGCTCAACCCACTCGAGGGTGGCGCCCACCATGCGTGTGTGCTCTTCCAAAACGGCACGCACAGGATCCAGTTGTGCAGCACTGATCACGTGGGCGCCGGGGCTGATAGCAGCTGCCTTTTCTCGGCTAATGGCCGTCAGCGTGTTTCCGAGATGTTCGCGGTGATCGATGCCAATCGCACCCACGGCAATCAGCGGACGTTGGGGGTGGGCTGTGGTGGCATCGAGGCGGCCACCGAGTCCTGCCTCCAGCACCAGCCAATCCACGTCATGGGCTTCGAAGTGCATCAACGCTGCGGTGATCAACCGCTCAAATGTGGTGAGGTGGTGCTCTTCCGCAAAGGGTTCCAGCGCTTGTAACCGCTGGTGGAGTTCCACCTGCGTGATTGGGGTTTGATTAATGCAAATCCGCTCGCACCAACTCACCAGGTGGGGTGAGGTGGTGAGTCCGGAATTCACACCAGCTGCGGATAAACCGCTGTGGATCATGCAAGCGATCGACCCTTTTCCATTGGTTCCCACAACCTGGACGGCGGGTGTGTTGCCGCAAGGGTCTCCCAATGCAGAGAGAACGCGATGCATTCGTTCGAGGGATAAATCCATGCCCCGTTGTTCGAACGGTGGCAGAAGGCGCTGAATCAGACGGTGCAGCGCAGCGTCCGGGGGGTGGGTCACGCCTGAAGCAGTTGGAGTGTGCGCTCCAAGCGTGCGAGAAGTGCAGACACGTCTCGACGGGAGATCACAAGGGCAGGCACCATGCGCACAACCTTCGGACCTGCGGGCACGAGTAGCAGTTTTTGATCGAGAGCCGCTTTCACAACAGCTCCGGCATTGAGTTCGCAATCGTCTCGAAGTACGAGACCTTGCAGAAGGCCCCACCCTCTGGCCTGGTGCAGCACGTTGGGGAAGCGTTCGACCAGGGTTTCCAGTCCGTGGCGTAGCTGCTCACCGCGCTCGCGCACATTGCGGAGCAAATGACGTCGTTCCAGTTCCCTCGCCACGGTGAGACCGGCTCGACAGGCAAATGGATTGCCTCCAAAGGTGCTGGCGTGGTCGCCGGGTTCAAAAATGTCGGCCTGTTGGTTCACCAGCAAGGCACCAATGGCATGGCCACCGCCGAGGCCTTTCGCCAAGGTGATGGCGTCAGGGGTGACCCCAAGCTGCTCATAACCCCAAAGTTGACCGCTACGGCCCATGCCCACTTGCACTTCGTCGAAGATCAGCAGGATCTCTCTCTGGCTGCAATGGCGCCGGATCGCTTGAAAAATGGCTGGATCGCCGGGAATGACTCCCCCTTCCCCCTGAAGCGGTTCGATTAAGACAGCCGACACCCTTGGGCCATTGGCTTCCGAACGCGCAAGTAAGGACTCAAAACTGGCAAGGTTGTTGTATTCGAAGGTTTCGAAACCCTCCACCATGGGTTCAAAACCCTTGTGATATCTCGGCTGACCCGTAGCGCTGACGGCTGCCAAGGTTCGCCCGTGAAAACTGGCCGCTGCCGTCAGGATGACCGGGCGTTCGATGCCCAGGCGTTGATGGCCGTGCTTGCGAGCCAACTTGATGGCCGCTTCATTGGCCTCAGCACCGGAGTTGCAGAAAAAAACGCTATCGGCGCAGCTGTTGTCGACGAGCCAGCGGGCCAGTTGTTCTTGCTCTGGGATTTGGTACAGGTTGGAAACGTGCTGCAGTCGATTCAGCTGATCCTTCAGCGCACGACGCATCACCCTGTCGCTGTGGCCCAACGTGCAAGTGGCGATTCCTGCCACCGCGTCCAAATATCGATGCCCTTGATCGTCGCGAAGCCAACAGCCGCGTCCACTGACCAAAGTCAGTGGATAACGGTTGTAGGTGCCCATGATTGCAGTGGGAGCACTCGGACTTGAACCGAGAAGACCGAAGTCGGTGCATTTTGAGTGCACTGCGTCTACCAATTCCGCCATGCTCCCGCACGTCAATTGTATGGACTGACGTCCCCGTTTCAGGAATTCAACCGACTGGTTTAGAAACCGTCGCGTTCAACGGTTGCGCCTACACCACGAAGCTTGGCTTCAACGTTGTCGTAGCCACGATCGAGGTGGCCCAAACCCGACACCTGAGTGGTGCCGCATGCTGATAATCCCGCCAGCACCATCGCCGCCGCTGCTCGAAGATCACTGCCGGTGACGGGTGCACCGCTGAGGGACGGCACGCCTTGAACGATGGCCGTGCTGCCATCAACGCGAATGGCAGCACCCATGCGT
>Ga0233432_10005907_pt1 | contig 10533 bp, 12 predicted proteins | sample SI_122_August201_6_FD_179870 | JGI IMG/M metagenome (GOLD analysis project Ga0233432, IMG submission 179870) | Seawater microbial communities from Saanich Inlet, British Columbia, Canada - SI_122_August2016_10_MG | ecosystem: Environmental > Aquatic > Marine > Inlet | place: Canada: British...
GAGCGGTAATCCCATCAGCAAAAGCCCAGTATGCACTGGGTAAATCTTTTATAGCTTTCGCATCGTTTTGAATCTCACCGATGAGTGTTTTAAAGTGTTCTAAGAGTTCCTTCCCCTCGGGCAAAGGGGAAATGCTGGTTTCTGCAGGTACAGGGTTCTCGGTAGGTTCTTCGTCGAGAGCGTCTCTCTGCTCGTCCTGGAGCAGTGAAGAAGTTGAATCAACTCTCCACTTGGTAAGTTTCTCTTGTAGTTTTTTGAGATCACCGTCAACTTGTTCAATAGTTTGGGCAAGTGATTCAATAAGCCGCGAGGTTTTTCTTTCAGTATCTTCTTTCTGCTGTGCGAGAGACTCTCCTGCAGAGAGAGATTCAAATTCGAGGTCATCAGTCTTTTCTTTTTCGACGTCTTCCCATTCTCTGAGAATCTGTGCCTCCCGCTCTTTTCGTTGTATATCGAGCGCTTCTTGTTGTGCTGCTACTTGCCCTTCAAGGCGTTTTTTGTCTTTCTCAAAATCCGCATTGAGTGAATTAACCTGAGCCTGGCAGCGTTCCTGAATGCTTTTGATTTTAGATTCTGATTCGGTATTGAGTTGAGTTGTCTCTTCTTTGAACCTCAGTTCGATTTTTTTCTCATGTTTTGATCGACGAGTTGCTTCCTCGCGCAATGTTGTGATCTGCTCGCGAAGAAGGTCACGGTTGTAGTACGAGTGATCATCGGTAGGCTGTGGTTGAGGCTTCTGGGTATCAGGATTTGGCATTTTGAGAAAACTATTGGGTCGTGGTGTTGCTTTTGGGGACGTATAAAAAATGACTAGTAAACAACGTCATCGTTGACATCTCGTGTTGCCCGGTCAAGCACTTCAGCGAGCCTACCAACCGCTTCAAGCGTTTGCTTGACGTCAGGTGTGAGGGGAACAATACACTCTTCGTGAAAGCGGCGGGCTGTCGCATCGTCCCATGTGTCCGAGGTGAGTTCCCACTTCAGTCCGAGTTGTTTGAGTGACAGTGCTAATTTTGCTGCGCCACTTGCTAGGTCACATGTTTTCACGGATCGGTACCTTCTTCAGGAGGTGGCTCATCATCATGAGCATCTGTTTGGCGAGCAACGGAGGTCTGAGTGCCTGAGTCACCAGAAGTACTTGTGCCCCGGGGGCTTGCAACCGTCTGGTAATTCTCGAGTGCAGTGAGCATTTGCTCAATCCGCGCGATCGCTCGGGGGCAGTCGACATCGATGACCTCTCGAAACCTGACAAGTCGGACACATGTTTCTCGATATTGCTGAAGAACGACGGGAGTCCAACGTTTTACCAGTTCGAGTTTCTCTTCGGTCTTCTGGAGTCTTTTCCGTGCTTTTTCAAGATTTTTTTTCTCTTCCGCGCATGACGGTGCATTATCACCAACTTTTTTGTACGCGCGGCAGTGTTCGAGGTCTTTGATTGCTTGGTTTACCCCATCAGCGGCTCGTCGCATTTCTGCCTTCCAATAGGCTGCTCTGTCGACTGTGATCCAGTCAATTCCACGCTGTCCTTCGATTTCGATGTCTGCAAGTGCTTGACTCGAGGCGTGCGCATAGGAAATAAGCGCTAGCTTAACGAGGCTTAGCGTATCGATTGACTTAATGTCGGCCTGTGTTGACATGCGAAGTACTTGCTATTTGTAGTGCTGCCTATCGCTGCTGTTGGTACTCTTCTACTCGTTCTGCTTTTCGGATGAGATAGGGCACATATTCGCCGGTGGATTCTACGAATCGTCCAAAAGTAATTAACTGTTGCTCAAACTCTTCAGCAAATTTTTGATGCTCCTGATCTCGCCAGGTTGCAGAGAGGGCCTGAAGTTGACGTTGAACGGTCTGCATTTGTGAATGTACTTCTGTGCTAAAATGGCGTAGCCGCGACGCAAAGCGTCGCAACTCCTGTGGATCAACGATTGCTTGTCCCATGAGAAGATACTCCTTGAGTAGCGTTGTTCGGCTAAGATTTTGAAAACGAACGGAAGTTCCGGATCATCGTTTTTTCCGCTTCAATATCTTAACGGGTAGACGGCAAGTGCGTGAACATGCAGGATTTGAATGCGAGGCTGACGGCACAATATGTCGCGTTACACTAAACTTCACAATCTCCAGAGACCCATTTATGAGCGACCAAACAGCAGTGAAAAAAGAACCGCAGCGGCCTGCCGGGACTCATTCGGGTTCTCCCGCAGCCATCGATGAAACAGTTTCAGTAGAACCGACAGTTGGTTGGCACTGTACACACTCGTTTTACCGTTTTAATCGTTCACGACTTGCTGAGATGACAGAAGCTGAGCGTTTGGCAGGTTTTGCTGCAATCAAGGAAGCGCTCAATGACGAGTCGCCAATGAGCCCAGGGCGGCTGCAAAAGTGGATTGTACCTGGGCATAAGGCTGACTTTGCTGTCATGGCTCTTGATCCATCGCCCCACGCTGTGGACGGAGTCCATCAGCGTCTCTTAGCTGGTCCGCTTGGAGTGGCGATCGAGTCAACCTATTCGTTTGTTGGACTTACAGAGGTCAGCGAATATCTTCCAACTGCAGAACAGTTTGCAAAGAAACTTGTGAAACAAGGTGAAGACCCTGAGAGTGCCAGCTATAAAGCCAGAGTTCAAGGTTACGCAGCGAGGGAACCGGCTATGCAGAAGGCAAGGCTGGAGCCGGATTTTCCACCATGGCCGTGTGCGTGTTTTTATCCGATGAATAAAAAAAGAAAAGTGGGGGAGAACTGGTTCACTCTTCCATTTTCGGAACGTAGTCGACTTATGGCTGAGCACGGTGCGAGCGGCATGAAATTTGGTGGGCGGGTTTCTCAACTTATTACGGTTTCAGTTGGTCTCGATGATTGGGAATGGGGCGTTACCCTTTGGGCGAGGCGTCCTGAGTTTCTCAAGGAGATCGTTTATACGATGAGATTCGATGAGGCCAGTGCACGATATGCTGAGTTTGGTCCTTTCTATACCGGTTATGTTGCTACAACGGATGAGATTCTCATGCATTGTCAACTCACGTCATAAGCGAGAAGTCAATCTTAACGGGCATCAACAGCCTTAACGGGCATTAACAGCTTTTTTTTTCGCTGGAAACGAGAAGATAAGTTCGATTGGCGTCCCACGCTGCGGAATACGCTCTGTAAAAGTTTCGAACAGAAGAGATTCGTTCGCCTGCGAACTGGTGATTGGGAGATCGAGTGTTGCCGTTGGGAAGTTTGAGACACATACAAGATCACCAGCGTCTGCCTGGTAATACTCGGTACCAGTTCTAGGGTCCTTCCAGAAACTACTACCAGCAAAAATCCAGTCGCAGTCCAATTCCTTACCAGTCTGACTATTTTTCACCCACGTCTGTGCTGATATTTCGTGAGCCCCGGTATCATCGTGCCAGCGGACTCTGATGGCCACAGAATCACCGTTGGCCGGCTTGAATTCAGGATAGAACGAGGCTGGACTCCCTGGCCGAAGGCCGATTGCGAGTAAGCCGGCATGGACGAGTTTCGCTGTTGCATCAACGGCAACAACAGATTCATGTTCTTTGGTTTTCCGTGGGCAAGCAAAAAATTCAATGGGCCCATCAGTAAGTGCAACCGAGCCACCTACAACGAGGTGTTTTGTTTCAGTGTCAATCCAGATGTCGTGCTGCGGAGAAAGTCGTGTGAGTTCTGGATGTGCATCAACCGGGTCTGCTACCACACCACCTAGGAAATAAAGCGGAGTGATAAAGCCAGAGAAAATCAGGGTGTAAAAGCCTAGGCGAGTCGCTGAGGTGAGCGAGGAGGTGCTAAAAGCCATTGCGAGGAGTTTTCTTTCGGAGGTCAGTCTGTAGAGTCCAAGTTGGTTGGTATAGTTTGAGGGTTGGGCTGGTTTTAGTTTCTTTTCAGAGTATGGCGTATTTGCCAAGATTTTCTGAGGGGTTACTCTGTCAGCCTGACGAATTCAGAGAATTCTAATGATAGGACCGTTAAGAAAGCATTCCAATCGAGGGAGACACTACATGCCAGACTCAGATGTTCTTTCGAAGGAAGTATCTCCAACGTGTACTGCTCGGAATAGCAAGTCCTCTGTTGTGAAAGATCATCTCAAGGCAGGGGCATTGGTTCGCAAGCAGTTCAAGCAAAAAAAACTTGTATGTCGTATTGATGCGTGCGCTACGATGTGCAGCGATAGAACAGCTGTTCAATATATTCAGCAAATTTCACAACTCGTCAAGCAGGAAATAACTGATGCTGAAAAAGTGACTCGTTGCTGTTCTCTACTGAGCGAATGCCTCGCAGCAATGCCGGCTCTCCCAAACGAGGCTGGCCGGTGGCTCGTCGCTGAGGCTGTCACCTGGGGGCTTGTGTGGTCAACACAGGGTCATGAAGTCATTGGTTCGGCTGGGCAAGTGGCAGAAGAGCTTGTACGTTTGGGCGAGACGGGCAGTAGTGAGTGTGCTGCTGGAGGCTCCGCCGCGTTGCCGTTCATCTTTATTCTTGGTGGGCTCTTTAGTGATATTGATAGCTGTCAGCGGCTTCTTAATGTAGCACGAAACCAACTCCAAGCTGAAGTCAAAAGCCTAGTTGGTGAAGAAGGTGGCGTTGGATTAAAGCAATCGGCTGAGATTCTCGATGCAGTGAATAGATGGGTGCGCTGCCGAGAAATTATTAATGAGACTGTTGGCGAAAACCTCGCGAAAGAAATAAACCATAAAATAGATGAAGCAGTTGTGTTTTCTATTTTACTCCTCGGAAATAGTGGTCGGCCTGTAACGGAGCGTGGCCTGGGGGCACGAGACTCGGTGGCAGCACTCCTGCATTCGGCATCACGTGGACGAAAGAAAGTTGCGGCGACGGCACTTGCGTTGACTGAGGGGAAAGACACAACAGGGGGATCGCGGTGGACTGAAAAAGGGCTCTGTAGTTGCTCAAGGTTTGACCACACACAAGGTTCTGCAGTTTTTCGGAGTGGCTGGAAGCGTGGAGCAACGCGAATACTCGTATCGTATCGTGAGGAGGCTCCTTACATCGAAATCGTTGCAGGAGATCGTCAAATTATTGCTGGCACATGGGACATCAGGCTTTTTTGTAACGGTCAAATTTTGCCGCTGAGTGGGGGCTGGAGGCGAACATGGTGGGAGGTGAATGAAAATGCAACCTATCTCGAAATCTCTGCAGATGTTCAGGGTGGGTGGAGTCTTGAGAGATCCATACTGCTTTTGCCAAAAGACAAGGTCGTGCTCCTTTCTGAAGCAGTTATTGTGCCTGGGTTAAAGTTTGGTGATACTTCAAAGCTTCTTGCTGAGCAGTTGCAATTGCAAAGCACACTTTCTGTATCACCAGCCATTGATCTTGAGCCGTGTGAAGAAACTCGTGAGGTTTTTGGCTGTGATATTAAACCACGATTTCTAGCAATACCATTGGCTCTTAGTGAATGGCGTGAATCGGGTGCAACCGCTGGGAGTCTTAACGTGTCAGACCATCGTCTTGAATTGCAGCAGAATTCTCACGCGGGAAGAATGTACGCACCCCTTTGGATTGACTTTGATGCGGGGCGACTCAAGCGTCTCAAAGAGAAGCCCGAAAGCAACCAGCGTACATGGCGGCAGTTGACTGTCGCTGACACGCGAGAAACCGTCCGTGCTGATGAGGCGGTAAGTTTTCGGGTTCAGGCCAGTCTGAATCAGTGGTTTGTGTACCGTTCACTTGACGAGGCGAGAAATCGCACCGCTTTGGGGTGCAATATGTCATCAGAATTTCTAGTTGGACGCATTGCCGGAAATGGTGTTATTAAGCGGGCACTTGAAGTCGTTGAAGATCGCGTACTGTATTAATTGACTATGAATACACAGAACAGCTACAAGCCGACTACTGAAGAGCAGTCCCTTTGCACCGAAAACTGGAGAAGAGTTCATGGTCGAGTGGCCGAAGCATGTACGAAAGCCGGACGAGAATTAGCTTCCGTACAGATCGTTGGCGTCACAAAATATGTCGATATGGCAAGGACGATGGCACTCTATAATGCTGGCTGTCATGATCTCGGTGAAAGTCGGCCGCAGGCCTTCTGGGAAAAAGCTGCGGTATTTGCCGCTAACGATGTAGATGTTCAGTGGCATGTGATTGGTCATTTGCAGCGAAACAAAGTGGCAAAGACGACACCGTACAAGCCCTTCTTTCATACGATTGATAGCGTTCGGATTGCAGAGGCAATTAGTCGTTCGGCAACAGAGTTGTCGATGGTATGTGAGGGCTTGATAGAAGTAAATCTGTCAGAAGACGTCTTACGAAGCGGATTACTGCCGGACCGCTTGCTGGATAGTGCATCACAGATTCTTGAACTCCCTGGTGTCTCTATTCGTGGTCTCATGGGAATGGCAAGTCATCCAGAGGTAGGCCGAGAACCGCGACAGGAGTTTGCATATCTCCGAGAATTGCGTGACGGCTTGACTGAAAGATTTCCTGACGCTGGCGGGCTTCCGGAATTATCTATGGGAATGAGTGGCGACTTTGAGGACGCAATACTAGAGGGTAGTACGATGGTTCGCATCGGTTCCGCATTGTTTCATGGATTGCGGTGAAACTCGCGTTGTCGTAGTTTTACAGACGCTGATAGGTATCGAAGAGTACGCTGGAGACGCATTATGTCATGGCGTTTGTTCGGTAGTGAATTCTGCCAACTGCTGCGTCGGAGGCTTTGGGACGTGGAGTGCAACATCTCTTGCTGTAACATCAATGCAGAGTGTGCTAGTGTAAAATTGGGCGAATTGCTCAGGGACTAGGTTAGGTGGAAGTTGAGAGCCCTCGGCATTTCGTAAGACTACGCGATACATATGTGTTTTTTGTGCTGATTGACCAAGAGTTTGGATTGTTCCGGAGAAGTTGCCCGATGAGCAGTCAACGAGGAGATAGGCTGGCCGGCGGTACCCGGTCTCCTTGCCTGAGGTGCTTAGTGGAGAAAGTTCAATACTCATGGAGTGTGCAGGGATCAAAGTGTCATCTTGATATCTTATGGAGCCAGAAAAATTCCGGAATACGATCGGTTCTGGCCACATAAGAGCGGTGATGAATCCGTGGACACTCCAACAGATCATTACAACTAAAAGTGTAGCAATGGCAGTTATACTGATCGACAATCGATGATGTTCCTTTGTCCATTTTTGAAACAGAACTCGACACTCAGTGATAAGTTCTTGAATTATGTAGCTCATTCAATGGGCCTCAATACTCTTTCCATCCATACGGTTACCCATCCTCTGATGGGTAAGAGGGTCAATCTCATAAGAGATTGCCTGGACCGAACCATCGCAGAATGACATGAAACATGACCCGGGGTGTGCACTTCCGAAAGATCGCGGACTCCTCAATCCTGAATAGTCTTGGCGAGGAGTTAATGCGGTCTTCGTGACAGGGTCGTAGTACGCAATGCGATGATTATCATTATTGAATCCGGAATAAAGATCCTCATTGTCAGCCGGGTCACTACCATCTGTATAGCTATCAGGGTTTAAATATTTTTCACCAAGAAGATATGTTGATGTCGTCCCATCAGTAATTTCTGCCATTCTTACAGCACTGTGATAGAATGAAATTCCCGTTGCAACGCCATCAATGTCACCCCAAGGATAATCTTCAGCTTCAGCAAGAGTCATTGGTCCACTGAAATACTCAACAATTAGGTTTCCGGAGCAAGCAGCGTAGTCACTACGCACCTCACGGTCACAGGTTTCTGAGCCACGTGGAGTATGTGAGCCATTATGAAATTTTGTTCCAAATGCTGTTGAACCTCGTCTTGATGGACATACCACAACGGGTAGTGGCGTTGTAATTCTCTGTTTTGCGCCTAATAGTTGAGTTTGTGTCCAGTTGTCAGGATCATTATCACGACCAAGTTCCCAGATCGCAATCATTTCGATTTGCGGTAAAAGTCCGAAGATCCAGTTGCCTGGTTGATCTTCAGCCTTGCCTCGGTCAGGATCCGCGGTCCATCCATACCCCCAGCCCCCAGATGGTAGGTGCCCATATGTTCCTTCGTAGCTCCGCATTGCCAGAGCCAGTTGTCGTAAATTATTTGAGCAGGCACTTCTCCGGGCTGCCTCCCTCGCATTTTGAACGGCTGGAAGTAACAGTGCTAATAGAATGCCGATGATTGCAATTACAACAATCAGCTCAATAAGGCTGAAACCACGGCGTTGAGGCGGGGGTTTTTGAAACATGCTGCTTAGCCTTAAGGAAACACTAAGATTATCGCTATCTTCTTCCTTGCCTGACGATTAAAGGCAACGCTTCGGTTAATAAGCAAATGTCTTATTAAACACGGTGAAATCTCGGGGTGACAAGACTCGACAGTTAGTCGTTATGGTGATTCCTGCTTGCGGTTTGGCAAGCCTGTTTGGCTTATAAAGTCATCTGGTGGTCGAATTTTATCGCCGGGTTTACGAAAAACGTATGGACGAAATTTTTCTTCGATTTCTTTCCAGGCCTCGAGTGATCGAGTTGGATAGTCGGCAGGCCAGCCACCCTCCCGGAATGCATCAGTGACACCTTCATCGTGCATGTCCTCCTGCCATGTCTGAAGCGCCTGCCGCATGGCATCTGCTGTTTTCTGGAGAGAGGGTTTGTTTATCAGGTTTTTGGTTTCCCATGGGTCAGTCTCAAGGTCATATAATTCTTCGGCTGGCTTTGTAGCTGCCATGAAATGTGACTGCTCTGGCGAGAGGGTGCCTTCCTGGTGCATCACATTGAGCACGGCGAGGGTTGGATACCTTTTTTCTTTGTATTCGTTGTATTGGCAATATGCCCGTTCGGGCATGAGGTTTCGAATATATTTGTATCGTTTACTTCGGACTGCTCGCATGGCGTCATGTGTGTCATCCATTTTATCGCGGGTGGCAAATATGTATGGGCGTTTTCTGATTGCAGTCTCAAATAGGTTCATGCCGTGCAGACGATGAGGAGGATGAACTTCAGCAAAATCAACAATCGTTTTGCAGATGTCGAGTGTGTTTACAAGATCATCACATACTGTCCCTGGCTTGATGTGACCAGGCCATCGCATAAGAAGTGGTATGCTGATACCGCCGTCATATAGGAACTGTTTTCCACGTGGCATACATCGACCGTTGTCCCCAATGAGAATAACCAGCGTGTTGTCCCGCAGTCCATCTTCATCAAGTTTTTGAAGCATTTTTCCTATCGTCTTATCAGCAAGTTGGAGTTGCTCAAGCCCATTTGCCCAGTCGCGCCGGATGAGTGGCGTGTCGGGGTAGTACGGCGGGAGTTCTACATCATTCTCATCAATTGGATTCTCTTCGTCTCGTTTCCACGTGCGGTGAGTTGTTGCTTCTGTCGCTTGAGCAAAGAAGGGCTGGCCCGGCTTCCGTTGAAACCAATTGTTCGCTGTAAATCCAAGTTTATTTGTAAAGTTCTGATCGGTCTTCTTGCTTAGGCCACATCCTAAAGCGGTGCAGTATCCCGCTCTGGAAAGTAGCAGTGGTATTGGTTCAATGCCATAAGGAAGAGAACGCTTCTGATTAGTTCGGTGTTGGTTTGTATGCGTATAGTTTTGATAGTGGCCGGTAAGCATGGCTGACCGCGATGTGGAGCAGACTGGCGCAGTTGTGAAGGCACGGGTATACCGAACACCTTCGAACGCTAATCGATCAATGTGGGGGGTGTGTACAGCCCGAGTACCGTAACACGACAGGTCTGTTCCCCAGTCTTCGAGCATGATCCAGAGAATATTTGGACGAGGTGGCTTGCTTGTTCTCGCTTCGGTCTGAGTGTTATGGGTCAGGATGAGCACGAGGATCAGGATGGTGAATATTCCATTTTTTTTGTACATATCGTGGCTTTCCTTCCCCGGAGCAATCATACGAACTGATCATGACACGATTGCAGTTCCTGTGCCGATGTTTGGGCGTAGCATGTGGTTTCGTGATGTGGGCGAACTAGTCGTCAAAGCGTACTTCGAGAATTTCAAAGTTCATTTTTCCGGCGGGGACATCAACGCTTATCTTCTCACCTACCTTGCTGCCCATGAGGCCCTGTGCTAAGGGACTTGCAACATTTATTTTTCCGGCGTCATAATCTTCTTCGCCTGCTCCAACCAGCACAAAGGTTTCGTTGTCACCGAAGTCGAGGTCTTTCACAATGACAGTTGAGCCAAAAACAACCTCGTTGCTCGCTTCCTTTGATCGTTCGACAATCACAGCTCGTGCTAGTTTGTCACGAAGCAGATTTATCTTTGCCTGAAGCATACCTTGGCTTTCTCGAGCACCATGATACTCAGCGTTCTCGCTGAGGTCTCCTTCACTTCTTGCCGCTGCAATGCGTTTCGCAATTTGGGGCATTTCTTCGAGTTCGTAGCGGTCGACTTCTGTTTTTAATTTGTCATAGCCGACCTTTGTCATTGGAATACGATCAGACATAAAAAATCTCCTTTATGCTCTCCATCGATAGTGATGCAGCGATGAAACAAAGCGGTATCGCGGTTTGTCTACGAAGTCGTTTCAGACTCGTACAGAAGCCGCCCACAACTACGGCACATGGCAACAT
>Ga0233432_10005909_pt1 | contig 10530 bp, 14 predicted proteins | sample SI_122_August201_6_FD_179870 | JGI IMG/M metagenome (GOLD analysis project Ga0233432, IMG submission 179870) | Seawater microbial communities from Saanich Inlet, British Columbia, Canada - SI_122_August2016_10_MG | ecosystem: Environmental > Aquatic > Marine > Inlet | place: Canada: British...
AGACTCTTCAGTTCCTGCGCCACCGTATCCAAACTTTGCTGCATGTTGCGTCCCAATCACTCTAGAAACTGCGTCCATTGAATCAATTACACTTTGTGACACAGCTTGAAGACCAAACGCTTCACCATCTTCTACTTTTTTAATTAAACTATTCCAGTAATTTTGACTAAGGACTTTTGATCTTGAACTATCAGCTTCGCTTCTGTCTAAGTCTTCGCCTTTATCTGATATATCAGCCAGCATTCTATCTGCTTCATCATCTGTCAATTCTGGTAGTTCATCGTCGCTACTCAGGTCGATAACAGGTGCAGTAGTCTTTCTTTTGATTTTTGAAGGTGCAGTTGGTGTTGTTGCAAGTTTACCAGACGTACTTGAGCCCATTTCATAGTTACCTTGGAGCGATGACTCAATTTGATCATAAGGTACACCATATTTGTCTGAAAGACTTTGCACATCGTCCATTAAATCGTAATAAGGATCTTCTTTTAGCTTTTCAGCTACTTCTGTAAAGAGAGGATCAGCCAATACGTCTTCCATCGCTCCGTAGCCGCCCATTTCTGAGTCAAACTTGTCATCTGTTTGTTCCATCTCGTCGTAAGTTGTTTCTCTATATCTGTCATCTCCGTCGTCGTCAAAAAACCCACCGGGTGTATAGGCCTCATTGATCATTACGTCCTCAGCTCTATCTAGGGACATATCTAAGCTTTTGTGAAGAAGTCTATAAAAGTGTTCAATTTGAGATGAAGGCACTTCTTGTGATATTCTTTCAGCTGCTGCTCTTAATTCTCTCATTGTTGCAGGTACATATTCTGGATCTTCAACGGGCGGGGCAGCAGTAGAAAGCTGAGTTGCCATTTGCGCGTCTGGTATGACTGGCCCATCATTTATATCAAACGGATGGACAAAATTTCCACCTGGGTTGTCACCATACGTTCTATTTTCTGTTAGTTTTGATTTTAACAAGTTGAACAGAACAGATTTTTTAACTTTTACTTCCATAGAGATCTCCGGTTTTTCTTTATTAAGTATCTTCTAAATATAGCTTTTTTTAATTAACTGTTTGATTTACAGAATATGTTACGGCAACTGTTGTACCAACACCTAACATGAAAGCGCCGTACGTTGCCCAGCGCTGCCAAACGTCTCTTTTCTTATCTTTCTTGATCTGCGCATCTCTTGCCTCTACCATTATCTGGTACATTTTAACTTCAGATTCGTAGCGCGCGCTTAAGAGGTCATAACTAAGTTGCTGGTTTGCCTCAAATTCTTTAAAATTAAATTCTGCGTCTATTTTGCACTGTTTAACTTCTCTTTCGTGCTGTGAAATTATTTCTGACAGTGCTTCGTTTGTTAGTATTTTTCCGCTGATAGGCGCAGGCTGGCCTTCTTCTACGTTAACAAAATCAGGATTGGCAAGAGCCAATCCTGATATTAGTAAAAAGAATTTCATATTTTATTCTCCTTTAAGATTAAACTTTTCCTTTAGTATATTATCAAGTTTGTCAGGATCTTTTAATAATTCTTTTTTTCTTTTATCTTTGTCGATGTTTGCTTTGTCTTCTTTTTCTTTCTTTACTTCTTTGGCTACTTTGATTGAATTTTGATTTTCTTCAACAGCTTTTGTAGTTTCTTTAATTATTTTGTTTCTTGCTTGATCTTTGGCCTTTAAGTCAGACTTAAGAACTTTTTCTCTACTGCCTGATGTGCCTATAACAATACCTGCTAGCAAAACTAAGAAGCCTAAAAACAATTCCCAATACTCAGTTAATATTTTTTTTATTTTTTGCAAGTATTTCATTTCTATTTACCGTGGCGCCACACTTGCACAGCATCGATTGCCGACTGCCCACCAATGTAAAACATTGCAATCATTCCCCAAGTATCCGGGTCAAGCCCTGTGCCAATCAAGAGACCTGTTGCAGTCAAAAAAACAAGTAGCTTTCTAGAAACAAGCTTTTCTTGAAACGCGTCGAGTGCACCTTTTGTTTTGCTATCAACGTAAAGAGACTTTTTAAGTTTTTCAAAAACGCCTGCTTTAGCTGCTTCTTTTGCACTGCTTGTGTTTTCTTCAAAAAACTCTACAGCTGCGTCTTTTGTTTCTTCTACAATATTTTTATTTTCAGACACTACAGTCTCCTTATTTTAGTGGATCTTCTTGTTCAAGCATGTCAAAAATTGATTTGACGTCTGCTTTTGAAAACTTCTTTTCTGTTTTATTCTTTTTGTTTTCTGCAACTTGATCTAAGAGGCGAAGCATATGTGGGCTTTCTGATAGAATTTGTTGGACAAACTCTTCAAATACTTCTTGCATTGAAAGACTTCTTTCAAAACAAGCAATTCTAAAAGCGGCATGTGCGTCTTTGGATATATTAAAATGCACAGATTTTTTATTAAATCTTTCTGTTCTAGAAGACAATCAACCTCCTCCGGAAGGAAGACTTCCGGTGCCTCCTGCAAAAGCTCCGACTGCGTAGTCATCTTCTTTTACATCGGGAACATTACTAAACTCAACAGGCTCAATTCCGTATGTTTGAACTAGCGTGTCACTAAATGCTTGAACAAAAGTGTCACCGTAGTTTTCATCAAGGAAGGTTTTTGCTCTATTTAAGACAGCTTCTTCTACGTTTAACAAACTCTTGTAGTTGTTGAGAAGTCTAACAACTCTATTTGCAAATTTATCGACATCTAAGTCAGGCACCGCTTGCGCATCCGCAGGTTCTGTTACAGATATGTTTTCGCTACCAGAGGGTTCTACTACTTCATCTTCTGCTTCATCTTCTGCTTCAACTTCGTCTTCAATAGCTTCGTCTTCAACAGGATCATCTGGTGGTGCTGCTTCATCTTCTTGTTCAAGTAAGAATCTTAGATTGAGACTTTTCAAAGACTCGTTTAAAGAAGCTTCCGACCTGATTGAAGACGTTTCATACCTCAAGAGTAATGCGTCAATTTGGTCGTCTACAGAGTCTTTTGCAGGTTTGCTTTTTAGCTTCGGTTTTCTAAAACTAACAGGATCTTCCGGTGTGTCAGCACCAGCAGTTTTGGGAGCTTCTTGCTCAAGTATTCTGTTTTCAAAACTTTCTAAAAAAAGTTGTTTTAATTCTGATCTTTTCATTCTAAGCACCTCTAATAATATTTAAGACTTTGTCAGCTTTTTCAAATCTAGATTCAATAACTGTCCATCTTAATTGTTTCATCATCGCATTCATATAAGAACTTGAATCTTTAAGATAATCTCTGTAGTATGCATGCTGCCACAAATCCATGACTATAACAGGATACATGCCGACAGGTACATTTTGAGAATGAAGATCGATTACACAGTTCATATAAGACTGGGTGTAAATATTTAGATAAGTAACTGCCCACCCGCACCTCGAAGACATTCCGCAAGCAATGAAATCTCTTTGCCAATCATCAAAAGTACCAAAGTCTCTATTTAGTCTCATGTAAGACAAGGAGTCCATTGATATTCTAGAATTTCCATCGCCTACGTTGGCAAAGTATAATTCATGAAGATAAGCAGCATTCATATTATAAGTCTCGTCAATCTTTAGAGATCTAAAAGGCGAATTGTTTGAATTTACTTCTGACTTATCTACACCATCTAGCTGAGCACTTACTTTGTTAAAATCTTGAACATAGTTATCGTAAAGTTCAATATGGTTTTGAATATTTGAAGGTGAAAGAAAGTCTGTTTTTAGACTAAATTTCTTAGGTTGCGCTGCGAAAGACTCACTTATAGACTTTTTATCATTTAAGTCTAGTGTTTCTTTAATAGCTTTTTTAGCTTCTTTTGTAAAAAGATCATCAAGTTCCATCATACTGCCTCATATTTGCCAAAGTCTTCTTCTGTTAAGTTCATATATACTTTTTTTTCACCGCTAGGGCCGTAGTATCTATAACACTTAACAACAGGTTTTTCTCCATCAAAATTAATTTCTTCAATAGTATATTCATGTTTTGTATTTTTATCTCTAATCAAAAGACCAGAAGACAACATTTCCATTGTTTTCCCCTTTAATTTTCCACCTTTTAGCGATAGTGACTCTATAATTTTTTTATACAAAGCATTCTCCTAATTTTGAAACTGTCTGACTTTAATACCTGCATCTATAAGTATATCTATTCCGTTAGACTGCTTGTATCTTTCTAAATAAATTACTTCATCAATTCCTGCATTGACAATTTTTTTTGCACACATTGAACAAGGTGATAAAGTAACATACATCTTTTTGTATTTTGGATTATTATAGTCAAGCTTGATTAATGCATTGTCTTCTGCATGAATAAATCCACTTTGACCTACTGCTAACGAGTCACGTTCATTGTTACCACCTTTTTGATCTCCGTTATAGCCAATAGAAAGAACTTGTGTATTTTCTCCGTTAACAACAATTGCGCCGACTTTGTGCTTTAAGTCAGGGCTTCTTCTAGATATTTGAATTGCAAAATTTGCCCATATTTCATCCCATTCAGGTCTCATGTTTTTCTTTGTTTTCGTCATCTTTTTGAATTGCCTCGTTTCCCCAAACATCCCACTGCATGTTTCTTGATTTTCCGCGATGAAACATGTCTATGTACGGCCCGATGCTTCTTTTTTCAACCATTTCATAGAATTCTTTTGGTTTTTGAGAATGAGCCCTGCGCTTTGCGTGTACAATAGAAGGAATTGACTTTGATGTAGTCTTTACATTGTACCCTTTTCCGCGTATTCCAAACAAAACTAATTCGTGTTGGCCACGGTGATATTGTCCAAGACCAAATCGATCCTTTACCCACACCCAGTTAGTTTTATATGTAAAGCCTAATTCTTTCATCACTACCAAACCATCTTGTAAAAAACCGTTTGTTACCCAAAGATAAAGGTGAGCGTCTTCGTTAATATGCTTAAAAGGCTCTGACTGCTTTATGGTCGTAATTATAGCTGGTGTCTTCATTACTGGGTAATGTTTTTGTGCCCCTCTTTTTATTTTTCCGCCTCCAACTTCGGACCAGGGTGGGTCAATGACAAGAGTTTTATATTTTTTATTATTCATTTTGAACTACATCCTGTATGTCATCAAAAATACTGTCAATAACATAATCACCGGGAAGTCTAAAACCTGCAGCTTTTTTATGACCACCGCCTCCAAACTTTTTTGAAACTTCTGATACATCTATTGTATCATGAAACGCTCTCAGGCTTACCTTTATGTCTCTGTCATTGTGATCGTAATACCAAATCATTGCAAAATCACATCCAGGGGACAATCTGGCTCCTATTTCAGACATCCAGTGTGATGCGTTAACAACCATTACATGCTTGCCATCAAGTCTTCTATCAGAAGCTTTTTCACAGACTTTCTTTACAACTGTCTTGCTGTAGGCAAGAATATAAGAGCCTCGCTTGATAGCATCGTCAAAAACAGAATCATCTTCAAATTTTTCAAACTCTTCAAAATTAAAAGGAACCATATCGAATGCAGCAGAAAATTCTTTTGAATATTCAAGCTCCCACTTCCACAAGTCTCGATCTTGAATGTATTTTATAAATTTTGGAGGCTCTTTTCCTGGATGAAAAAATTCCCAAGCAAGCATCGCGCCACTTTTTGTCATATCAAAATGAGTATTTGATATATCATGGAGTTCAACCATCGCTGACTTGTGATGATCAATAACCATTAACTCGTTTGCTTCTTCAATCATTTTTTTTGTAACTGAATTACTAAAAGAAAAGTCTAATATTACTACATTTTTTCCTTTTACATCAGGCGGTTCAACACCATGTTTGCAAGGAAAATATTCCGCTCTATTTCCTAGTTGTTTCCATGCTGAGTAGGCAGCACCAAAACCGTCTGTGCAATCAGCGTGAAAAATTACACAGTTTACGCTCGTAGGCTCTAACATTTTTTCTCCTAAATATCAATGTTGGAGTGGTGTTTTAAACACCTTGCTTCATACATATCTTCTCCGCCGACTTGAATTACTTCAGAATCTGAAAATTCGTGCTTTCTCATCGTATACGAAGCATCTTCGCCGCAGACAGTACAGACTGCTTTACATTTTTTTATTTTTGTTGCGTGCCCTAAGAGTGTAGATACTTCTTCAAAAGAAGAAAGTGAAGAAGAAAGATCTAATGTTGATACTAAAACGTCTATTCTTTTATCATAGAAGAAATTCAAACATGTATTTGCAATGTCATCAATCATAAAAGCTTCGTCAACGGCTATCGCATCAGGTAGATTTTTATCTTTAAAGAAATCTACGATATCCCGGCCTGTACTTATTAAAACACAAGGAACTTTATTACCGCTATGCGTTATAATAAAACCTTCTTGCGTGTATCTGTTGTCCATTTTAGGTTTAAAACACACAATATCTTTTTTGGCAAACTTATACCTATCTACTTGCTGAAGAAGCTTAGTAGACTTGCCGCTAAACATCGGCCCGACATATAAATTTAAGTTAGGCATCATTTTAAATTCCACCACTGTATAGTCTCCTCAAGACCCTCCCAAAAAGTTGCTAGAGGTTTGTAATCTAACTCCTCAGTTATTCTTGAAAGATCCGCAAGCGTGTGCTTGACATCTCCAGGTCGATCAGGTGCATGAACAACTTCAACACTAAAGTTTTCTTTGAAAAAGTCTAGAATATCATTATTTGATACACTAGCTCCACAAGCAACGTTATAACATCTACCCTTAAAGCCTCCGTGCCTAGATTGATCTGAATTTGCTGCCAAGATGTTTGCGTGAACGATATTGTCAATATAACACATATCTCTTGTTTGCTCTCCATCACCGTCAGATCTTAGAGGTAGATTGTTTTTTGTAGCGTGACACCATGCTGCAACTGCTGTAGAGTAAGGTGAGTCACCTAGCTGGCCTGGTCCAAATGCATTAAAATATCGTAAGCATACAATATCAATATCGTAAAGATCACACGCCATTTTTGCATAGTCTTCTATGGAAAACTTTTGCCAAGCATAGGGGGACTTAGGAAGATTTTTCCCACGTTCTGACTCATGTGTAGGCATTGATTCTGCACCGCCGTACACAGAAGAAGATGACGCCCAAACAATTCTTTCAACGTGACCTGCTGCAGCTTCAAAAAGCATAACTGTTTTTAATATATTTTCAGAAGTTGTCGCTGAAGGGTTTTCAACAGAGTATGAAACTCTAGGGATTGCAGCTTCATGGAATATTACATCGTAACTGTCGAAAGCAACATGTTCTAACATGCCTTGAGATGCCAAGTCATCTTGTATGACAAGAATTGTATCTTGACTTCTGTCCTGAAGCTGAACTGGCGACACATTGGCTTGACCGCTTGGGCCTAGTGATCTATAAAAGTGAGAAATAAAACTACTGTCAGGTAGTACTCTTATTTTTTGATCAGCAAGTGATTCGAGACTGCCTCCTGACATATTGTCAACAACATCTACAAGCCAACCTTCTAATACTAATTTTTTTGCAATACTGGATCCAATAAAACCACAACCGCCAGTAACTAACGCTTTCTTCATTTACACTCCCGTGAGGTATATAATACTATGTTCAATTTAATCTTATACAATTAGGTAAGCTATTACAATTATTCATCAACTATAATGTGTCCTGAGCCTATCTTAAGATCAATCTTGCACATTTTGATTTCACTATACTCTGATAGTTTAGAAAAAACATCTCTTGTAAGTGACTTAATAAAATTCATATCATATGGAAGTGTCTGCTTTGTCTCTGAAGACCTAAAGTAGAACTGCCCATGTAGAAACTCATTTCTTAATACAAAGTGGCACAGAGACAAACAGGAGTCATCTGTGTATACAAAGCGCCGTGACTCATGGGTCTCAATTCTACTATACTCGTTTATACCTGCCAACTCATCATCAATTTTTCGCAAAACCTGTTTTCTTATCTTGCTATAGTACACTTTTTCTTTTTCATATCTAAGCATTTCTTCAGACACATCTTCAAAAGATCCACTGTCATAATGAGTTATAGACATGCCAATTTTTTCTAAAGATTCTTCGTGAGCGGCGGATGCCATAAACATATTTGAAAGGCTGTGAAATGATCTTCTTTGAAAATGAGATCTAAGATTATGACAGATATAATCGACCATATTTTTGTCAATTTCTGTTTTTATTGTTATAACGTTAGGATAGTTTTCAAGTTCATCGGCAGCTTCTACAAAAAGATCATAAACTTTTTTTAGAGAAATTAAGTTTTGAATCTCGTCGCCTCGTTTATTGAATCTTTCTGCAATTACGCCCCAATCAGGTAAAAGAAGAATCATAACATTGTTAAAATTTGACAATTCTGCCTTAAGCGCTTCAACATGAAAATAATCGCTTCTTCCGTATAACCTTGCGTAAACAACCATAGAAAGTGCAGATCGATCTTGAACGTTCCAGCAATAGTCAGTTTTTTCATGAATCATCTGATATAGGGTTGTCTTTCCACTCAGGTCAGGACCTTCAAGGCTAATCTGGTTAATAGGTGTTATTCTCATCTTACAAATACTCCGTTAAACTGCTGAGTTACTCTAACAAAGGTGGTGCACTTGCTAAGTTGTTTTAAAGAAGAAGCACCCACGTATGTGCATGTAGATCTTAACCCACCAAGTAGATCTTTTACAGTATCATCAACACTTCCCTTATACGGAACTTCAACTGTCCTACCCTCTGAGGCTCTGTAGGCAGCTACGCCGCCTTTGTGCTTTTTCATTGCTGTATCGGAGCTCATTCCATAAAATTTAACAAACTTCTTTGTCTCAACAACTGGCTTAAGAAGAGATCCATCAATATCAACTTCGTACTGGTGTGTCTTAAATTTCTTTTCGATTATTTCTCCGCCGCCTTCGTCGTGACCTGAAAACATTCCGCCCATCATAACAAAGTCTGCGCCTGCTGCGAAAGCCTTTGCAACGTCTCCCGGGCATGTACACCCGCCATCAGCAATGATATGCCCGCCTAAGCCGTGTGCTGCGTCAGCGCATTCCATGATTGATGAAAGCTGTGGGTATCCTACTCCTGTCTTAATACGTGTCGTACAGACGCTACCTGGCCCAATTCCAACTTTGACAATATCAGCTCCTGCAAGAATTAGTTCTTGAGTCATGTCAGCAGTGACAACATTTCCAGCAATAAGTGTTATATTCGGATTTCTTTCTTTAAAGCGTCTTACAAAGTCAACAAAATATTCTGAGTAGCCGTTTGCTACGTCAATACAGACAAACTCTATGTTTGTCTGAAAGTTGTTAATAATATTTTGAGTTTTTTCTAGATCTGTCAGTGAGATTCCTGTAGACAGGATAGTAGTTGACGCCTGCCAATCTGATTTATTTATTTCATAATCGTCATGATTATATGACTTCACTAAACAAGTCATAAGACCATGCTTATTCAAAGCTCTTGACATCTCAAATGTACCTACACCATCCATGTTAGCAGCAATAACAGGAATGCCTGTCCACTTTCTACCATTTCTAAAAGTATATTGCCTCTTGAGAACTACATCTTTTCTACTCTTTGCTTCTGATCGTTTAGGACGTATCAACACATCTTTGAAATCTAATTTTAAATCCTCTTCAATCCTCATGTTTCCTCACTATGAATTTTTTTTCTATGTATTCGTGTGTCATTTCGCTTAAACCGTGCCCTGTCAAAATAGTGTAAGACCGGTTCCACTTCTTTTTTCCACCTTTTTTATCGATAACAACACCACAAAAGTTTACCTTGTCTCCAACATACATCTCTTTTAAGTTGATCAGAACAAAAGTTAAGACGTTTCCTGGCTCAAACAAGGTATGATCAGCATCACTGCGAAAGCTGTCTCTAATTTTAGCAAGTCTTTTTTCTGACTTCTTAATCTTCTTTTTTATCTTTTTATTTGACAAGTGGGCGTACTTTCGCAGCGCTCGTTGAAGCTCCCCAGTTGGGGTCGTTTGATGCATTAGTTAACCATATAGTGTAGGGTTGCATGGACTTAGGAATTTGGCCCCAGACGCGAAGCCAGCCTGTGTTGCTTTCCTCATCTGTTATCTTGACACGATAGAAGGTCTTTTTATTCTTTGTAGTCTTTTTAATTGTCTCAACGACACAGAACCAAGCAATACCTTTTTCGCCAGGGTCCATCTGGAGCACTGATTTTACATTGGCACTTTGAATCTTTGTCATGAGCTCATCAGGAAATGCCAAGTCGTCACGTGTTGCAGAACACATTTCCTGGTACATTTGAAGCTTTTCAATACGTGACCAGTCTTCTGTGTCTTGAGTTTCTTCAATAAGTTTTGGTAAAACAGGTTCAGCATCTCGCTTCTTAGCTTGACGAAGTGTCATTCCAAACTTACTCTTTTTAAGTATTTCATAGTTTTCAATAATGATTTTGTGAAGTTGTCTGTGATTCTGAATCTCACCTTTCCATACTTCTTCAAGTACATCTAGCGCTTCAACTGAACAGAGTGCAGCAAAACCAGTCTTGTTAAGTTTGGAGTGATACCACTTGCCTTCTTCGTTGTAAAGCATCTGATTGAGTGATGTATAAGGAC
>Ga0233432_10005914_pt1 | contig 10520 bp, 22 predicted proteins | sample SI_122_August201_6_FD_179870 | JGI IMG/M metagenome (GOLD analysis project Ga0233432, IMG submission 179870) | Seawater microbial communities from Saanich Inlet, British Columbia, Canada - SI_122_August2016_10_MG | ecosystem: Environmental > Aquatic > Marine > Inlet | place: Canada: British...
TAATAAGGGCCCATTAGTTACGTGTTTCAAGGGCCCACTTTAGAGCCCCCGAAATGAGCGAAATAGGGCCCCGAAATGGGCCCCGCTTGGCATACTCACCGGGCGCGTTGGGGGCGTGGATGCGCTAAGCTTCCAAATTTTTTCTCATCACAACTTTTGAAACTCGCTTTATTCACGATAACTACGTAACTATACGCATACGGTCTAAAATTGTGTACCAAAAAGTGGCCAAAAGGCACTAGTGAAAGGCACCAGTGAAACCGCCGAAACAATGCAAAATAGCAAATGCACTTTGTGAGAGAGACGAGGGTAGGGTCGAAAATTTTGCGGGCACATTTTTTGCGATGGGAACCGATTTAGTCCCAGTCTGGATCCATCATTCCCACATCTTCTAGGAAGTCATTCACATCTTCGACTTGCCCATAGGAGGTATCATCGTCAAACATGTACAGTGGCAAGCCAGTCGCAAGCGCCGAGCGCATTGCGTCTGCCAGTGCTTCGCCTGCATCTTGATTCCCAAAGTCCATTCCTAAGTTGATATAGATACCTACGGGTTGCCAGTTGTCAAGCAACACCTCGCCGGCCCATTCCCAATCGAGTCCGAATAGTTCAGTCGCGACTACGTCTGCACCGGCTCGTTTCGCAATCCCGGAAGCTTGCTGGTGTTTCACCAGCCCCTGCGGAAGGCTGCCTAGCGTTTGTGACATCACGTCGTTTTTATTGACATATACAGGGAAGCCCTGCATGTAAAAGCCCATGCTAGCTGTGAAAGCTCGCCTGTTAACGCCTGTTTCCCAGGGTGCCTCGCCTATCGGCTGCGTGAACGCTACGCACGATAACATGTCCTTCGAGTTCGAGCCGTAAGTCTTCAGCCACTTGCTTAAGCTCTTGCCGAAAGAGCTCTTTTGCCCAGCCTGTGCTGCAAAGGACTTGTAGAAGGGATTGTGGCACACCGAGATCATGCCATTTTCGAACGCTCGTATCATATGAGGACCTTGCGCATGCGAGCGCAATCGAGCCTGATATGTCTGCAGTTGTCCTCTTTCAGTCTCAATCTGTTCTCTAGATTGCAAGCCCAGCGCTCGAGAGGCATTGTCCCATTTCCAGAAGTCACCAGCACTTTTCACTCGATCTCGGGTCTCGATGTCTTCGGGTTCAAGTTCGTATATCTCTAAGATGAGTTTGCGTATTAAATCTCGTAGCATGAGAGTCTCCTGTTATCGATATAATTATAGAGTTTTGAGCATGTTTGTACAAAAAGAGTGCACACCTGACTATATTACTAGTATAAGAACAAACAAAAACACACTCTGGAGCTCTCATGCAACAACACGAAAATTTTGACTTATTCCTCTGCGGCGTCTTCTTCGCCCTTGCTACATCGATTTGGTTCGTTTACTGGGTCATTCCAAACGACAATCGTAATATGGCCATTGCAAAATGCCAACTCGAGTTAAACGATCGATCTTACGAATCTTTCAAGCACTGCAGCCAAGCTGTGGATGGAGTCGCACAAAAGTGAAAGCATTCTCACAAGGCGATCGAGTCACTCTCATGGTCAAATACCCTCCCTTGATGCTAGGTGTAAGTGGCACTGTCATTTCAACCAAGCCTGGCAATATCTCTTATGGCGAGACATCTTGGTATGTAGGTGTCATTTTTGATACTGGCCATCGAATCGATCGATTACACCAAGGCTATTTTGTCTTAGAATATCCCTCCCGGAGGAAAAAATAATGCCATTAAGTTCATATTTCTTTGGCGCCTTACTCGCCTATATCATTATCGACACAATCATTTCATACGAAGGAGCTTCCGATGAAAACGACTCACAATAACCACCCGCCACTGACGCCACTCGAGCAACATCGCATGCATGCGGCCTCCAACGCACATTACATGTCACTCATTATTGAGACACAACTGTTACTCGAAGGACTCGAAAAAGCGAAGGATGCGGATCCGTCACAAGCACTCTTGCTCGAAGCCTTAGCAGATGAAGCTATTATTTCGTTGGCACAAGAGATGCAAGAGCATCACGGGGTGAGCGCATGATCCCTTATCTTCTTTTCACATCACTCGCTTTTGGACATTCCGGAGGTACTGATGCATACGGATGTCATGCGGGTTCTCAACCGTATCACTGCCATAATCCAAAGTTTTATGCTCCCATCGAAACCTACGAAGCACGCATCTATCGAGAGGCTGAGGAGCGCAAAGTTGGACAACAATTAGCAAGACTTCAATACCTGTCGGAACTCAAGCAGTCCGAATATGCAAAGTGTCGTGCTCCCCGAGAGAAATGGTACGAATACATGAACAAAGAAGATTGGGATGCTTTTGACAAACAAGCCAAGGTGGTGGAAGCTTTTGACGAAGTTGGATGCATGCAAACCGTGGTGAATACCATAGAAGTCGAAATGTGCGAAATCTGGCAAGAGCGGTACTCTTGGCCTCTTGGCTTCACGACACATACGATATTAGAAGAACTGAGTGTTCCTACGAATGCACTTCGGCAAAAGTGGGCCAAATGGTATAAAACTGCCACTTTTTATCCAAAGTCCGGACATAGCACCCACGAAGGAAAGACACTTCATGAGGGATTTTACCTACGAGATAATTTTTGGATCGTGGTGGATTCCGGCGGTACTGTGGATGTCGAATACCACGAACTCGAAGACAACCCATTTGGTCTCGGTGACAATTTCGTAGGTACCATCGAAGGAGTTTCGGGTACGATGTATTGGCTAGTTATGGACATGCAAGGAAATGGTCACAAATTGCAAGTCAAAGAATCCTCACTCGTGACCGAAGCCCCCTGTCATCAAATTAGGAGTAAATGATGAATATAAAAGAAGAAATAGAAAAGGACTTCCTAAGACTCCAAAAGATCCTCCGAGAACTCCGGTTCCTTCGATATAGCTATCTTGGTGACAAGATCAAAAGAAAAGAAGTAGAGAAGATAATTAGTACTCTAGGCGCATGGAGTGACGATCTCAAGGAAAAATTAGATGCAATGACCAAGCCCGATGGTGACTATGACATCTAGTAACAACCCCCCTGTGAGGGCGCACTGGGCGGCAAAGCCCGGCATAGTGCTGCCCGGGAAAATCTCGGGTGGGTCGCCGGAGCCTCACTTTTCATCATCACTCGTGCAATGTCATCTAAACAATGGGCCGGTGCCAAAAGTTGGAGGTCTCGTATGGCTAGAGATGCACCCTCGATGGAAAGTGTGGCATGTTCTGAAATGGCAATCGCATGAACGAAGGGGTGCGCTGTGGGTTTTGTTAGACTTGGAGACCGGTGTCGAAATAGAGCAATTCACAAACAAACTGTATATGCTGAAAGAATAGCAGATATTTTGAGCATCCCTGTACAAAAAGAACCGCGGCCTGATTACATTACTACTATGAATAACACACAAACAGGAACTCACATGAAATACTACAAACAACGCAAACCTCGTAAAGAAACGACCGCGCAATCTTTGGCCCGATACAAGCGTAAACAAGAAGCAGCCCGCAAGAAAAGAGAAATGGAAAAAAGACAACGAGAGCTCGACCTCGCACCAGGCGGCCGTGAGAATCCTCTCACTCCCAAGTGGTGTTCCTTCGATACTTACAAAAAAGTATGCTTGCAACATCATCAGGCACGCTATCGCGGTACCACCGAGATTGTCGCTTATCTCAAGGGTACCGAGCCCGCAGAGCACTCTTGTGCAATGACCGGCCACAAGAAGCGCATCGACTTCCAAGATCACCAATGGGCTGCATGGATCTCTCGATTAAGCCACGTTCAGTTTGGCAAGAACTGGTACGATCATCCAGTAAGCATTGTATCCTACACAGAGTTCTGTAAGCGCTATGTTGTATACGAAGAACACTCAAAATATTTAGACTAGGAGAATACATGAAAGACTTTAACGATATCATTCCCACATTGGCGATTCTAGGAGCTTTTGCTGGACTTCTTTATATGTTCATCATCGGACTACAGCAGCAAGACAACCTTACTCCCGAACAGATAGAAAAAAGATCAATCCACAACACTTGTATTTCTAAAGTGAGAGGTTCTAAGCCGGCTTGCTGGACAGAAACAGACTGGAAAGCTTACTGTTCTCGAGTGCAATGCAAATAGCCAAATTCACACTTATCACACATAAATCACCTCATCGTGATGATTCACAGGAAGTAAAATGAAAAACAAATCAAGCATACGCAAGATGATAGGAGCCGAACATGCATGAACCAATTGCAAAGCAGCTTGGCTTAGATGAAAGACAAACGTTACAACTTAAGCAGGAACTCGAGTCACACTCATGGTTATATTCGAGCTCGATAGTCAAACGTGCACTTGCTATCTATGGATATGCTATCCTAGGCTACCTATTCTTAGTCATTCCTATAGGTTTTCTAGCACTTATAATAATCAGCATAAACGTAGCTTTTCAATAGGAGAAATTATGAAAAACAAATCAAAAACAGTACGCATTCCAAAAGGATGTCTTTGGAAAAGCCCACACCCGTTTGCACAAGATTCCACAGGCAAAAAAACCCATCTATGTTGGCCCACACTGAAAGACAAATCTTGGCTCAAAGATGTCAAAGACATTCTAGAAGCTGGTGATACACCCACATATGTCACACACGAGTGTGGCAAATTCACTTGGCACTTCAAGCTTTCATGTTATCACGGTGGCGAAGGATGGTGGTATGAATGGGATGCAGAGCGAAATGTGCAAAGGTTAGAGACATATAGATTGTATATTCCTATGACTATCCAAGACCATCCAGATTACAAAGCAAGAGCGGAGGCATAGATGGCACAAGGACCAACAAACGTAAACTTAATTGCAACTCACATTCACAATCACCCTGGATGCCGCAGAGTCGATCTTAAGCGTATGCTTCACAAGGCAGCCACCGGCGAACACACTGACAAACAGTATCTCTTGGCTAGCAAGAATCAATACTTCCAAAGATACGGGTCAGCTGACAACGTGTATCTTGACCGCCTCTGGTATAATCAATTTGATCAGGAGCAAAGGCAGGTTAATAAATGGGGTATTAGAGTTTCTAAAAATCTGGTGAGAAAAAGTTCGTATCAGCTCACATGGGATGGTAAATACAAAGTGTGGCATCGCCCTATGGTTCGCCCTTTCGAAGAGGGATCACTTGTCGAATGGCAATGGAACTCACCAAACAAAAAGCGTGGATGGAAACCTTTACATCAGGGTCTAGTCATAGAACGCAGCGATCTTTACGGTCTATGGGTTCTCGGTATTGGAGGTTCGTCTAGACCAGAAGGAAAACTATTCTATGTTTCGCATCAAGCATTCGTAAGGAGAATCAATGATCAAGCATGATTTTAGAACACTCGGGCATGCCGAAGGAGGCAAAATGAACGAAGAATTATATAGCAGAACTAGAGAGCAGAATGGTCAAGAGTTTCGTAAAGCGACACCAAATGAGATACACGTAGGTCAATGTGTTTGGATCAATGCATACGACCCAAACGCTGGTAGATCGTGGCTAGAAGGGCCATACTTTGTAACCGAAACTATCCATGAGAATCGTTTGAGCGAACATTTCGTGGTGTTTTCTACACACCTGAATGAAGAGAGAAGAGTAAGACATGGTGACATATGGATACCTGTTATCGATACAATCAAACCACCGCGGGGCCACAATGCAAAATGAAGAACCTAGCATATATTTCACACAGCCTGAAAGTATATCTGAAGGTGACATCGTATGGATATATGAAGGTATACCAGAGCTGGTTGGTCCTTTGTTTGTAGACCACTACGGTTTAATCGGTTATGGCTCGAACAAGAGGCTGATTTACAAACTGGTAGACACATCCACTGGGTCATGGCATTCGTCAGAGAAAAAATGGCTTAGAGTGCCGAAAGAGGCAAAATGCAACTAAACAATAACCCAGACTTCAGAAGTATCACTCCGAATGAGTTTATAGAAGAAGGGACACTAGTATGGATAGAAAGAAATAGTCACAGTGGAAATGTGGTAGAAGAAGGTCCACATTTCATAGAAAATGGCTGGGGCCCTATTTGGTTTGGTTCACCAAATGGCAACAAGAGAGATACGACAGACAAGGTAAAGCTCGTTTCCACTATCACAGGTCTCGTAGAGGACGTGACATGGGGCAGCTTTCTATTTACAACTTATTATGTTATAAACGAGGAGAAATTATGTATAGATGTGGAAACAAAGTAGAGATAGGGGATTGCGTCACAGTGAATGTGAGCGTGATGGTGACAGAGATGAATGTGCCGGCAGGAATGCTAGCGATTGTATTAGAAGCAAATAACGATTGGTCTTCTTCTAAGAAGCCTTTGTTGTCATTGCTATTTCCAGATGAATCAGTCCAAGAACTTCCAGCTTCGTGGTGTACATTATGTCAACGAAAATAAAGCTATACGATGAGGGTGACTGTGTAGAAGTGACTGTTTGGGAACACAATAGAAGTGATTTTTTCACTCCATCTTGTGTTGTCGGTTTAATTCTAGAAGCTGAACTTGTTGAGATGGACGTTAATGAGGGAGATGGATTGAAAGAAAAAGAAGAGTGGATGTACAGAGTGTCGATATCTAATGGCAAAATAGTAGAAGCATGGGATTATGAAATAAGGCCTGTAAATGTTATGGGAAAAGAGTACAATATTAATACTAAACAACAACCGTAGGAAATTAAATGGCAGTTAACACACACAGCAAACTTAAAATAGGCGATATGGTGACTCACACCGGCAAGAGAGGGTTCTGGTCAATTGACAAAGAATATAAGGGCATAGGATTAGTTATATCAGGACTCTATAAGAAAACAGACAGACAATATGTACACGATATTTGGTTTCCTAACATTGGTGAAACACAACAAGTAGGCGCACATGCATTGGAGAAGCTAAATGATAAAATCCGAGTGGAATAAAAGAGAAGAACCAATCTCTGAAAGGCTTAGAGATCCTTCAGAGTTGGATAAAATAATTGTCGAAAACACTATGATGTATAATCCGTCGTTTAAGCAAACAGCTATTATCATGGATGTGTTTGAAGTAGATCTGGATCCAGATAATATGGTTGATGGTTATTCCAGCGAAGAAGACAGATATGTTGAGTATGTTACAGCAGATGGCCCTAAATCAGATTTTTCAGTCGACTTAGATGATGAAGGATGGTTGTGGCAATCAGAACTTAAGGAGTTAAAATAATGAGAAAACCAAAGATACACCCAGAATACAAGATAGACCTAGTTGGCATTAAGTTTAGAGAGCGATGGAACATAGTTCTGCATGCAAAAAAAGAAGAGATTGAAAATTATATCTCGAACTTTATGCACATAGAAAAGAAGAACAAAGAATGGTCAGAGTCTGAGAATAAAGATTGGTGGCAAAAACGACTATCGGTAGTCAATGAAACAGTGCAAAACAACCATCTTAGGAAATTGTGGAGAAAAAGACATAGCGAATCTTTCAAAGAAGAAACAATATACAGGATAGACAAGAACATCAAAAGGTGGGAAATAAAACTAGGCCCTTCTTCAGGTCATGGTCTTGCTAGTAGCTACCACTGGCGAAGAAAGGATTGTCCGAGTCTTTCAAAAAATGATATGTTAGTTCTGACCAATGTGGACGAAATGGGCAATTTATATTTCTCAAAGATCAACGAAATAAATGCTCCACACCCATACGTCTTTAACAGAGAAAATGTGCAACTTGGATTTATTATTCCACTAGAATCATAATTAGATAAAAAGGAGAAACTAATGGATCTTTATATATTTGATTTTGATGACACACTAGCGATAACAGATTCTCGAGTAAAAGTCATAAGAAGTGGAGAAGAAATTCTCATGACATCAAGGGAATTTGCACATTTTCCTTTTAATCCTTCAACTGATTCTTTGGATTTTGGTGATTTTGCTCGAGCAGAAGGAACACTTATCAAAGCGACAGTTGAAGAGATGAGAGTTGCCATGAACTCTGGTGCCGACGTGTATATAGTCACTGCTCGGGCTATGACTAAACCGGTAGAACAGTTCTTAAAGCAGGAAATAGGACAACATCCACCGGTCATAGCAACAGCCGGTTCTGCTGGGAAAAGCCCGTGGTTATCAAACAAACTAGAGACAGGCGTATACACAAGGGTGGTCGTGTATGAAGACTGCGAAAAGAATATTAGAGCTCTTAAAGAAGTTACAGAAGATTTTAATATCCAATATTCAGCCATGTGTATACTTCCAAATCAATCAATGGTGCAAAAAGAATCCAGGTGGAGATTAGAAGATTCGCTGTTGACTGAGTGGGATTTTAGAAGTATTACAAAGAAATTTTTACAAAAAACATGGTAGTAGGTTTCTCACACAATAGTTAATTTTGTTAGGTTCTGTTAGACAATAAAGTTAATTATTGGAGAAGTAATGTGCGATTATTCCACATTCCGTTCCTAGCATGTATCTTAGGATGCCAAGACTACACAGTCAATGGTATTGAAAAACGACAGCCGCAGATGCTTGTATACCCGAAAGAAATAGACTTCGGTAGATTAGATGCAGGAACAGAGACAGGCCACGAATCTTTCGTAATAGTAAACACAGGTGATGAGGATCTCACGATCTTCACACCTGATTTAGTTTCTGGGAACTCTAGATTCGAAATAGACAATACACTAGAAGAAACCATCACAATCGAAGGTGGTGATCTTTTAGAAGTAAACGTATACTACAATCCGGAAACATTTGAAACGAATGGAGCGTATGTTTCCATCGATGGAAATGATGAACTTAATCCATCTGCTAGAGTTCTATTAACCGGTGGTGGAGATGCACCTGTTATTGACGTAAGTCCTTTGGATTTTGACTATGGTTACATAACAATTGGGTGTGATAACGAAGAAAGGATAACGATTGAGAATATAGGCAATCAAGATTTAATAATTGATAGTGTGACACAGATGGTAACACAACCGGCCGATATACTCTTCGAGTTAGGATCTTTACCTCCATACCCATGGACAATAGTTCCTGGCCAACAAATGGACTTTTTAGTTTCATATATACCCACTGATGTAGGAGCTGATTTATCTGATATCACCATTGTTTCAAATGATCCTATCAACAACATAGTCGAAACATCTCAGATTGGTGATGGAGATGTAGAGAGATGGTTTGTAGACACTTGGCTTCAAGAACAAGTGCCTATTCTAGATGTACTGTGGGTTATCGATAATTCTGGCTCAATGTCGCCGTTTCAATCGAATTTAAGCGCAAATATTACGTCTTTCATGAATGTTTTTTCTATATCCGCAACAGATTATCACATTGCAGTGATCACAACTGATTCTCCTGCTTTTTCTACTATAGTAACTCCTAGCACTCCTAATGCGACTAGTGTCGTTGCAAGTTTAGTGCAAACTGGCACACACGGGTCTGGAATGGAAAAAGGGATACAAATGGCGTACGAATCTTTGAATAATTCGGCATATGCTGGTCTAGGAGGACTATTTTACAGAGAAGATGCTACGTTGATTGTAATATTTGTATCTGATGAGCCAGATTGGTCACAGATGTGGAGCACATACTTACCTTTCTTCAACAATATCAAACTTCCGGGTGAGTTTATACCCTATGGAGTGATAGGAGACGTTCCAGGCGGTTGCAACTACAGTTGGAATGGATATGTTCGTACTGCTGGAGAAGGCCTAGGTTATTGGGATCTGATCGATTATTACGGAGGCAACTGGTATTCTATCTGTGCAACCGATTGGGGAATACAACTACAAGATTTAGCTGGTCAAGTCACAAGCAGAAGAAGTTTTCCTCTGTCAGAAGAAGATCCAATAGATTATACAATAGAGGTAACTGTAAACGGTCAACTAGTTTATGATTGGAGCTACGATGCCGCTAGTAACTCTGTCAGTTTTGATGAAGGTCGTGCACCATCGGAAGGACAAACTGTTGAAATAAATTACGCAGTGTGGGGGTGTGGTGAGTGATGTTTCGAATAGGTTCTCTTTTAACGGTCTGCTTGTTCGTTGGCTTTTGCATAGGAACTGGCATCAAATACACATATGAGGCCACAACATTTAAGCCATACGAGTGGAATAGTGTGCCTATCATCGCAAATTGCTATGGCGAAGATTTTAATAAGCTGCAGATGACTAGAGCTTTAGACTATTGGACAATGCGAGGTCTCATCATTGGGTTCTATGAACATAATCCGCCACAGTCACTCTGTGATAACAAAACTATGATGCACGGTTTCATTGTACTTCGAAAAGCAAAATGGTGGGAATTAGATAGCACCACACTTGCTAGTACAAAAAGAATGACATCCGGATTGACTATCGTATCTGCAACAATTACATATCGGCCCGGTTCACACAACTTAGACTTGTTAAATGAACATGAACTAGGTCATGCACTAGGGTTCGCACACATAGAAGAAGAGGGTCACGTGATGCATCCAATATATGGAAAGATGGGAAAAGATTTTTGGATACC
>Ga0233432_10005918_pt1 | contig 10512 bp, 11 predicted proteins | sample SI_122_August201_6_FD_179870 | JGI IMG/M metagenome (GOLD analysis project Ga0233432, IMG submission 179870) | Seawater microbial communities from Saanich Inlet, British Columbia, Canada - SI_122_August2016_10_MG | ecosystem: Environmental > Aquatic > Marine > Inlet | place: Canada: British...
ACGAAAAGAAAAAGGAACGCGAGCTGTTGCTCGAGCAACAACTGAGGCTGTGGTTTACACTTCAGTGATGGTTTTGCTGTGGGACTACCTCATCACGAGCTTGATTCTTTGAGCCAAGAACCCATGTTGGCTTTAAAAGGAGTTTCAAAATCTTTTGGACCACAAAAAGTCCATGAGAGTGTCTCTCTAGAAGTTCCCAAGGGAAAATCAACGATCGTCGTTGGCCCCAGTGGGGCGGGGAAAAGTGTCCTTCTAAAATATTTTATTGGGATGATGTCACCCGACGAAGGTGAAGTTAGGGTCGATGGCCACGAGATGGGAAGCTTATCCCGCGATGAGCTATATAACATTCGTGCTCGAATAGGTTTTCTTTTTCAAGGAGCTGCGCTTTTTGATTCAATGACCGCCTTTGATAACGTCGCTCTTCCAATTCGAGAAAGATTGAAGCTTTCCGAAGACGCAGTACTAAAAAGAGTGATGGATAAGTTGGATTTGGTGGGGATGGCTGAAGCAGCCCAGAAGTACCCAGCTGAGTTATCTGGAGGCATGCAGAAGCGGGTTGGCCTGGCGAGGGCCTTGGCCAGAGATCCGGAAGTTCTTCTTTTTGATGAACCCACGACAGGTCTTGACCCTGAGAGCACCCATAACATTTATGACTTGTTCCTATCTACCCAAAAGAAACTGGGATACACCTCTGTTCAAGTCAGCCATGACATTCCGAAGGTCTTTCGCTTGGCCGATCAAGTCGCCGTCCTTGAAAATGGACATTTAGAAGTTTGCCCTCAACCTAAACCTGGCCAAAGCAGTGGCCAATTGTGGTTGGATCACATGTTATCCCTAGAAAAAAAGGGACTTGAAGGAGTCTTGTTCTGAAAGATAAGAAAAATACCGAGATTCTCGTTGGCCTTTTCATGGTGATTGGCTTTCTCAGCTTCGCCATCGTTGCTGTGCGATATGGGAGCGACAACCTCTTTCCAAAGAAAGGTTACCGTCTTGAAGCTAGTTTTGCTTCGGTCTCAGGCTTAAAAATGGGTGCTCCCATTGAAATTGCCGGAGTTGGAGTGGGGCGAGTGGGAGAGATTAAGCTAGTGAGCGGCCAAGCCAAAGTCATTCTATTGTTAAATGAGGGAATCGAACTCGGAGATGACGTGATAGCCAGCATTAGAACCAAAGGGCTCATTGGCGAAAAGTACCTTCGTCTCACTCCAGGCATCTCTGATGACTGGCTGGTTGAGGGTGACGAAATCAGTGATACAGAGCCTGTTGTTGATATAGAAGACCTGATTGGAAAATTTATTTATGACCGCTAAGACACTTCTTTCTGCAGGGCTGTTTTTAGCTTTGCTAATTCCTCTTCATGGAGAAGACTCTCTGGAGGTCGACTTTGGTGAAGAAGAAGAAACAACCCTTCAAGTTAATGATCTGATTCAGCCGGTCAATCGAGTTATCAATAACTTCAATCGATGGTTCTATCGTCACCTAGCTAGACCAGCGGCCAAAGGGTACGTTAAGGCTGTTCCAACACCAGGGCGAAATGGTATTGGAAATGTGTTTAAAAACCTATCGGCTCCTGTGAGAGTGATCAACTCGAGCTTTCAAGGAAAGTTCAATGAGGGTGGTCGTGAAGGATCACGGTTTTTGATCAATTCAATTTTTGGAGCGTTTGGCATCTTTGATGTTGCCAAATACCAATTTGGCCTTGAGGCTTCCTTTGCAGAGGATTTTGGACAAACCCTTGGAAAAGTTGGCGTAGGGGAGGGTCCATATTTGGTGCTTCCTTTTATGGGACCCTCAAACTTGCGAGATTTCCTGTCAGGAACCATTGATCGCGTGATCAACCCTGGTTCTTATCTATTACCTAATAACCCCTGGTGGTTAACTGGCGTCAATTCATTATCGACGATTCATGGCATCTCAGAAAAAATGCCCCAAATTGATGCCCTAGAGCGTGACGCCATCGACCCTTATTTTATGTTGAGAGATGGATTCACTCAACTTCGCCGACGAGAAGTGGCCCGCTGAGTTAAGCACACAAAATAGAATCACTCCCTTGGGTAAAGATCTATGAAAAACACACTCTTTTTGTTCTTGGTGACTTTATTCCTACCCGTTTTGGTGGCTGAAGAGACTCCTAAAGTTTTCCTGGAACATAGGGTCGATCAATTATTAGAAGTTCTCAAGTCGAGTGATAGTTTTGAGAAGAAAAAAACTGATCTTGGGGAGATCTTCCGAACTAGTTTTGATATGGTTCAATTATCAGGAATGGCCTTAGGTCGAGAATCTTGGTTATCACTAAAAACTGATGAGAAGAAGGCATTCATTTCAAAATACACAGAATTTATCCTTTCTTTTTACACATCGAATATGGACGGCTACAATGGAGAAGGCCTATCGATGGGAGAGGCGACTCTCAAATCGAAAGGTAAAAAGGCTGTGGTGCCATTCTCTATCATCGTAGATGGAAAAAGCGTGGCAATGACCTACAGTCTCAAAAAGTCAAAGTCGAATGGTTGGAAAATCTATGATGTTGAGATTGAAGGGGTCCGACTCAGCACTCAATATCGAAACCAGTTCACCTCCATCATCAAAAAGAAAGGGTTCGAAGGGTTGCTCATAGAATTAGACCAATTGATTAAAAAACAATCTAAAACTCAAAATTAAACTTTCTTTTCATTGGTCAGGTGATAGAATTATCCCCAACTTATCGTTGCGTTACCCATGAACAGCCTCATCATAGAAGATGATCCCACAGCCCGATTCATATTAGGCAAGTGGCTTGAAAAATTTGGTTCTACTGAAGCTTTTCCCACAGGGGAAGAAGGGTTTGAGGCTTTTCAAATAGCATGGGATTGCGGGTGCCCTTTTAATTTAATCTCTTTGGATATCAACCTTCCCGGCATGAATGGTCAGGAGGTCTTAAAGAAAATCCGACAATTCGAAAAAGAAAAGAGCATACCTCGGGAAAATTGTGCCAAAGTATTGATGGCCACATCCGAAGAAAATAGCATTTCGGTAATGGCTTCATTTAAAGAAGAGTGCAATGGATATATGACTAAACCCTTCAGTCGAAAAGTTCTCATAGACCACTTAGAGAAAATGGAACTATTTACCATTCCCAAACCTCAACCCAAAATGTCATTATCTTCTCTGATCATAGAAGATGATAAAAATACTAGGTTCATCTTAAGCAAGTGGCTAAATGAACGGGGAGACTGTGAATGTCTTGAGAACGGCAAAGAAGGTTTTGAAAAGTTTGTTTCTATGAGAGATACTAACAAGCCCTATGACTTAGTTCTTCTAGATATCAATATGCCTGAGATGAATGGGCTAGAAGTTTTAAAGGGAATTCGAGATTATGAAGAGGGCATGGGGATAGATGTCGGTAAGGGAGCGAAAGTCATCATGGTGACGAGTGAAAACAATTCTAAAAAGGTGATGGAGGCCTTTGAGAAAAATTGTGATGGATACCTCACGAAGCCATTAGCAAAGAAAAAGATGACCTCTTTACTTGAGGAGCTCAATCTTATTCCCTCAGAGTCCTAGGGCTTCGTAAGTCGTCAGTCCATCTCAGCAGGACTTAAAACCGAAAACCTATTCAATCTTGATGATCGTTCCCGGTGGGGGTGGGTCTCGACCTAATACGCTGAAGAAGTCAGTCGCAAACCGGATTTCGTCAAACTTCCCTCTTTGTGCTGTCCCTATAGCAATGGTATCAAATTGTGACTGATCTAAGTCATAGTCCATGTCGGCAAAGGCCTCACTGTCTGTAGGGGCCCTGAGCCGAAGAGCGTCGGTGATGTTGAACAATTTGAGGTTGTCGTTGTTACCATTTGAGGCCCATCTGATTTTGCCAACGATCAAATAGGTGATGTTCTCAGTACCAATAGGGTCATCAATAAAACCAGTGCTGCGATTTGTTGTTCCACCATCAATGACTATTCCGTGTACATCCATACCAGCATCATTAGTAGCACCTTCTTTAAAAGACACCCCTAAACCTTCTCCTCCAGCTATCGTAACTGGTTTGGTGCCTGTTCCTGTAATTTTACCTGTAGACAATAAGAAAGCATCTGCGGCATGGTTATCATAATAATGAGCGTCGCGCATGAGAACACTAAACCAGATCGTCGTGTCATCGTTTAATAGTTGTGACTTATTGTAGTCTGAGATCTCCCGATGAACTTCAGCATCCCCCTGATAACTTGGTCGCTGCACCATATTGCCAGATGTGTTGTAATCTGTAAACGTCAGCCCAGAGCTTTGGATGTCATACTGGTGTTGGCTTCCACTGGTAGACCATGCACCGTCCATTCCTAAACCTCCATTTTGAGTTACGCCGTCAACATCCCCCGCAGCATAATCAAAGGGTTCGTAGATGCCTATATAAGGAGGCGATGAAGATGATGTGAATGCCCAGTTTGAAGATGTTGTGAAGCCAGAAAAAGGGTTGCCAACAGAATCTTCAACCGCCCCACTTGGAATGAATATATAATAATTCGTGCTGATAGATAAAATTGAACTAGGGCTGATGGTCATCGTATTGGTGTTAAATGTGATACGACTCGTATCTGAAACTGTGATACTCTCATGAGTGACATCGCCAGCAACTTCTTTTATCAAAATACAGCCACTACCTGCATTAATATTTTTAGAGAAAGAAATAGCAAATGAACTATCCCCACCAATATCAATAGCTCCGTTCACTGGATCAAGAGAGCTATGTACAGGAGCCGTCGTGTCGATGTTTCCAGAGAAGTTAAGAGCATTAAATGTTGCAGTAAGACCATTGGATCCGGAAACTGATTCGAAAAACTTCAGTTCAATGATTCCTCCAGAGGTAGATATGACAGAGAAGGATAAAATTGTGCCGATATTATCTAAGATATACGAATCTAATAAATCATCACTATCTTGGACGTCATTATCTACAGCATTGCCATCGGGAGTACCTTGAGTCACCTTTATGACGCCATCTATTCCTGAGGAAGACCGACCCCCAATGAGCGAAAAAGGATATGTTTCAGAGGGTTGGAGTCCAGTAATGGTATAAACACTATTGCCAACCTCATTTGAATAGACGCCATCGATAACGGCATTAGCTTCGTCAAAAGGGTCTGTGCCAGTTGGTCCATTGATGGCTGTAACACCAAAGCCTGTCAGTGTTGCCGAAAAATCAACAGCAACAGAAAAGCCCGTCGTGGCGTTGCTTGCATCAACAAGTGCTGTGCCAGTCATATCTGCCGTCGTTGAGGCAGTTCCCAATGTATTCCAGTACTTCCCATCTCCAGCAGGAGAGCTTATTGTGCCATCATTAGACCAATCAATGAGGATGTTGGCTGTGTTTCCAATATTGGGCAAACCTAAGACCAAAGCTAGGAGAAAATAAATGACAAAATAATCCCTGCAGAGGAAATGAATATTCAAGAGCATAGACAGCATATCGGATCTCCCTTATGAACGTTCAGAAAAAAAACATCTCTCAAAATCAACCCTTTACGGCACCACTCGTTAAGCCTGAAACGAACTCTTTTTGTAGTGAAAAGAAAAGCACTGCAGGTGGGATGATCGCGATGAGAGTTCCAGCGAGGAAGACACCGTACTCTTGGGTGTAAACACCCATGTATTGATTGAGGACGACGGGAAGAGGTAGTTTGGATTGGGTTTGAATAAATATTTGAGGGCCAATGAAATTGTTCCAATTCCCTAAAAAAGTGATCAAACAAAAAGCTCCTGTCATAGGTCGCACCAGTGGCATGACAATGCCAAAGTAAATTCCAAACTCACTAGCTCCATCAATCCGAGCCGCCTCAATAAGACTATCGGGAACTGAGGTGATGGCTTGTCGAAAAAGAAACATCCCAAAAACGCTGCAGGCCCCTGGAACTAAAAGTGCTAGGTAGGTGTCCATCCAACCAAAGTTATAGATCATCTTATAGACTGGAGCAAGAAATAGCATTCCCGGAAACATCATAGAACCGACCATGAAGGCCATGATGGCTTTCTTGCCTTGGAACTCATATTTTGAAAGGGCGTAGCCGCCCATGGATGCAAAAAATAGACTGATGGAGGTGCTGGCTGATGCCAGGAAAAGAGAATTGATCACGTACTCCCAAAAATAAACAACGCCCTCAACGGTCTCTTCACCGGCAAAAAGGGTGATGAAGTTTTTGAAATTGAGGCTTTCTGAGCTCCACTCACTGATCGGTGGTAAAAAGGTGTATTGCATCAGAACGTCTTTGTCTTTCACAACAGCACATAAGAGCCATACAAAAGGGCAAAGAATGAGAAAGGCTGCTAAGCCCAACATTATATATCGAAAATATGCTCCTGAGATCTCCCGACTACGCGGGAACACCCAACGCAAGACAGCATAGATTCCAAAGAGTAATATTAGGGTTAGGTGAAGTGTGTTCATTCGACTTTGGCAACCTTGATTTGAAGGGTGCTGATAACAAAGATGATCAAGGCCAATAACCAACCGATCGCAGCACCCGTGCCAAGATCTCCAGTTTCAAAGGCCGTTGAATACAAATAGCCAACGATGGTCAGCCCTGAATTATTAGGCCCAAAACCGCCAAGTAGTGCGTATGGTAGCTCAAAAAGTTGATAAGATCCAATGGTGCTCATCACAACAACAAAAACAGCTACGGGTTTTATTTGAGGTAAAGTGACATTCCAGAAGGTTTGAAACTGATTGGTTCCGTCAACTTTTGCAGCGTCCAACAACGCCTCATCAACGTTTTGAAGGGCCGCCAAAAAGTAGATCATGTTAAACCCAACGTAAAGCCACATCGAGACGATGATCAAGGCTGGCATGACCAATGAAGGGTTAGCCAACCACCTTTCTTCCAGACCCCAGTTGAGTAGTTCCTGGAGTCCACGGTTAAATAGGCCATATCGTGGAGTAAAAATGACTGCAAAAAGAATGCCAACGAAAATTTGACCGACAAGGTGAGGGCTGAATAAAATCAAACGAAAGACGTTGCGAATTCGGCTTTTTCCACTGTTGAGGAGCATCGCCAAGCCAAGGGATAGGGGAAGCTGAACCATCACAGACACAATGGCGTATATCGTCGTGTTTTTAACGGAGGTATAAAAAAGAGGGTCCTCCAAAACAAAAGCAAAATTTGATAGCCCAACATAAATGGCACTTCGCGGCCCGTTGGTTTGGTGAAAGGCCAACCAAATTGAATTGATGAATGGGTAAATGAAAAAAACTGCTGTGAGGGCTAAGTATGGAAAAAGAAATAGCCAAGGCACTAGATCCTTCTTTTTATTTGTTTTCATGGCTCCACCTCTTTGCTTTTTGAGAGGAATACGTTTCGAGCAAGCACCTGTCGGACGTAGTCGGCTTTGGTTTTCAGGTTTTCAAAAATACTCTCCTCTAAGCCATCGCTTCCATTAGCTTGATACCATGTGACGGCATCGAGGTAGGTCTCAGTGATTTTCCCTTCAGCTAATTTTGTATAAGGACTGACAAAAGTAGATGGTGCTTCTTTGGCTAATTCAGAATAAAGCCGACCAATGGATTGCCCTCCATAAAATTCTTTTTTTTCATGGAAAGCTGACGTGTTCCATGAACTTTTAAGGGGGGGAATGATGTTCGTCTCTCTAAAGCGACTGGCCAAGTCCTTTTCGTTTAAGTAAAGGTACTTCGCTAATTTCCAAGCTAATTCTTGTTGTTGACTTGCTTTTGTGATCGCCAATCCAGTGCCACCCCAAGTGCTTGTTCTGGAGCCCTTTTCACCCAAAGAGGGGAGGGGAATCAGACCCAGTTTTCCTTTTAGATTAGGTAGATCCATTTCAAATTGTTTTGATCTCCAATCAGGGCAAAAATAAAATAGAACAAGCCCATCGTTCATGGCTTTAGCTAAGTCTTGCCCCCATCCGGCTTCATAAGCGATACGATTGGCTCCTTGGGTTTGAGCAACATACTAAGCGATGGTTTCTGCTGTTAACTTGGTATCAAAGACAACCTTTCCTTGTTCATTAAAAAGTTGTTCTCCCCTTTGCAGAAGTAATAAGTTGATACCCCAATTCGTACTGAGTGGCATATCAAGGGCGTAGCGGTCGGGGTTACCATCACCATCGAGGTCTTTCGTGATAGAACGACCCATCTTAACAAAATCATCCCATGTTTTTAGATTTTCTACATCGATTCCCAGTTCTTCGATTAAGTCTCGGCGATAACATAAAGCGACAGGATGAACATCGTGGGGAATGGCAAAAATTCTGTCGCGACTCGACCAAAGGCTGTAACGGGCCTCGACCATTTTTGAGTAAAGGTTTTCTTGATGAAGACGATCAGTCAGGTCAACAAAACCGACATCCTCTAAAGGCCCCCTAGAGAAGTAGCCAATGGAACCCGCCATCAGTTCAACCAAATCTGGGACTTGGGCTCCTGTGAGTAGGGATGATTGCAATCGACTTTGTAGAGCTCGTGCACTCACTAATTGCAGTTGAACCTTAACCCCATGTTCCTTTTCAAAGTCCCCCAAAACCTTTTGATAAGCTTTTTCATGGTTGGTGGCAAAAATGGCCATGACTAAGTCCGGCCTCTCTCCATCGCGGTCAATCGAAAGGTAGTAATGAATAGCCCCCTGTTAGGATAGTCACCTGGAGAAGCAGGAGTGCTGCTTTGCCAAAAGGGTAATTGATCAATTTGATAGGTAGCCTTATTTTAAATAGGTGAGTTCGTGATTTTATTTTTTAGGGAAGATTAAATAGCGGTCATTATGGTTTTGAGATAAACCGAAATCACTGACATCAGTGATTGGGAAATCATATTTTTGTGGAATAACGGAACCATCTTTATAAGAATAATTCCCCTCTGCTTCAAATGCGATGGTATAATCTCCCTTTTGATAAAGCGTGGTTGTGGGTCTGATGTGCATCGTTGGTGGCGTTCGCCCTCCCTCATTAGCCCAATCACTACCTGTGTACTTAACCATGGTTCCTCCTGATTTGAGATTGACGCAGTCACCCCACATCAAATCACTCTCAAATTTATTGGCAGATAGCACGATCCAATTTTTATTGTTTCGATCACCCTCTCGGTGTAGAGATGGCGACTCAAAATTAGCTTTATCCCTAAACAAATGTGGAAATATGGCGTAGGTCATTTTTTGAGTGTAGTAGTTCCCTCTTGTGAGTGGGTCATCAAAAGACTCCATGCCCTTGGATAAATCTCCTATTCCTCCATTGTACAAAGGGCAGATGAAGTCGTCCCCACATTGCCCACCAAAGTATGGCCTAAGTGGCTTCCTAATATCCCAACTACCACGATAACCTGAAATCGCATAGAACATCTTAACGCTCTTGCAATCGCCCTTGAGTGGTTCATTCATTCCATTTTTTGAGGGTACGGCATCGGTGGTGTCGAACATATTTGGGTATTGTCCGTTATTGTCTTCACAGAAAAAGGTCGTCCCCATCGTGAGGTTTTTTAAATTATTCATGCACAGCGTACTTTTTGCTGAATACTGCATGGATTGAAGACTAGGGCTTAAAAGGGAAATCAGCGCAGCGAGGATGGCAATCACCACCAATAACTCGACCAAGCTAAATAAATTTATGACCCGATATTTCATTTTAAGAGAATACAGCCAAGTCTTATCAGGCTATAGGTGTTTTTGAACCTAAAGTCCTTTTTAGTGAACCCGGGTGACTGAATGATTCAAGTTCTCGATGCGACCAAAATTTTTTAACAGAACTGCCGCAGGGGTGCAACGCATCCCGAAAAAAGGCTCTTTATAAACCTTTTTTAACGGCAGGTCGTGGCGAAAGACAGGGGGAAATAGGGAAAACAGGGGAAACAGAATTTGCACGGTTCATGAGCTTAACAATCACCTCTTGGACTCGATTTCTCGACCAAAAGTCACCAATCGACCAACTTCTGTGTCACAATCACAATCATAGTCACAGCCATTTCTACGAATAAAGTGAGAACCACTCAGGCTTTTGGAGAAGCCGATTTATGTGATCTCAGTGATTAAGACTCAAGATGGACGTGATGAAAACCCTCTTCCACTCAAAAGCCTTATCACCAAGATGACGCACCAAAAGGTCAGTTATTTCAGACCGTCGGTCCTCTCCTTCTTCTTGGTGAATCAAAGCACCCAGAGGAGAAGATGGTGAAAGCCATTGTAATATCGACTTCGCTGAAAGTTGCTTTTGAACTCTCAACGTTTGAGTGTGGTGTTGAGCATTCCAAGACAAATCTTTAGCAACAGACTCAGGCTGAAACCAATCTCCACTAGAGAAAAATTGATCTTCTAATTCCTTAAAACGAATCCAATTCGCCTCCTGCTGAACAGGGTGATTGGAAGGCAATAAGTTAGAAAGTCTCTGGTCATTGTGAAGGTCAAAGTGTCCGAGAATCACCTTTGCTTTTTGAGAGAGATGTTTGGGGATGTTTTTCAAGAGGTCCAAAGATTCCTGCTGACTTTCAAAAAAAGTTCTCACAAAAACACAATCAAATTTAATATTTTTTAATTCCGATAACAAGTCGGA
>Ga0233432_10005921_pt1 | contig 10509 bp, 8 predicted proteins | sample SI_122_August201_6_FD_179870 | JGI IMG/M metagenome (GOLD analysis project Ga0233432, IMG submission 179870) | Seawater microbial communities from Saanich Inlet, British Columbia, Canada - SI_122_August2016_10_MG | ecosystem: Environmental > Aquatic > Marine > Inlet | place: Canada: British...
CAAAAAGCTTGCCGACCATCAGTCGCGACCCGGGCGCTTTTTCTGTAAAAATCCCCAAGAAGCCAGCCCCAGTGATTCGCCCAAAGCCTTCCTTGGACACTTTTGACTCACCATCAGGCCCAGGGCCAATGGATTTGAATAGCATTGGTGGAAGCTCACGAGTTTCGCCCTCTTCGCCTTCAAGTTTAGGGTCTTCTGGAACCGGAAGAGACCGTGTGTCGTCTTGGTCATCAATGAATCAGCCATCTTCGATTGGAAAGTCTCCGTCTTTTCGCCCTACCTCGGCGACACCAAGTGAACCGAGGCGTGGAAATTTTACCATCACCCCTTACCCAGAGGGAGCTGTAGCATTTATCAATGATGCTCCATCGATCGTTCCCGGTGCTGCCAAAGAAGGTTTTATTGAGTGGGCGACCCGACTTCGCGGAGCTTTGCGAGAAGGGAACATGATGGTGCTTGAGGCTGAAAAAGAGGAGTTGGAACGTCGACTCCGCTGGTTGAAAGAAAACCTACGCTAATTTCCCAGCTATGAACAATAACAAGGTTAGCGTTTCTAACGCAGAAATTGTATCTTTACTCGAAAAGTCATCCCATGGTGGGTGGTTAAACTTTGAGGAAGGCTTGGCTGTTTATCGACAGGCGAGTACCGAAGACCTGCTGACGGCAGCCAAGGTTCGGATGGGGGAGCTCTGGGGAGCAAAGGGTGGGCAGAGGACCTACATGCTTTATCACCTCCTCAATTACTCAAATGTGTGTGCCGAAAATTGTACCTTCTGTAATTATTGGGCCCCAGCCAATTCAGAGAAAGCTTGGACTCACAACTTTGAGGACGTGCAGGAAACGCTCCAATCATTCCACGACTACGGTGGGCGTATCATCATGTTCCAAGGAGGTAACAATTACGCCATCAAGGATTTTGATTACTACACCACTTTTTTAAACAAGATTCGAGAAAACTTTCCCGACTTCTATGTTTATGGTGCCTCCCCAACAGAAATTCATTTTTGGGCTGACCACCATGGAATGGAAGTGAGGGAAATCATTGCCACGCTCAAAGCCGCAGGCTTGCGGGGAATTGCTGGGGCTGGAGGGGAAATCGCTCACCAACCGATCAGAGATTTAATGTTTAAGCGCAAGGTGAAATTTAAAATTTGGCTCGATATCATGGATGAAGCCTGTGCTCAGGGCTTGAGTTCTTCAGCTTCGATGATGTTTGGAACCTTTGATGGTCTCGACGATCGTTTTGAGGCTGAGTTTTGTCGATTGGAGCATTTGGACATGCTTCGTCAGCGGCAAGGTTATACGAGCCATTATCGTGCTTTTGTTGCTTGGCCCTATCAGCCCAACCAAGCTAGAATCAGGGATGTGGCTGCTCCCCATGAAGAGTACGTTCGTTTGATGTGCATGGCTCGCCTGTACCTGCGAAACTTTCCAACCATGCAGAGTAGTTACCTCTCTCTTAGCAAAGAGCAGTTTCAGCATAGCCTCGACTACGCAGTGAACTGTGCTGGGGGAATTCTTTTTACTCCAGAACTGGTGACAGGTTCCGTTGGAGCTGACCCAAATAATCTCTCACGAGAGCATATCATCGACTGGATCAGAGGAGCTGGATATCAGCCAGAAGAGCGGGATTATTACGGCCGGATTTTATCTGACCCTTACACAGGTTTTACCGCTCAAGCCAACCAACCCTTAGCCAAAGGGTAGACTGATGAGTTCGGGGCCGGTTACGCTGATCCCATGCCATGGATATGATGCGGAATCGATTGCATCACTCCTAGAAGAACATAGCGAGCCTTATTTAAAGGACCTGCCGAGTCAGGGTGCTAAGATTCTTTTAAAGCCAAATATGGTGAAGGCTATTTCTCGAGAAAAATGCGCTCAGACAGACCCTGTCTTTTTAGAGGGGGTGATGCTTTGGGGTAAAGCGAGGGGTTGGTATCTGAGTATTGGTGATAGCCCAGCCATTGGCTCTGCCCACCATGCAGCTCGAGTGAGTGGCCTGGATGCCGTCTGTCAGCGACAAGGTGTGCCTTTGGTAGAGATGAAGGGTAACCGTGAGGTACACGAAGGAGATGCTTCAGCTACGGTCACACGAACACTGGATGATTTCGATGGAGTTGTGAATTGCCCTAAACTCAAAGGACATGGCCAGCTTTATTACACAGGTGCAGTAAAAAACCTTTATGGATGTATGAAGGGCAAGAGGAAAGTATGGTTGCACATGAAGCATGGTGACGCGGGCCAAGGAGCTGACTTTGCCCAAATGCTTCTTGGCCATGCCAAGGCGGTAAAGCCAATTTTTAATATACTCGACGGCGTCAAAGCGATGGCTGGAAAAGGGCCGATTTCAGGAACGCCTGTCCATGAGGGAATCATAGCGATGGGGCGAGATCCACTGAGTTTAGATCAGGTGGTGTTTGATCATTTGGGGGGAGATGAAAGTTCTGACCCAGTCATGGTTTTGGCCCGTGAGAAAGGACTGTTGCGTGATGACCTAGATGTGAGACTGCCACTAGGGGCCGTTTCTCGAGGAGAATTCTTTTTCCCAGGACATGAGGACCGCAAGCCCATCAGCTTTCGGCCTTGGATATTACTGAGAATGGTTTGGAGAGATCTTAGGAGTGGTGGGAGAGCTAGGCGCTCATCAGTTCTGGCTAAATGAACGTTATCTGGACAAGCTGGAGCTGATCAGTCACCCAGGAAAAGTTATGTGCTTCTCAGCCTTGCTTTAGTAGGATATTAGAAAAAGTCTTTGTAGAGATAGAGACTTTTCTATAGAATAGTGGGTGATGTCGTCGAAAGATAATTTTTAGAATTGAAAATAAATAAAGGGTGAGGCGCCTTCGGGTTTTAGGCTGATGGCCCAAAAGCAAAATGTTGTGATGGCGATGGTTTTGATTTCAATGGGCCAGTCAGTCCATCTTAAAAGTTGTTTGAGAAGGGGGTGCCAGTGAGCTAGGGCGGCGAGAAGAATGACTAAGGTCGATGAGCTGTGGTGATGGAACCATGATCCCCAGCCTTCAACTGATGTTTGGAATGGAGCTAGGGCCAGGGGTAAAATGTGTTCAAACCCTTCTGCCCGGAATGGGATCCAGGCAAAGCTGACAGCTATAAAAACAAGTGGCATGGCTAGGGCGGAGTGAAGGCCATTCGGGAGCAGTTTTCCTCCTATTTTTTGACAAACAAGAAAAAGCCCGTGCAGAAGGCCCCAGATGAGAAAATTCCAACTCGCGCCATGCCATAGCCCTCCGAGGGCCATGGTGAGGATTAGGTTGATTTGGGTTCTTGTGGGCCCATTTCTATTTCCTCCAAGGGGTATGTAAAGATAGTCCCTTAGCCATGAGGAAAGGCTGATGTGCCAGCGTTTCCAAAAATCGGAAAAAGATGTCGCTTGATAGGGGTGGCGAAAGTTTTCAGGAAAGGAAAAGCCCATCATGCGCCCTAGGCCAATGGCCATATCGCTATAGCCACTGAAATCAAAATAGATTTGAAAACTGTAGGCAATGATAGCAATGGCTTTTGCTTCTGAGCCAAAGGCCGTTGGGTCGTTGTGGATGGGGTCGACCAACATGATGGCTAAGGCATCGGCGAGGCATATTTTTTTAACTAAGCCGATTGAAAACCGTTTAAGGCCAACTTTCAGGTCAGTGAGGTTGAATCTGCTGCGTCCAGTGATTTGGTGAAGAAGCTCTTTGGCACGAACGATGGGTCCGGCCACTAGTTGAGGGAACATGCTAACGTAAACGGCGAAGTCGAGGAGGCTCTTGGTCGGTTTGAGGTGCCCTCGATAAATATCGAGGCTGTAGCTCAAGGTTTGAAAGGTGAAGAAAGATATTCCCATGGGTGGGAGCTGTCCTTCGATAGGATCTAGTGACCCTACACCGAATAAATTTGCAATTGGAATTGTTAGGTCGTTAAATAAAAAGGCTGTGTATTTGAAGCTAGCTAAAAGACTTAGGTTAAAAACGACACTGAGGGTGGCCCATGTTTTTCGTTTTTTTGGCCTCGAGGCCATGGCTATGCCGAGCAGGTAGTCAACGAGAGTTGATGCAAGTAAGAGTATGGTGTAGGGTAGGCTAAAGTAGGCGTAGAAAGCGTAGCTAGCTAGAAGCAGCCAGAGCTTTTGACTCCACCCTTTCAGCATCCAGAAAGGGATGAGAAAGAGGGGGAAAAGAAAGAGAAAGTGAGGGTGGATAAAATTCAAGGTTGGGTCTTCCCCAGGTACCGTTGAATCATATGGGCCGTGAAAGCAAGGCCCTTGGAGCTGTAATGGATGCCCTCCTCTGGGGACTCGAACCAGTCTTCCAAGGTGCTTTTGTGGGAGTAAAGCGAGGTGTCGATCGCTGTGAAGGTTTCAAGAAACTCGATTTGTAGGCTTTGGCAGATGGCTTCGAGCTCGTCTCGCATCTTGGAATCTCTCGAACCTAGCTCGACGAGTCTTGGCTGATAGAGGATGATGAGGCGAACACCCCGCTTTAGACTGGCATCCCGCATGATGATGAGCTCTTCTTTCACAATGGGAAACGAACGATGGTGTTTCCATTGGGGTTGAGAGGGTTTGTTTGGTTTCCAGTTGTCTTGAAGGGGAGGCTTAGGCCTTGGAGGAGCCGGTGGTGTGTGGGGCGAAGGTTGGGAGGTTATGTTGGGAGTGATGAAAAGTAGAGGCTTTGGTGGACTGACTGGGGCGAGAGTCTTGTGCTGAGAAGGAAAAAGGCTTTGCCAACCATTTGGCCAAGGTTCTTTCCACTGCTTAATAAAGGTTCGGCCGACAGATTGGAGGCGTTGGATTCCATAGCCTCCCAAAGCTAGTTTGAGGCGGGTGAGGTTTTTCTTCCATTCCGGTTTAGCCCATTGGTTCTTAAGGGCGATGTCACCAAAGCCGTCTAGAGGGTCGTAGTCGTAGATGATAACTTTGGGCGCGGGGCTTATTTGGTCGAAGGTTTTTAAGGTCCACATTTCGTGATTAAAGATGGCTGGAGAGCCTCCGGGATGAGCCTGAAGGTGGAGGTGACCGGGGTAGACCTTTTGAAGAGAAGCGATGAAGCCTTGTTCCCAAGGGAGTCCATAGCTAAAGAGGCGAGAGTCTCCCCCAAAGAGCAGTGTTGGGAGGTTCGTCTTGAGGTTCGTTGGAGCAGGAGCGACACGAAAGCCATGCTCATCAGTGATGAAGAGATCACCACTTGGGGACTTTCCATTGAAATGGGTACGAAGCTTGAAAGCTTCGTAAAAATCAACCCCCATATTAGCTCTAATGCCCATGGGCATGTAGATATTATGTTTTTGGAAGCGAAATTGAGACCAGGCCTCAAAGGTGAGGTAGGCGATGGCGAGGCATAGGAGCCATCGCCATGGGGGATGTTTGCTTCGACCCATCACTGGGCCTTTCCTGATTGATCAGTCGTCGTCGTAGCGATCGACGGGGGGTAGATCTTCTGCAGCGATATCTAGCTCGTCTTCCTCGGGCTCTTCGCGGTTTTCATTTTTTCTGATGATGACCCGGGCGATTTTATTACTACGAAGGGTGGGCTGGGGACTGTATGGGTCTTCGTCACCAAAAAGCTGGTTAAAGCGATTGCTGACATGAACCTTACATTTAGGGCAAACCATCTCTGAGGCCTCGAGAGGCTCAAATGGTTGAGGGCAACGGATGCACATCCGCATTTTTGAGTTGGAGGCTTTCTTGGCTGCTTTTTTCTTGGAGCCGACTGCTCCTGTGCTTTGGCTTCCTTTTTCAGCTTCGGCTTCAGATTTTTTGGACCTGACCCTAAGGCCTGATTTGATACCTGGCTTGGGGGCGACTGAGCCTTCTTTTTTGCCAACAACGCCTTTTCTAACTGGGCCCGTTGATTTTGTTGCTGTTGTCGTCGAAGTCGTTTTGGCTGGACTTTTTGCCTTAGCCTTGGTCTTGGAAGTTTTTGATGCAGTTTTACTAGGAACCTTCGCGACCATTTTTTTGGTGCCAGAAGGTGTTGTGATTGTTAGCTTGGGCACCTTAGGAGTGTCGTCCGTTTTTTCATCGGCAGCTGGAGAGCTATTCTCTGCTGTTTCTTTTGACGGAGTTGCTTTTTCGGAATCTTTTGCAGGGCTTTTCTTGGCCGTGGCTGTAGATTTGGCTGGCGCCTTTTTAGTTGTGGTCGTTTTTTTTGCCGGAGCTTTCTTTGGGTCAGCAGCTGCTTTTGCCGGAGCTTTTTCTGTAGGAGCTGCCGTTTCTTTAGCCGGAGCTTTTTCTGTAGGAGCTGCCGTTTCTTTAGCCGGAGCTTTTTCTGTAGGAGCTGCCGTTTCTTTAGCCGGAGCTTCTATGGTCTCCGTTTTTGTTTCTACGGGGTCTTTTTTCGCGGCGGCGGGTTTTGCTGCTGTTTTCTTAGCAGCGGTTTTAGCCGGAGCCTTTTTGGCTGTCGATTTTGTTTCTGTCGAAGCCTTTTTCGCGGCGGCGGGTTTTGCTGCTGTTTTCTTAGCAGCGGTTTTAGCCGGAGCCTTCTTGGTTGTCGATTTTGTTTCTGTCGAAGCCTTTTTCGCGGCGGCGGGTTTTGCTGCTGTTTTCTTAGCAGCAGTTTTAGCCGGAGCCTTTTTGGCTGTCGATTTTGTTTCTATCGAAGCTTTTTTCGCATCTGCAGCATTGACCGGGGTCTTTTTGGCAGGAGCTTTTTTAGCGGTCGTCGAAGTTGATTCGGTTTTTTTCACGGTGCTTGTCTTTTTGACAGGGGAGGAGCTCTTGGAGCTATCTGACTGGGACTCAGTCCCTGATGTTGTTTTTTTGGCGGGACTCATCAAAAAGGGCTTGTCCTCTTTTGGGGCAAAGCAGAAAGCGGTGAAGTTTACCGGGACATGTTTCCTTTCAATTAGGTTGGGGTGCGGTAGGATGGGAATGGGGTGATTGAAGGGTGATGCCCCCCCTTTAAATCACGTGAAAAGAGGAGATCTTTCGTTGTCTGACGCGACCCCCAATAAAAAAGCCCTTCACTGGGCTCAACAGATGGCTCTGGATATCAAGGCCAGAGTTGAGCGTGACCCTGTACTAAAAGAGCTCGTTGAAGAAAAAGGGCTTTTGGTTTATGATGAAAAAACTCCTTCGGGAACGATTCATATCGGGTCTGGGCGTGGTTGGGTGATTCATGACGTCGTGGCCAAATGCTGTCGTGACCTTGGATTGAATGCGACGTTTATTCTGAGCTCTGATGATTTTGACCCTTACGACAAACCAAATAAAGACTTAGACCCTGAAATCTTTAACCAATATCTAGGAAGGCCCTTCTGCGATATTCCCTCTCCTGTTGAGGGATATGAGTCATTTGGGGACTACTATTTTAAGCAATCGACGGAGCATTTTGGTGCCTTGGGGATTGAGTGTGGGTTTGAATCAACGGCAGAAAATTACCGCAGTGGTGTTTTTAATGATCAAATCCGGACCATTTTGGACAACGTCGAGAAAGTTCAGCAGGTCTATGTCACTCTCTATGGAGAGAATTCACCTGCGGCTAAAAAAATGCCCTTTAACGTTAAGTGCACGGAGTGCGGTAAAATAGCCACAACTGTAGCAACTGAATGGGACTCAGAGAAGGGTCTGCTTTATTTTGAATGTCGATCTGATGTTGTTGACTGGGCAGACGGTTGTGGGCATAAAGGATGGGCTAGCCCCTTTGACGGAGGAGGAAAATTTCCTTGGAAAGTTGAGTGGGCCGCGAAATGGCCAGGCAGAGGCGTTGTTGTGGAGTTCGCTGGGAAGGATCACTTCTCAAAAGGAGGCTCGAGAACTTGTGCTAACATGATTGCCGTGGACGTTTTGAATTTCCCACCTCCTTATCCTTCCCATGGGTATAAAACTGGACCAGGCTATGAGTTTTTCCAGGTAGGAGGAGCTAAAATGAGCACTTCTAAGGGCAAGGGGATGAGCTTTGCCCAAGGGGTTGAATTTTTCCCTGGAGAGATGCTTCGTTTTCTATTGTTGAAAAGTAAGCCTAATTCGGTGGTTGACTTCGACCCAGAAAAAAATGATATTCTTCTACTCTGTGATCAGTATGACAGGATGGAACGTATTCATTTTGGTATCGACCCTGCAAAAGATGAAAACGACAAAGCTGTTCAGAGCTCTCTACACAATCTGGTCTACGTCTCTGGTCGACCTGAAGGGCCAGCGCCCCAAGTGCCTCTCAATTTGGCATCAACGCTTCTTCAGATCACCCTTTCTAAGGAGGGAGCTTTTAATAAATTAGTAGAACTAGGGCATATCCCTGATGGCTTAGACTCTAAAGCTAAGGCTCATGTGATGCGTCGGATTGATTTGGCTGAGAGGTGGGTCAACCGATATGCTTCTGAGCAATTTCTTTTCAGATTGGTTAGTGAAGAAGAACCATGCTCGGATCTGAATGAAGAGGAGAGGGCGCTTCTATCAGATTTCTGCGCGTTCCTTGGAAAGTTACCCCCTGAATTAAGTGATTCAAAAGAGCTTCACAACGGTGTCTACGATTTTGCTCGTGATAGAGAGCTTGAGGCGAAAGCAGTTTTCTCGGCTGCCTATCACGCCCTAATCAATCGACCCCGTGGACCTCAGTTAGCTAGTTTTATCATGACGGTTGGGATTGATAAAACGCAAAAATTGTTACAAGCAGGAATCGATTCCAGCCAGTCCTGAACCCCCAATAACTCGATGGCCAAACAAACATTTGGCTCCTTCAAGGAGCTCCTAGTCAAAAAAGATCTTTCGGACGGAGGTGAAGACCTCAATGTGAAGGTGGACGTTCTCGTTCGAATCTTCCGTTTTGTTCAGTCTGACATTGTTGAAAGCAATGTTCAAGACTTCCCAGAAGAAGATCTTAAGTCAATCAAAGCTTTGCTGAAAAAGCCAGAGGTGAAAGAGGGGAGCGCTAAGAACGCCAACTCCCAAGCTGAGCGAATCATTCGCGATGGCTTGGTTGGAGTTAGCGAAAAGTCAAAGGGGCTATTGTGCGAACTCCTTGGCGACGAATCAAAGTCTGCACAGGCCGATGCCAAGCGGCTAGAAACTTTGGCCGCGAAATTCCATCCCAAAGATGCTGGAGAGGAATATGACGAGCTCAAGCGCCGAATCAAAGAGATCCACGCTGATATCGTGGATATTGAGATGAGCTTGATGACCTTGGAGAGCGAAGAGCAGGTCCAGTCTGAGAGATACAAGAAGGCAAATAATGCTCGAGAGCGTCGCCGTCAGTTGGTGAAACGACTGGAGAAGCAGCTTGAGGGTGTCGAAAAGAAGATGGCTAAGGAAAAGAGTAAAAGCGATAGCAATAAGGAAAAAGCCGAAGCGAAGTAATCATGAAGTCCACTCCTCTTTTTTTGATTGGTGCTCTGGCCTTTGTTGGCTGTGAAGGACCGAGATTAGAGGATGCAAAAAATGAGTTTCATCTACTGACGATGAAAGGCTCCCTTGCTGAAGAAGCTTTGGTTGATCCTCAAGGAGATGCGCCTTCTGCGCCAACCCATATAAGCGGTGAAATCAAATCCGTTCCAGCGCCTGCCAAATTGGCATACCTAGAGGAGAAACCTGTAAAAAGGGATGTTTCTTTAGCTAGAGCCTATGTCTTTGAAAGTAAATGGCACACGACTTCGGTTTGGTTGTACTCCGATGGATCTTATGCGACCCAAAACCCTCAAAGAATTCGTGGGAATTGGAAAGAGGTTCATCGCGTTCTCACCTTGGATCCTTTTCATGGTGGCAGAATGATTTTTGGGCCCGATGGCAATGGCAACTATTTGCCTGAAGATGCCGGGGTGATGCGAATGAGGAAGGTTCAGCGCTGAAGTGAGCCCTTTGGTCTTGGGCCAAAGAATCCTCAGAGATGAGCTTTATCTGGCATTCCTAGGTGAAAAACTTCTCAAGTAATGAGTCTTGTCGCATTCAAGCACTGTCATTGAGAACAGCTATTTGGCCGTGAATTGGCGATAAAAACCTGAATGAACTTAGTTTTGAGAGCGGCCTCGAGAGGCTTGTTCTTTGATATCTTGGGGACTAAGTTTTAGGTCGAAAAAGATTTTCTCTCTCACCTTGAGAGAGAGGCTTAGACCGTGATCATCAAAGCGATAAGCTAAACGAATGTTTTTGCGATTAAAATCTAGGCCTGTTCCTGCTTGAAGTTTTTCGATCCAGGCATCACTCACAATGGCTTCGGGGCCCATGAGGTTGACCCTGCTCCAAGTTTGAGTCTTGAGGTTCTCGGTTGCAACAAAAGACGTGTTTTGGCCCACGGCGCCTCGGTCGGCAACTGCCCATTTTCCTTGGGGGAAAGACTTTGAGATCATTCTCATTCCCGAGATACGTTGGTAAAAACCATCGCTTTTGGGAGATAGGGGTAATTGAGGTGAGTTGTATTTAAAGGAGAGATCAGAAGGTTGCTTTAAAGAGAGCTCGTCGATTTGGATAATAATACCAGGGCCAACCCAGAGTAGGAGTCGAATCCATGACTTGAGGCCGACTTCAGGAGAGTACGCCCCCGAAAGTTCGGATCCGAGAAGCCAACTGTGACCGTGAACTTC
>Ga0233432_10005930_pt1 | contig 10502 bp, 9 predicted proteins | sample SI_122_August201_6_FD_179870 | JGI IMG/M metagenome (GOLD analysis project Ga0233432, IMG submission 179870) | Seawater microbial communities from Saanich Inlet, British Columbia, Canada - SI_122_August2016_10_MG | ecosystem: Environmental > Aquatic > Marine > Inlet | place: Canada: British...
CATCCCCCAACCAATAAGTTGTAAATCAGTCACGGATCTGTCGATTTTATAAAGTCCCTCTGGCAGTGCCATTGGCAGGTGGCCCAAGGTATTTAAATCATCGACGCCGTCCCAGCCTACAAGGACTTCACCATTTTGCAGCCAAGCGAATTGGCCGGGTGAACAGGTAAAATTTTGGCGCTTAAGCCATTCGCGATCTTCGTCGCTGAGCGTTTTTGCAAATGCCTCAAAGTCAGTGGTTGCGAGAAGGCGCAACGGGCTTGCGTTGGTGTCAGTGTTAGAAAAGCCTGCGTTTTCTAGATCAGTCATCAAAGTTCCTTGATTGATGCGGTGTGGACCACCGTAAGTAAAATTTTAAAAGTTGTCGTTTAGATCTGCCTGTCTATATCTGCCTGTTTAGATCTGTCGGAATAGAGCGTCACAACTCAGAGTTGTACGACGGAAATCATGTCTTTATTGTTGAGGCCGAGATTGTTTTTGGCAAAGACTTTGTCTGCTCTATAGCTTGATCGCACCAAGGGGCCAGAAGCCACTTCCATAAAACCAAGCCCTAGTCCGTATTCGCGAAATCGCTCAAATTGCTCTGGAGTTACCCAGCGGTCAACCGGCAAGTGATTCTTGGTCGGACGCATGTACTGCCCAAGGGTGACGATATCTACGTTGTGTTTGTACAAATCCTGTAGCGCAGCCTCTATTTCCTCGTCGGTTTCACCAATACCCAGCATAAGGCTAGATTTGGTCAGCACCTTAGGGTTGGCTTCCTTGGCGTGTGCCAAAACGTCCAAGGTTTGCTGATATCCCGCTCTGGGATCGCGCACAACATGGGTTAGGCGCTCAACGGTTTCTAAGTTTTGTGCAAACACCTCTAGGCCTGAGTTAGCCACTATTGCTACGTCTTTTTGGTTGCCAGAAAAATCAGGAGTGAGGGCTTCAACAGCCGTATTGGGGTTGATCTTTTTTATTGCCTGAATGCAGTTAGCATAGTGCTGCGCGCCACCATCGTCTAAGTCGTCACGGTCAACCGAGGTTAAAACCACATAACCAAGGCCCATGAGTTGCACTGACTTAGCTGCGTTTGCAGGTTCTTCCAAGTCTAGCCAGCCGCCGGGATTGCCGGTGTCTACTGCGCAAAAACGGCAGGCGCGGGTGCAGGTTGCTCCCATTAGCATAATGGTGGCGGTGCCATGGTTCCAGCACTCGCCAATGTTTGGACAATGGGATTCTTCGCATACGGTTGCGAGCTTATGGGTGTTAACGGTTGCGCGAACCTCTTGATAACGCTTGCCACCGCCAATGCCGACTCTCAGCCAAGGTGGTTTTCGTTCAGTGTCGAGCACTTCATTGTTTTTGTTCTTACTGCTCTTCATGCCATTTTTTATGGCGCTAAAGCCCTGGGCAGTTTCGAACTTGTCGCCGCTTTTGATCTTGCTCAAGTTTCTTTCCGAATGAATGTTTAAGTAGGTTTTATCATCGATGAATTTTTTCGCGATTAATGCTTACTGAGATTCCTCAGTGCGTTCTTCACTTTGAAATTGTAAAGCATGCAGGGTTGCATACAGACCCTCTGCCGCCAATAACTCTTCATGGTTGCCAATCTCAGCAACTTGTCCTTGGTCCAGTACCAATACCCGATCTGCTTCCTGAATGGTTTGCAGGCGGTGAGCAATAATAATGGAGGTTCGGCCTTGTGTCAGACGTTCCAATGCGTCCTGGATAAGTAGTTCAGTTTCGGTGTCGATGTTGGCTGTTGCCTCATCCAAAACCAATATCTCTGGATCTGCAGCAAGCACGCGAGCGAAGGCGAGTAACTGGCGTTGGCCCTGGGACAGGTTTTGGCCTCTCTCGGTCAGGGCAGAGTCGTAGCCTTCCGGCAAAGCGCTGATAAAGTCGTCAGCGTTCACGGTTTTTGCGGCCTCTATGGCTCTTGCTCTAGTGACATTTGGATTACCCAGCGCAATGTTGTCGTAAATAGAGCCCGAGAAAATATGGAAGTCTTGCAACACAACGCCTACGCGCTTTCTCAAATCTCTAGTGTGGATTTGGTTGAGGTCAATGCCGTCGAGGAATATCTGTTCATCGGCGAAATCATAAAACCGACCTAACAAGCGGATTAGGGTGCTCTTACCCGAACCTGTTGGTCCGACGATAGCTAATTTTTCGCCAGCGCCGATGGTAAAGGAAACCTCTTTAAGGATAGGCATGGCAGGGTCATAAGCAAAGCTGACCTTTTTGAATTCTACCTTGCCGCTTAATCGGCTTGGCAAATTGACTGGGTTTGCAGGTTCGTGAATTTTTTCATCCCAGTCCAATGCTTGAAAAATTCTTTCTCCGCTGGCCATGGCGCGGAATAAGATATTTGTTTGCTCGCCGAGAACCACTACCGGATGAAACAGCATGCCAACAAACTGTGTAAATAGAACCACTTCACCAATGCTCATGGTCATAGTCATGACCTGGCTGGCACCATAGTAAAGAATAAGGCCTATGGCGATGTGGGCCAGACTTTCATTGAAGGCGCCGTAAAGGGTTTCCACTCTCGCGAGTTTTTGTTCATAGGCGCGGTTGTCCTCATTGACGTCAGTGTAGCGATTTAAGTTGAAAGCCTGGCGGTCGGAGATTTGTACGACCTGTAGCCCTGCTAGGTTTTCTTGCAGGGTTTGATTCAGCGTTGAGAGTGTTTGCCGTACCTGACGGAACAAAAAACGTGTAGAGCGACGAAAGTAGTAAGTTACTAAAGCCAGCAGGGGGAGGGCGAGTAGCAACATCAAAGTTAAGGGTGTATCTATTGCCAGCATGACTGCTAGGGCCACGAAGAAGGGCACAAACTCGCCGATGAGCGTGCCTAGGCCTCTGAGTAATTCGTACAAGGCTTCAACGTCATTGGTTACCCGGGTCATGATGCGGCCCACGGCCACGCGATCATAAAAAGAAGAGGGCCGAGTTTCTAGGTGCCGGAATAAGTCTAAGCGTAAATCACGCAGTCCATTAATCACTGAGCCGATGAGGGTCATTCGATGTGCATGGCCGACAAATGCCCAGACTATTTGTATTGACGCGTAGAGGGCGCAGGCTGCAATGAGTGGGGGTAGATCTAGGCTGTTAGAGATCCAGGTAGTGAGCTCTATTAGGCCGAAATCTGGCGTGTCGGAAGAGGTGTCACCCTGGATAATATGATCAATGACAACGAGAGATATAATGATGGGCAACAGTACTTGAAGCGTTGATGCAAGCAACACCAATGCAGTGCTGAGCAGTAATGCACCGCGGTAGGGCTTCAGCCAGTGCAGTAGCCGTCGCAGTAGACTCATGTTCAGCACAGCGCCGCTAATGTCCGCGTCGAACATAGCGTAGTTGCGCTTGTTTGTTTGTTCAGTGCTCATTGAATATTCAACCTTAATCTTTCGAGGTCGTCTTCTTCTGCACCTTCGCGCTGCACTCGCTCTAGTTCAGCGTAGTACCCCTGTTTGGCGATCAGTTGTTCATGGCTGCCGGACTCAAGAATTGTGCCTTGGTCGATAACAATAATTCTATCTGCGTGTCGGGCTGTGCTCACTCTGTGTGAAACGAGAAGGGTAGTTTGCTCTCGGCGTAGTCGTTTCAGTTCGCTAAGAATATGATCCTCTGTCTCGGTATCGACTGCCGAAAAACAGTCGTCCAAGATGAGCATGGGCGCGTTGCGAATAAGGCCTCGGGCCAATGTGGCGCGTTGCTTTTGCCCGCCAGAAAGGGTGACGCCGCGCTCTCCGATCAGGGTATCTAACTTGTCAGGGAAGCCATCAATGGTACTTTTTAGATCTGCTGAGGTCGCTGCTTGCCAAATTTTTTCCAGCATCCTATTCGGGTCATCATAAGTTAGGTTGTCTTTCAGCGGTTCAGCAAACAGAAACGGATCCTGGGGCACCATGGCAACTTGTGCGCGCAATTGTGACAGCGGATAGTCTTTGACGGGATGATCGTCGATCCAAACCGATTCAGATTTGGGGTCAATAAGCCTGACTATTTGCTTCAGCAGGGTAGTTTTGCCGCTTCCAACCCGCCCCATAATTGCAACGGTTTCGCCTCTAGCAAGGGTAAAGGAGATGTCGTGAAGTGCTGGCGTTGCAGCGCCAGTGTAGGTATAGCTCAGGTTCTCAATGCGCAGGTTGCCGGAAATGGTTGCCGGTGTATTGCCACTCGGTGAGTCATTAATTTCAGGCGGGCGATCAAACACTTCAAATAAGCGCCTGCTTGCAACAGCGGCTCTTTGAAATAAATTGATGATAAAGCCAGCTACTCTGAAAGGCTGCACAACCATGCCCACTAACATGAAGAATGCGACGAAGTCGCCAATGGGTAGAGTGCCTTCTAGTACTTGGTAACCGCCGTAGCTCAAAATGGTCAGTGAGCAAACAGCAGCTAGGCTGGGCATCCAAGACGCCATGGCGGAATTGATGCGGCCTTGTTCGTAAAATACGTCTGCGTAGGCTTGGTTGGTTTCGCTAAACCGATCTATTTCATTGTCCTCTTGGACCATGGCTTGGATGGTTCTAATGCCTGACAAGTTTTCTTGTGTGTGGGTGCCCAAATCCGACAGCCGTTCCTGTACTTGAGTTGATGCCACGCCCATTGCTTTAGAAGAATACTGTGCGTAGAAAAATATGATTGGCATGGGGGGCAGTAACAGCAAAGTTAGTACTGGCGAGTAATAGAGCATAAAGCCAAAGCCGACAATTGCCGCATAAACCAGAATGATAACGAGGATGGTGCCCATTGATATCAAGCGCTGGATCAGAGAAATGTCCGCCACCGCCCGGGTCATCATGTCACCAATACTGTACTGACCGAAAAACTCTGAACCTTGTTGTTGGAGCTTTTCAAACAACTGCTGGCGCAGATCATAAGAAACCTTTAGCGCGACCTTTCTGACATTGAACCGCGCAAAGGTGACTACGCAATAGCGCGCAATAACGGCGCCAATAATGCCCAACACCTGCAATGTGATTTCGAAATCGCCGCTTGCCATTTTGTTTATTGCAACCGCAGTCAGGGCCGGCACCATGACTTCAAATAGTCGAGCTACACCAAATGCTCCGATACCAGTAAATAAGCCTGCTTTGTAGGGTAGAACAAATTGTTTGAGCTGCCATAAAGCCGCCAACATGCTTTTGGTAGGTAGGCGCTCTTCTGTACTCTGCGGTCCCACTAAAAGTTGGCGCTATTCGGAGTGCGAGGGAACGGGATGGCGTCGCGAATGTTTTCCATGCCGGTTATGTAAAGCACTAGGCGTTCTAAACCTAAGCCAAAACCTGCGTGGGGTACGGTGCCGTAACGTCTCAAGTCGCGGTACCACCAAAGCTCTTTCGCTAATGCCGGGTCCATGCGCGCATCAAGTACATCAAGGCGCTCCTCGCGCTGGCTGCCGCCGATAATTTCACCAATGCCAGGCACCAATACATCCATTGCAGCGACGGTGCGATCGTCGTCATTCAGACGCATATAAAAGGCTTTAATGTCTTTGGGATAGTCTGTGACAACCACAGGGCCTTTGATGACTTTCTCGGTGATAAAGCGCTCGTGCTCGGACTGCAGGTCGGTACCCCAGCTGACTGGGAATTCAAATTTTTGCTTGGTGGAGGTGAGCAGTTCAACGGCTTCGCTGTAGGTCATAACTGTGAACGGGTTAGAGGTTACGTTAGTGAGTCGCTCCATCACGTTGGTGTCTACGCGTTCAGCAAAAAATGCCATGTCTTGCGGGCACTGCGCCAACACTTTACCAATAACGTACTGCAAGAAATGCTCTGCTAGCTTGGCATTGGACGCAAGGTCAGCAAAAGCCACTTCAGGTTCGATCATCCAGAATTCTGCAAGGTGCCGGCTGGTGTTCGAGTTCTCTGCTCGAAAGGTTGGGCCAAAGGTATAAACCTTGCCCAAGGCACAAGCGTGGCTTTCAAGATTCAGTTGCCCTGAAACAGTAAGGAAGGTTTCTGTGCCAAAAAAGTCGTCTTGGTAGTTAGGCTTTGCGCCAGACTCTTGCTGCATCTGATCTAAGGTGGAGACCCGAAAAAGCTCTCCAGCACCTTCGCAATCGCTGGCGGTAATGATTGGTGTATTGACCCAGTAAAAGCCTTCATCGTTAAAGTATTGGTGCACTGCGGCGCTGATGGCGTGTCGTACCCGAGCGATTGCGCCAAAGGTATTGGTGCGAGGCCGCAGGTGCGCTACGGTTCTTAGGTATTCGTAGGTGTGCTGCTTTTTGCTCACTGGATAGCTTTCTGGATCATCTACCCAGCCAACAACGTGTACTGAGCTGGCCTGTATCTCTCTATCTTGGCCTTTGCCAGATGACTCTACCAATGTGCCGGTGATTACTACCGAGCAGCCGGTGCCGAGCAACTGCACATCCGCATAATTGGCTAAGCCTTCATCGGCAACAGCCTGAATGGTGTCAAAGCATGATCCGTCGTAAATATGGATAAAAGAAAAGCCGCCCTTGGAGGTACGTCGTGACCTAACCCAACCTTCAACGGTTACTTCGCTGCCAACTTCTGCGTGGTGGTTGATAATGGATTTGATCGTAGATTTAGAGCTCATAACAAAGGTGCCTAATTAGCCGATTTTTGAAGAGGGTAGTTTAGGATAAGTTGTGCGAAATTTCTGTGTATAACCAAAGTTATATTCGCCCTTAGCTTGGACGCGAGCCGCTGTCTATTCGTCACCCCTTGGCTTAGTCACCTGGGCTTTGCGAATTTGTTCTAGATCTGTGTTGGCGTTGAACGGACTACTTTGCTCAACGTGGGCAATGTCTTCAGCGACGTAGTCTCGCTCTTGTTCTAGGTATCGAGCTACCGCATCTCTAAACGACGGTTCCGCGATCCAGTGGGCGCTGTAAGTGGCGCTTGGTAGGTATCCGCGAACTACCTTGTGGCCGCCCTGAGCGCCAGCCTCAACAGTTTTTAGTCCTTTGGCGATGGCGAAGTCGATGGCTTGGTAATAACACACTTCAAAATGCAGGAAGCGGTGATCTTCAACACATCCCCAATTGCGGCCGAAGAGGGTGTTTTCACCGATGAAGTTCAATGCGCCAGCGATATATCGGCCTTCTCTTTTGGCCATAATGAGCAATATGTCGTCAGCCATAGTTGCGCTGATCAACGAGAAAAACTTCCGGTTTAGATAGGGCGTGCCCCATTTGCGTTCGCCGGTATCTAGGTAGAATTCGTAGAAAGCGTCCCAGTGTTGCTCGTTTAGATCTGCACCCGTGACCCACTCAATCTCTATTCCTTGACTCAGCGCTTCCCTGCGTTCTCGCTTCAGATTTTTGCGCTTCTTTGAGGCCAAGTCTGCCAAGAAATCCTCGAAGCTTGAGTAATTTGCATTGTGCCAGTGGAACTGCTGGTCCATACGTTTGAGGAAACCTAATTCGCCGGCGCGCTGCCATTGATCCTTTGGCATAAAGGTCATGTGTAGCGAGCTGGTTTTTACTTGCTCAGCCACCTCAGCACAGGCGCTCAGCAGCAGGTCTTGGCTCTCTGTGCTGCCGTCTCGGCTGAGTAGGCGTGGACCGGTTGCTGGGGTAAACGGAATACTGGCCTGTAGTTTGGGGTAGTAATTGCCTCCGGCTCGCTGCAGTGCGTCTGCCCAGCCGTGGTCGAATACGTATTCTCCCTGAGAGTGGTTTTTTAGATACATAGGCACCACGCCAACGAGCTCTTTGTTCGCCTCATCGCCGTTTTCCACTACCAAGTGGAATGGCTGCCAGCCGGTCTCATTACAAACACTGCCGCTCACCTCTAAGGCGTAGAGGAACTTGTGACTGAGAAACGGGTTGTAAGGCCCTGCACCGCGAGCGCAGCTGTCCCAGTGCTCTGGCGTAATCTCAGACAAGCTGTGTAAAATTTTAACGGTACTTTCGGTCAAAAGAGTTCGAGCCTTTTTTTGTTCAATTAAGTGTGCAATCAAGTGTTCAAATGCGCGTGCACTTTACCGCTTAGCGCAGCTAGGTTGGCTGGCTGTGCAAATGTTCTGTGTCTATAGTTTGGGTCTGTAGTTTGTGTCTATAGTTTGTTTCTACAGTCTAAATTTATAGACAGGCAGTTTGTTTGCACGCCTCAACAGTACGGTACGCTAATCTCTCAGGTTACTGGAACATTTGTGAAGGAGATGTGCTGATATAGGGGCCTTTCAAAATATTGCCAACTCTAAACCGGCAGCTAACGCCTGACCCATTTCAGTGCAATGCTGCAGGTCAGCGGGGCTTGGTGTTCCCTTACAAATTAGGGCCGGTTGCACATTAACGAGTGGATAGCCGTTGACTATGCGCTCGATCGACCGCAGTGCGCCGCTGCCATCGTTGCCTGCGCTGATAAATACGCTGTACGGCAATGGGGCAATTTTCCCTTCCACAGCGTAAAACGTGCGATCAAAAAAATCTTTCAGCGCGCCGGACATGTAGCCAAAATTTTCCGGCGTGCCGAGAATAACGCCGTTCGCCCAAAGCAGGTCTGAGGGGCCAGCTTCCATTGCGCTTAACATACGCACCTCTATGCCCTCTATATCTTCGTCAGTGGCCCCCTGAAGAACCGCCTGCGCCATACGCAGGGTGTTGCCCGTTTGGGAGTGGTAGACAATAAGAAGGTTTTTCAACAGGCGGTCTCAATCTTTGTTGCAGTGTTGTGTTGGCGCAAAGCGCCCTGATAACCCATGTTAACCATTGGTAGCAGGCAGTGAAATGCCTCATTCCTAATGCTCAGAGCGCACGCCAATGGCAGACGCAGTCAGATATGCGCCAAAGGCGCGCCGCACATATGTGCATAGCGTCAATTTTGGTGAGTGGGGTATATTCGTATTAATCATTAAGGGAGAGAGAATATGAGATTAACAAAACCAAGAATAGAAGCACTGGTGGACGCGCAGTTAGATGCAGATGCTCAGGCGCTGATTGCCCCCATTGCCAGCCGGGGCAGGGTGCTGAATATTTTCCGTACGCTGTGTAACCACTCTGGTCTGGCAAAGCGTTGGATGGTGTTTGCCAATCACATACTGGGTAAGTCCACGTTAGACCCAAAAGAGCGGGAGTTAGTCATTTTGCGCATTGGCTTTTTGTGTAATGCCGGCTACGAATGGGGCCAGCATGTGGTGATTGCTCGTCAGGTAGGGCTAACAGATGAAGAGATTTTGCTGGCGAAATCCGGCCCGCGCAGTCTAGGTATATCAACCCTTTACGGACTTTTGCTGCAAGCCACCGATGAGTTGCACGGTGACGCGCATATTGCCGATGCCACATGGCAGGGGTTACTAGAGCACTACAATACTCAGCAAATGATGGATTTAGTATTCACCGTTGGCCAGTACAATTTAGTCTCAATGGCGCTGAATAGTTTTGGTGTTCAATTGGACGATGGGGTCCCAGGTTGGGACCTTAAATAAGGTGTAGGCCATTGATTTAACTATCATTTAGCTATGACTTAATTATGACTTAGCTGTCGTTTGGCTATGATTTAGTTGTGACTTAATTGTGGTTTAATGGCCTCTCAAGGGCGGGTGTTGCGGGCAATGTGCTCGTGACGTCAGCCAAACGCGGAACCTTACCCACTAAAAACTCGGTACGAGTAACTCCGCGTAACACTGCAGTACCGACTGTCACTTAACGTAACAAAAGTGTTGACTCTTAGCGCAAGGTCGCAAAATATAGCTGACCCCTTATAAGGAAGTGAGGGCAACGCTGTAAGGAAGCGATTTATTCCCAAAAAATCCACGCAGATGGAAAGGGGATGCGCTACAAACTTATGCCAGATACTTTTCTTTGGTTGAGTTTGGTTCGACCTACAGCGACTCAAACAGCTAATCGAGCTGTGATGATTTTTAATATTGGCGATTGTTGATTGTGCTTATCAAGGCATGGATGCAAGCGCGTGTTGATTACTCAGCGACTAGATCCGGGGGAAGTATGTCGAGGACATTAGAAACATGAGAATATTTAACGCAACAGTGGGATTTATGCTTCTTGGCCTAGCCGTTTTGCATGGATTTATTCCTAAATCTCCCTTGCTATCAGTCATATATGCAGCTGGGGCAGTGATGGCCTTGGTAAGCTTATGGCGCAATATTAGTTTTGGTACCGCGCGAGTTTTTGCTTTTTTAACCGTTGCCGCAATGTTCTTTTATTTTGCTGCATTCTTCCGCATCGTCGACCATTTCCACGAAAATTGGTACCGCGGAGGGATGGCTTTGGAAGCGGTAGGCATGTTGCTTTCGGCGTTCGCAATGATCCCTGTACTGTCTGTGTTCAGTTGCCGTATGAAAGCAGACTGCGTTGAACCAGGGTTGACCAGCCAAGCTTTGTTTAGTGCGCCGGATGAAGAAAAAGATGAGGCCTCCGCGCCAGGCTGATACTTGGCGCTAGACAAAGCGCTAAAACCACAAAGGACTTGTCCATAGTGTATATGGACTGTTGATTAGTCTCCTTTCTCCTTTCTTTCATTACCCCTTACCCCTTACCCCTTACCCCTTACCCCTTACCCCTT
>Ga0233432_10005932_pt1 | contig 10501 bp, 8 predicted proteins | sample SI_122_August201_6_FD_179870 | JGI IMG/M metagenome (GOLD analysis project Ga0233432, IMG submission 179870) | Seawater microbial communities from Saanich Inlet, British Columbia, Canada - SI_122_August2016_10_MG | ecosystem: Environmental > Aquatic > Marine > Inlet | place: Canada: British...
AATATTCAAATCCATCAAAAGTTCCAATTAAATCATTTATTTTTGTTAACTGAGCTGTTGATTGTATTTTTGATGTTGCTGTTACAGACAATGCATCTAATTGTAAATTATCACTAGCTTCGGTTATTATGGTATATCCCTCATACAAACCACCTTCCGCTAATAGAAATCCTAACTCAACTGTATTGCTCGTTAATTCATTATATTTAGATTGATATGATTCTAGCAATTGTATCTTATACCAAAAGTTTTTTATTCTTTCTTCAGCAGAACCAAAGTGTACAAAGTTTTCGAACATATGTACATTACCTTTAGCATATTCAATATTTAATTTTTCAGTATCAATTCCGGTCTTAGTAATATATTGTTGTACTAATGAAGTTGATGTAGTTGAACCATTTGCAACCAAATCATCGTACATTTGATAACCAATACTACTATCAGTTTCTAATTTAAAATTAGGTCCTTGTAATGGAGTACAATATTCAATATCATCACCTACCAATGTTATGGTATCTATGATTGGTTGAGATTGTAGTTTGCTAATCCAAGTCTTTTGGTTAGTTAGTACAGATGTTGGTAATGGTTCGTATAATTTAAGAATTAATGATTTATCAGTAGGTGATTGAACCAAACCAGTCCAAGTAGTAATAAGTTTATTATTACCATCACCTAAGTGAAGTAAATGAGTTAAGTACTTTGAATCATCAAATACACATTTATCAAACTGATTAATAAACCCTTCAGCTATTCTATTAATAACAACTGAACGAGGTATATTAATGTCAGCCTTATCAAATAAAATATCAATATTTTCAACTGGTCCTTTAACTTCTTTTTTACCATTTAAATTATATGGTATTAACTTTAATTGTATAGTTACCTTATCACCATAATCATTATCTGCAACTTTAGCAGATATTTGAGGTTTTGCAGATTTAGCAGTTAGTGTAGGTTTTTTATCTAATAGTTCCTTTACATTTAATGTAGTAGTTCCCTTTGGACCCAATTCCACATACTCAGTAGAAGCTCCAATATACATTCTAATAACAGTTGCATCTATTGAATTCCAACTAATATCAAAATCAACATCATACCCTACAAAATCAGCTCCTCTTATTTCCTTTGGATATTTTATCTCCCTAATATCAGGAACATTAACATATGTATCGGATACAACATTAATCAATAAATCAATAGCTTGAGATGCAACATCAGATGTATCTTGCTCCACATCAGAAGCTTCTAATTGTGGTTTTGTTAATCTATCCACAATATTTCTTACATCGGTTTTTACATCTAACAAATCAGATGTGTTCTTTAGAGTTGATAAACCAGAACTATTTTTTGGTTTAGTTGGAAAATTAACTTTAGTAACTGGTTTAGATATCGTAGATATAGGTGCTCTTTTAAGTGTAGATGAATTTATATTACCACCTAATATTGATGTACCTCTATTCCCTCCATTTGAAGATGAAGTAGATGTAAATTTTAAAAAATCGTTAAATTTAATCATTATCTTAAATTTTCAAAATTATCTTGTCGAACTACATCTTCCCTACCAGGTAATGGAAATTGTCCACTACCATCGATTGGTAAATAAGTTTCATCATTGTTACCACTACTTCCACCTGTTCCAGGAGAATAGTTTGGGTTGGTGTTAACATATGGATTATCATTATTAGCTGGTTCCTCTTTTACTTCTTCGAAAATACTAATTGGATTAGATTGACCACCAATACCACGTACATCTTTAGTTGTAATTTCTTCAGGTGGATTTATGAAATCTTCATAATCACTCAAAGAAAATGGAAATATTTTACTATTATATTTTCCTATTTTATCAAATACAGAATGTGGTATTGTAACACCAGCAGTATCTCCTTTTTCTAAATCATCATATTCCAATACATCATCACCAACTATAATTGTAATTGCTTTAACATCTTCGTTTTTTTCAAATGCAATTGGTACTCCTATTTCCGAATTTATATTGTAAGTTCTACTTTTAGGATTTATTAATCGTATTTCAGGTGTTCCGAAATCAATATTATCTCTAACTACACTCTCTACTTCAATATTGATTGTAATATTGTTTCTCAACTTTATTGTTAAGCTAAGTGATTCGTTATCACCAGCCTCAGCAGGTACTAAAGGTACATTTCCACCATCTCCATCATAAGTTATTTTAGTAATTCTATATAATGTAGTATCAACTGATTTTATTTGGTATTTTGAATAAGCTATATCTGTATATTCGGTAATTCCAATTTTTGGAAAAAACTCAGCTGATTTGAAATCATTCTTTTTTATTACGATTGGATTTCCTTGTCGTATTCCACTTAAATTAACTTTGAATTCTAATAATTCGGAAGTATCATCAATTGAATCATCAAATAATGATAAATTTGAAAATCCTAATACTTTTGGAGAACCATATATTTGTTTGGATACCTCAGTATTATTTACATAATATTTACATTGTATTTCAGTTACACCTAAATTACCAAATTCATTATCCAAATCAGGATTTCTAACAAGTTGTTGGCCTTTTGTATCTAATGATATAATATACTTTTCATTTGTCGAATAACCATTCTTAGATATTGTTATGGTTTTGGTACCACCATCAATCAAACTACTCTTTGTAATATTAATTTGAGCAGGTGTTGTTTTTCCACTGTATGTTCCATTTATCGAAATACTAGCACCCTTTATATTAGATGTAATTCTAAATGATTCACCAGTGGGTGTTAATTTAATACCACCACCACTTTGATTACCAGAACCAGTACTTCCACCACCTCCGTTATTTTCGTCAATTCTAACAAGTTGATTAGAACGGCCGCCAGAGTCTCCACCACCACCGAAATTATCGGGGTCTAAATCGCTATATCCTCTATCACTTATCATTGCCATATCTATAAATATTATTAAATAATATTAACTATCACTACTAATACCACCACCACCTTGATTGTAAGTATTTGAATTATTTGAATTACTTATTGGTTTTTTTTCATTTCCTCTTCTTCTAAACCTACTCAGACCGTTACCAATCTTAGTTGATTTTGTTGGATTTGGTTTTGAAAATTTTGGAATTGCTTTATTATTTGGTATTTCTTTTTTAATTTCTTCACTTAATTCATAATCTTTAATAGAAGAATTATCAGTATCGGTTTTTCTTTTAGTTACAGTAATATTTGGAGTAGTTGCATTTATAACAACATCACTCTCCCTACGTTGTAATATTTTACCAACCTTATCTACACTTTCATCGAAAATAATATCCATTTCCGATTCAGTTTGTATAGTTCTCTTTGGTAAGTAGAATTCAATACACTCAACTATTATTCTCTGAGCAACTGTGTAAACATCTTGTTTGGAAAATGTTATTGATAATGGAGTTCCCTTTGGATTACCATAATTATTATCATTTATAGATGAGTATCTATTAGAAAATTCATTAAACATAGCTTCTCTAAATTTACTATGTATCTTAGTCATCAATATATCAAATCCACTTATACCAAATTCAGCTACCATTTTATTATACCATTTTTTAGTATAAATTTTCTTTATAAAAGAATCGATTTCAATTGGAGTAATTAATTCAATAAACTTTGGAATGTATTGTATTATATCTTCTCTAAATTCTTTACCATCTACAAATATTCCAAATCTCTGAAGTAAATCAGTTTTATCTGCTATATCATTTCTTAATGGTAATAACTTTACTTCTGTTCTTGATGGTGATATTTCTTTAATCCACATTTTTTCATTTGTAGAATTTAAACCAATACGTTTATTCAATAAAGTTATTTGAGTTTTAAATATACCATTATCATACCCCGCTTCATTTATCAATCGTTCCGCATCTATAAAATATTCATTTGGAAATTGAAAAGCTTGTAATTTAGTACCATCCGCTACTAAAAAGTAATCTTTGATATTATCCGAATTCATTGGTATATATCTAACCGAATCACCATATTCACCTTGAGGTAATTGATTATCGTTAACATCATATAAGATGAACTCAATCATATCAGAATCGGTAAATCCAAAGAAAGACTGTAATGTGCCTTCTTCAAAGATTGCTCTATCTTTTGATGATATTCTATATCCCTTATTATCTAATATGTCTTTAAATGATTTAATTGCCATATTAATCTCCTTTTTTATTTTTTCTAACTCTACCAGATAATGTTACCTTATCAGTTGTACCATCATCAAATTTAACAACTACCTCAAATTGGCCATTGTAATCTCTTGCTTTTTGATACCATGCCGTTGGTTTTGAATCTTTCAAACCAGAATTAAATTTTAGTTTGAAATTTATAGTACTTTCAGAATTAACTGTTGTTGATTCCAATTGAGTTGGATTTCTAACATCGAAAATGTTGTTCCCAGATATGTAATTAAAATTAATTTTTGTAATTTTTAATGTAGCACTTACATTACTCACGTCAATCGATACCACACATTTTTCCTGCCAACCAGTTGTTTTAGCTCGTTTTCTAGTAGTTGTATCCTTCATATCATATGAAGGACTATTTTCATTTTGTTGTACCGTAACCGTAAAGTTTTTACTGGTACCACTTATACCACCTTCTGCAGTTTGTGCAGCCAATCCAAATAGTTGTTCTCTTAAATTTTCATTCTCTTGATACAATGCATCATTTCTTGCACTTAATGATACTCTCTGAATTGCCTCATTAATTGAGTTTTGAATTGCGTTTTGTAAATCAATAGTTGTTTCAGCTACTTGCTTATTTGCAACTGTTGCTTGTTGTTCGGAAACATTTGCTTTTAATTTCTCATTATCAGCTTCTATTCGTAAAGTTTCAGTTTCAATTTCTAATTCAGAAATTGTACTATTTAGATTTAGAATATCAGTTGTAAGAAGTTGTACCTCTATTGTTAAATCATTTACAGATTGAGTTACCTCATTATAAAATGAACGTAGCACTGTATCTGGTAATTCTACTTTGGTTTGTGGTATTAATTCAAATATCTCAGTATCTATTGATTTCTTTAATTCCTTAGAATCATATTTAGGTCTTATCAATTGACCACTAACAATCCCACCATCCAATTCATTAATATTCAATATACCAGCTTCACTTAAATTTCCAAAATTATCAGATGGTATTTCAGATAAATCAGGATATCCTTTTTTAACAGCCGTAAATTTATTTGATTTACTTTTTCTAGCAATACGAATTCCAGCCGGATTCTTAGCTGCTAATGCAGATGAACCAGATACCATTAGTTTCTGAACTTTTGATTCTTTTTTTAAACCAGATTCTTTTTTCATATTAACCTACTATACTAAATGTATAATCTTCATCGAAGAATTGAGGAGTTCCATCAATAACAACTTTGAATTCTATTTTATATATTCTATCAACTTCCCAATTAGATAAATTTAATTTGAAATAGTTACCACTATCATCACAACTTAATTTTGTAAAATCACTAAATGGAACGATAACATCATCCGAATGGTAATCTTTGATTTGATAGTATGATAATGTTGGTAAAAATTTACTTATACCATATTGTGCCGTAGATGTAAATGATTTTAATGGATATAAATCTCTACCTATTACTCTCAACTTTGGCGTTGTATTTACCTTATACTCTTTTTTAAAGTTTCTAATACCAACTTTAATTTCTTCTGAAGTTAGTTCGGTAAGAGAACCAGTTGTAAATGAAACGTCATCCCACCCTATTCTTAATTTAGGTTGATGTATTGTATGAGTTTCTTTACTAAATAATTTTAAGATACCATAATCAGTAGAATCGGATTCGCTTGAGAATGGTAGTTTAAGTATCAATCCATCATTTGGTATTGAACCACTAATCCAATCTTCCACAATATCCTTAACATCCATACTAACATCTGATGTTAGGTATTCAAAATTTTGAGTTGCGTAAACTGAATCGTAGAATGTACCACCCAACCCAGCATATGAACCAGTTGATACTTCTGAGAATTCAGCAGTTTGTAACCAACGTTGTGTTGTATCACCTTCTCTATTATTCCAAGTTACACCAGCAGTAGATATATCATCAAATCGAGTACCATTACCCATTTCCCAACTTTGTGAGATTGGATATGCCTCTAATGTAAATTCCAATGGCAGTTCCTCAGAATCAGTTTCTCTTAATATAAGAGTTGCTTCTTCCAATGAAACATCACCACTAACAATACTTTGTGATACCCCATTTAAATCAAATTTAAGGAGTGCTCTTGATACATCTTTAATGTTACCATAATATACCTTACTAACTTCTAATACCTCATCTAAACCAGTGTTTTGGTCAGGTTGTTGTAAGTAAACCGATGCATCCTTTGATGCTGTTAAAAAGTAATACATTATCTAGCTCTTCCTTTTATATCCACATCTGGAAATTTAATTTCAAATACTGAAGGGTCTAAAGATGGATATAAAATCTTATCTTTAATAGCCGCTTCTATGTTGTATGAATTAGGTGCATAATTGTCATGACACTTATTCACAATTTCTAATTTAGGAACCGAACTTACACCATCAACGTTTGCCAATAGTAGTTCTAATTCCGAAATGTTTATGGTATTATTAAATGTCCAATTATTAATATTAAAATAATCTTTCATTTCGTTAATACATTCAGTAACAATTTCACTTTTATTATAGTTCTTTAATGTTACTACCTCAAAGTTAATTCCAATATTGATAATATACCCATCGGAAATATTAACACCATCAGTTAGAACTTTATATTCGTTTAAATATGTTTTTAGGTTTTCCTTAACCGCATTATTTAAGTTTGCTAACTTACCATTGTTATCATATCCTAATAAATAAAGATTGATTGCAAATGGATTATTCTTTTCATTATCATTTGAAGTTTTACCTATTAAGAATTTCTGAAGTTCTTGTTGAACTGATTTTCTATCCGGCTCCTCACTATCAGGCTTATCAACGAATCCCATTACAATATCAGTAAACTCTTGTAGAGCTTTTGGGGAACTTAAAATCGATGATGGTGAGTTATTATCCAACGTACCATCGGCCGTAGCGTAAGCCTTTGCAATTGAACCATATTTGGTTGGCATTGATAATACTCTTATTTGATAATCTTTAGCAGTTACTGCTCTATTCTGAGAACCAAAGTTTGCCAATGCATTCTCTCTAATCTCATCAATAGTATCACCACCCTTACCACCAGTTGCAGGAACTTCGTTATCAACTGCTACGGAGTTTTTAGTTGCCGATACCAACGCTTGCTGATTATCATTGAATGATTGTAAATCTTCTTCAAAATCAATTGAGTTAATTACAGTAAGTGAACCTTTGGGTACATTAGAACTAATACCACCACCAACTAAATACTTAATAGTCATAGTTGTGTTTGATGGTGATGTTCCATATGTTTTTGTTTTCAGAAAGTTAGTTGGGTCAAATGATTCATTTAGCTTACTAATTGAATTAGGTAATCCTAATCCAACATTTTTTAAGTTTGGAATCAGTTGTTCATCGTTTGCCGTTGGGTCACCCGCTCCAAATTGAATAGTAGTTGTACTATCCCCATTTACCTTCTTAACAAATCTACGAGGTGTTTTTATTGTTTTAAGAATATAAGGTACAGTTGTTTTGAATTGATATAAATCAGGGTCATTTATTTCAGTATTTGGGTAATCCTCAAATACCATCTCCTGTCCTAAGTAAGGAACTTCATACCATTTATTTCCATTTGCATCCCTTACATCGTAAATATCAATTACATTAGTTTCACTAAGTTCGATAGTTTGAAATGATTCATATGAACCAAATTCAACTTCTTTAGTTACTACTTCAGCTGAAATAGCCTGAACATATTTCTTAACTAAGTAAAATGTAGTTTCACCACTTATACTATCAGTTTCATATATACTTATCTCTCTATCAGTATCATCCGAAAAATCAACAACATCTTTTGTTATAAACGTAGTATCTCCATTTGAAACTTGCATACCTTCTTTAATAGTAAGTAAATAAGTTTCATCATAAGTATTAGCACCAGCTATACCAATAGATGGAACTAATTGATAAACCGAAAGTGTTGTTACTGCGGGTGATGTTACCTTTGGTTGATATCCTAAATATTGTGAAAGTGCAATTACATTTTCAATATCTTCAGCATGAACCATTAAAGATTCCTTTAAGGTATCATCAACATAATATGATAAAGAATCACCAATATAAGATGCCATTTCAATGAACATCATACCTGGGGATGATTCATTAAAATCAGAATAAGTTTTTGGGAAATATGTTTTAGCAAACTCAATTAAGTTTCCTCTATATTGAGCAAAATCTTTATTAAGGTATTTTATATCCTTACCTCTATTCTTAAAGTTTTTATTTGTTTTAGTTATAGCCATATTCTTATCCCTGTGCTGTAAATGTTACTTCGTTTAAATCAGTATTATCACCAATTCTAAATTTAACTGAAACATTTATTCTATTATTATCTCTTAATGTATTGGATGAATCAACTAAAATTTCCTCAGCGGTTACATATGGTAACCATTGTTCTAAACTTTCATTTATAGTATCTTCAATTCTACCCTCAAAATCATCAACGTTTGGTTCAAATAATAATTCCTGCAATCCACTTCCGAATTCAGGTTGTAATATTCGTTCACCTCTTTTTGTTAATAGAAGATTTTTAATGTTAGATTTTACTTGTTCTGATGTTTGGAAAGTTTGAGAAAATGCGGTATTTGTAATTTGAATGGGCAAAGATATACCAATCGCATAATCATTGAATGATTGCGTATCCTTTATTATCTTACTACCTAATTCAACTGCCATAATTTATATTACATACCCGGCCTCCAAGGACCTTTTGATTTATCCCAAGCTTTTATTAACTCAGAGTTATCTCTATTTAAAATTCTATCCAATCCAGCTAACCCAGTTGTTACACCCAATCCTTGCTTTTTACCAACAGGTTGTACATCACCATATCCCATTTTATCAACGATACTTTGTTGTCCCAATGTATGAGTACTTTGTGTACCAAATTCCATAGTCCTTTCAGATACCTCAGTTGGTGCACCAGCATAGGTTGGTGTTTGTTGTATATTATCTAACACACTTTTTGTTGTATTTTCACTTATACTAAGTGGTTGAGTTTGATTTAGTATTTGATTTAATACTGGATTCTTACTCAACACTCTTTGAGGTTGGGTTGGTTGTATTGATTCTATAATAGGCTCATCCATAAATGTAGGTTGTGTTGGTACTATTTGCTTGGTTGGTTTTAAAGCTTCTCTTAGTTGTTTATTTTCCTTTAACAACTTTGCCATCTCTTTTTTAACACCTTCCTTTACCAACTTTGGTAGGACTGATTTAATCTCACCTTCTACAATAATTTGAATTGCCTTTACTAATTTATCAGTATTCATTTTATTATCTTTTATATTACTCTCCTTATAAATATTTAAATTAAGTATTTTCGATTTTTAATCACAGCAGCAACCATCATCTTCAAGTTGTTGTTGGAAGCTAGCTATATAAGCCTTTACATCAAATGAATCAACATTCATATCAGGCAATGATACATTTACCACATTTTGTAATGAAGTATTCCCATTTAGAAAATCAGTTTGAGTATTACCAACACCATCAGTTTGACCATCAGTTTGATTATTATCAGTTTCATTGGATTGACCATCTATGTTTGATGTGTATCCATCACTACCATCAGGTTGTTCAATTACAGGCGGTTCAGTTCCATCCTCAGATGGGAAGTTGATATTTGGTATTGGAATTATGGGTGGTACTAAGTAACCAGTCCAAGGAATAATACCAGGAGCGGGTATTGGTGTTGGTACCGATGGGTATAATGATGTGGTTTGTATAATACCACCTATTGAAAATAAGTGAACTAATGCGGCTATTATAAATAAATCTACCATTATTATTTGCTTACTCACAGGTTTAATTGGTGGATAAAGTGGCCATACGCCTACATTTACTACTACATTTGAGTTTACAACTAAATTTTGAATTGAACCAGGTGCGGGTATCAATGGTATTGGGAATGGTTTCATTTGAGCACCTGCCCAATATGCTTTTACACCATTACCAAATTCGTTTATTAATGAAAATTTATCAGATGGAGATGCCATTCCTTTTAGTAAAGCAATAGTAAATAAAGCTTCCATCAATTGTTTATTGCCAGTTTGAACTGATTCAAAATTTATGAAATCCTTACCACGCTTTACAGCTGCATCATATTCTTCAGCCCAAACTTTAGCTACTGTTTTAACTGTGTTGGAATTAATTACACCAGTCTTTCTTATTACATTTAGTTTGAATAGACCCCAAGACATTTATGATGTTTTATTTAAGTTACTCAACATAGTTTTGAGTGATGTCTTTACTTTTGTGAAAGATGCAACGTTAAGTGGAGGTGCTGATAATCCAGATGGTGTTATATGAGTCATTACCTCAATAGC
>Ga0233432_10005934_pt1 | contig 10500 bp, 7 predicted proteins | sample SI_122_August201_6_FD_179870 | JGI IMG/M metagenome (GOLD analysis project Ga0233432, IMG submission 179870) | Seawater microbial communities from Saanich Inlet, British Columbia, Canada - SI_122_August2016_10_MG | ecosystem: Environmental > Aquatic > Marine > Inlet | place: Canada: British...
GTTGCTGACCACGGGGCGGATTCTCAGCCAGTACAACGTAGGGGCACAAACCCGCCGTACCGAAAACGTGGTTTGGCATGCTGAGGACGTGCTCGATATTCATGAGGCCGATGCCGAGGCGCGCGGGCTGAAGGACGGCGATTGGGTCGAGATTGCCAGCCGAGCGGGGCAGACTCGTATGCGAGCGCGAATCAGCGATGACATTCCAGCGGGCGTCGTTTATACGACCTTCCACCACCCGATAAGCGGCACCAATGTGATTACGACGGATAACTCGGACTGGGCGACCAATTGCCCTGAGTACAAGGTAACCGCGGTGGAGATTCGCCCGTCGTCGGGTCAGGTTGCATGAGTACCGCGATGGATTACCAGCAGCGCCATCTTGTGAAGATGGCCAATCAGATCGCGGGTAGCATTCCGGTACGCGACGATGTGCCCGCACAGATTTGCCATCATATGCGCCAGTTCTGGACACCCGTGATGCATAAATCACTGCGGCAAATTGCCACCGAGACACCGGATAGCCTCTGCTTGGATGTGCACGCAGCGCTGGAAAATCTCTAGAGATACCGACGATACCGGGGTGACGCTTTTGGTCAATCTGGTGTCGGATTTGAAACAGCGCTTTTGACGCAGAAGGCGCCAAATGCGGACCAGAAAACCGACCGTTTCGGGTGAGCCCGAATGGTGAAACAAGACGATAAATGACGACCCATAGCACCTTGCAGGTGCCAGCAGGGAAGGCATCACGAGTACGGAGTGTAGGAGAGTCGTATGGCAGCGTTACCCGAAAAAGCGCGTGTGGTGATTATTGGACAGGGCGGCATTGTGGGCGCATCCGTCGCACATCATCTGGTGGAAGCCGGTTGGGATGACATCGTCGGTCTGGAGAAATCGGCTATTCCCACTGATATCGGATCGACTTCCCACGCTTCCGATTTTTGTTATATGACCAGTCACGACAAGCTGAATGTCTTCACCAGTACATACAGCCGGGAGTTCTATCGCTCACGGGGCAATTTTATCGAGATCGGTGGCATGGAAGTCGCCCGCAAAGGCGACGACGCCCAGGTTCAGGAGCTGCTGCGCAAAGTCGGCTCAGGTAAGGCCTTCGGAACCAATGCCCGCATGATCACTGCGGCCGAGGCGAAAGAGCGGTTTCCGCTGCTCGAAGAAGACAGCATTGAATGCGCTATGTGGGACCCGGATGCAGGTCTCGTGACGCCGCGCTCGCAAAAAGTGGCTGGCGATCTGGTGGATGAGGCCGTCGCGGCGGGCAAGCTGCAGGTTTTTCCCTATACGGCTGCGGATGAAATTATTGTTGAAGACGGGCGCGCGGTGGGTGTGAAGACGGCCAAGGGCACCGTAATGGCAGATTACGTCGTGCTGTGCGCTGGTATTTGGGGCTCTCTGGTCTCCGAGACCGCCGACGTGAAATTGCCGTTGATGCCCGTTGAGCATCCATTGTTGTTTTTTGGCCCCTGGGATGCGCTTGAGGGTACTGGCAAAGACATTGTTTACCCCTTGTTCCGAGATCAGGGTAACTCAGCCTACGTCCGCGACACGGGCGACCCGACAACACCTGAAGGCGGCCTGTTGGAGTGGGGTTATTACGAGCCCTTTGAGCCGCGCATGGTCGAGGCGACGGCGATCTCCGAGCCTGAAGACGCGCGCATGTCGCCTTCTATGAATGATCTCACGCTTGATCAGGTCCTCGAGGCCTATGAGCGCTCGGTAGAATTGACGCCCATACTGGCAGAGCTCCCTTGGGAGGAGCGACGTTCCTTCAATGGCCTGTTGTCGGTCACTACCGATGGCGGCTCGGTGATTGGTGAGTCGCCACAGGTAAAAGGGCTCTGGCTCTGCGAGGCGGTGTGGGTAAAAGACGGCCCCGGTGCGGGCAAATTGCTGGCCGACTGGATGACCAACGGACGGACTGATATGGATCCGCATGGTATTGATCCTGCGCGGCACTATCCGATCCAACTTACCGATGAGTTTATCCGCAACCGCACCTATGAGATCGCGCAAAAGATCTACACTCCCGCAGTGCATCCGCGTGAGCCTTACGCGACATCGCGTCAGCTTCGCACCAGTCCATTTTACGAGCGAGAAGTGGCGCTCGGTGGCCACTTTATGGAAGTAGCCGGATGGGAACGTGCGTACGGCTATGCTGCCAATGAAGCCACGCTGTTGGCCAAATATCGCGATCAGGTGCCAAGCCGCGAAGCAGAGTGGGATAACCGCCATTTCTGGGAGGTCTCCAACGCGGAGCATCTGGCTTTGAGTGACGGGGTAGGCATGATTAACCTGTCGCACTTTGCGATCTTTGACGTGGTGGGTGGCGAGGCGGAGGCCCTTCTCGAGTTTTGTTCGGTGGCAAAGGTGGGTACCGATACGCCGGTGGGCAAGGGCGTGTATACACACTTTCTCGACCACACAGGCGGTATTCACTCGGATCTCACTATTGTGCGCCTAGCCGAGGACAGCTTCCGCGTGATCTGCGGCGGTGATACAGGTCATCGCGATTATGTATGGATGAGACGGATGGCTGACAAGATGGGCCTGACGAAAGTCGAGTTCATCGACCAGACCGAGCAGATCGCCACGCTGGGCCTCTGGGGTCCCGAGGCTCGCACCACCTTGCAAAAATTGATGGATGATCCGGATAGCGTTTCACATCAGGCGTTTCCCTATGCGCACGCAAAGGAAATCACTGTGCTGGGTATGACCATCTGGGCGTTCCGTATTTCCTATGTGGGAGAGCAGGGCTGGGAGCTGTACTTCCCGTTTGCCGACGGCCTCAAGCTGTGGGACGCACTGTTTGAGCTCGGTGTGACCCCGGTGGGGATAGAGACCTATGCCAACAGCCGCCGTCTCGAAAAAAGTCTGCGTCTGCAAAATGACGACCTTGAGACAGACTACAACCTCTATGAGGCGGGTCTGTCGCGACCCAAGGTCAAAGCAGCAGACTTCCACGGTAAAGAGGCCTACGTTGCCCAGCGGGAGTTGCCCGAGCAGGCGGCTTACCTGTGCACTTTTGTGCTTGAGAACACGACCGATGACAGCGGCATCGAACGTTACCCTGTGGGCCATTGGCCGCTACTAGACCCTGAGAGCAAAGAGGTCATTATCGACTCCCATGGGCGACGTTCCTACACTACCAGTGTCGCCTATGGTCCTTCACTCGGGCAGAATATCGCCATGGGGTATCTGCCGTCGGATCGTGCCAAAGAGGGTGATTCGGTGTTGATGGAGTACTTTGGCTGTTTCTTTACCGCTAAAATAGTCTCGGTAGGCTACCGCGCGTTACTAGACCCCGATAACGAGCGAGTCAAAAGCTGAATGACGGGGGCATCGGCCCCCAATTTCTTTCCGCACACCGAACGAGCTGTGTGCAAAAAGTGTCGCATTTGTATCCTTAATGTCGCTTTAGGCCTTATATTCCGTCAAAATGGCGTAATGCGGTGCCCGTGATGATGTCGGGCGGGTGTCGGGTGTTGAGATCAGCAGAGGTGCTCTTCATGCAAAGTGGAGCCGGTGGTACAGGGAGGCGCGCGCAGCGCGTGGGGTTTTTGCTGATGGATCAGTTCACACTGGTCTCACTCGCAAGTGCCATCGATCCGTTGCGCGTAGCGAATCTACTATCGGACCGGGAGTTGTACCAATGGTGCTTGATCGGTTCATGTGAAGCGGAGCAGGTGAGCAGCGACGGCGTTCGAGTGACGCTTGATCACATTCTCAGTGAGGACGTCGAACTGGATCTGGTGATTGTGGTGGGCGGTATCGATATCGAGCGCAACGTGCAAAAAACTGATTTAGCGTGGCTGCGAAAGCAATCTCAACGAGGGGTCCAGATAGGGGCGCTATGCACTGGCTCATACGCACTGGCGAGTGCTGGGCTGCTCAATGGTTATGAATGCAGTGCGCACTGGGATTGCCTCACGCTGCTGACAGAGCAGTTTCCGGGAATTGATTTTAATTCTCACCTCTACACCATTGATCGTGATCGCATGACCTGCACCGGGGGAACGGTGCCTCTACACATGATGTTGGCGATGATGAGTAAACGGCACCCGCAATCACTGGTTGACGGTGTTGCCGACATGCTGGTGTGTGAACGGCATCGCACAGATGCCGAGATGCAGGTCATACCCATGTGGTCGCGCAAAGTCGAGGTGCAGCCCAAGCTCAAGGAAGTCTTGCAGCTGATGGAGGCTAATCTTGAGGAGCCACTGTCTCTGCAGGAACTGTCGGATTACGTGCATCTCTCTCGTCGGCAGCTGGAACGACTATTCCTCAAGCACCTGCACAGCACACCTTCACGTTATTACCTCAAGTTGCGACTGGACCGCGCGCGCCGCTTGCTCAAGCAGACCTCGCGCTCGATCGTCGAGATCACGTCCATGTGCGGTTTTGTCTCAACGACCCACTTTAGTCGTTGTTATCGCAAGTACATGGGGCTCTCCCCCAGAAGCGATCGAGGCCAGGGTGTCCCCAGCGCTTATCAATTATTTGAGTCCGAGCTGCCGCCAGAAAGGGCAGAGCTGTTTACTTGATAATGCGGTTTTTTCGGTCAAACAATGCGGCGCCGACAAGTTACCCACTAATCTGATCAAGGCAGGGATTGCCAGTGGCACCACTCACTGCGGCAAAAATCAGACTGCCCGCGTCCGGGCTTAAAGCCTGCCACTTTTCGAGCGCTCGTGGTACAAGGCGATCTGTCTAACTGATTGCGAAAGCTTGCCAGGCACGCCATGACATCAAACTATTCTGCCAGCTTGCTCGAAACGGTCGAGTATCTGAAACAACCTTTTGGTCAATTAGCGTGGCTGATTAACGCCCACGCCGCGGGTCAGCCGGATCGTATTGCCCTGGATGATGGCGAAGAAAAACTCACTTGGGCAGAGACCGCCGCACTGGTCAATCAGATCGCGACCCAGCTGCAAACTCAGGGGCTGGAGAAGGGACAGGCCGTATCTATTTTGGGCACCACTACGGTTCGCTATGCGCTCGTGTATCTCGCCGCAATCGTGGCAGGGGGATGCGCCGCGCCACTGACGACCTCGGCCACCCCGCAACAACTCGCCGCCATGATGGCGGATAGCGGCGCAGGCCACCTGTTTATTGATCGCATCAAGCGGGCCGAGCTGATGGACAGCGGCGTCAGATTGCCACCTCTCCATCACGTGATGATCGACTCGGTGGATGACGCCAACAGTGCCCCGTCTCTATTTGAGTGGATGGCCGACGGGGGCGCCATGCCTGTTGAGGTGGATACTGGCCCCGACGACCCGTACAACATTATTTATTCGAGTGGCACCACTGGCACACCCAAGGGGATCGTGCACAGCCGTCAGATGCGCTGGTATCAAATGGCTGTGGGTGAGGCAAGTGGGCTGGGTTCGGCTGGTCAGGTCACGTTGCTTTCCACGCCGATGTATTCCAACACCACATTGGGCATTTTTGTGGCCACCATGGCTTACGGAGGGACCGCCATCCTGATGCGTAAGTTCGATTGTGCGCGCTGGCTAGAACTGGCGCAGGCGCACCGGGCAACTCATACGATTCTGGTGCCGGTGCAGTACCAGAGGCTCATGGATTTCGCGCATTTTGATGAGTATGACCTGTCGAGCCTTGCACTAAAATACTGCACCAGCGCGCCGTTTTCTGCTGCGTTGAAAGCCGAGGTGGTTAGGCGCATGCCGGGCGCACTCATCGAGATTTATTCCATGACTGAAGGTGGTGTGGTGTGCCTGCTCCGCGCCGACACACACCCCAATAAGCTTCACACGGTGGGGATCCCCTGGGGAGGCAGTGAGGTGATCACCATCGACGAGGAATTGAATCGGCTGCCCACGGGGGAGGTTGGGGAGCTGGTAGGGCGCTCCACCACCATGATGTCGGGGTATCAGAACCAGCCCGAGAAAACCGAAGAAGCCACCTGGTACGACGAGAAGGGTGAGCGCTGGCAACGTATGGGCGATATCGGCAGGGTTGACGATGAAGGCTTCGTGACCCTGCTCGGTCGTTCCAAAGATATGATTATTTCCGGGGGTTTCAATATCTATCCACGGGACCTCGAGGATGTCTTGCTCAAACAACCCGAGGTGGTGGATGCAGCCGTAATTGGGGTGTTTTCAAAGGAGTGGGGTGAGACGCCATTGGGCTTTGTGGTGGCGGTTGGTGGAAAAGAGCTGGACTTGCCGGCAGTGTGTGCGCGTGCCAATGCCGAGCTGGGTAAGACCCAGCGGATCTCGGCGCTAAAGCAACTCGATGAGTTACCGCGGAGTCATATCGGCAAGATTCTGAAAACCGAGCTGCGGGAGATGGTGGCGGGCACTTGACCCGAGATATCGTGACACGTAGCGTGCGAAACTCTTTGGCTGCCCCGCAGCCATCAAGAGCAATAACAGGCGCTGACTTGCGCTGCAGCTAAATTGTGGGAGAAAGTCCAATGGGCAATGCCTATATCGTTGATGCGTGTCGCACCCCCAGGGGGATTGGGAAAGTGGGTAAAGGCGCGCTCGCGCACCTGCATCCTTCTTACTTGGGATCAACCGTTCTCGCCGCTTTGGCGGAGCGAAACGACCTCAATACGGCAGAGGTCGAAGACATTATCTGGGGTACGTCTTCACAAACCGGCAAGCAGGGTGGCGATCTGGGCCGGATGGCAGCACTGAATGCGGGGTACGATGTGCGCTCCTCTGGCGTGACGTTAGATCGGTTTTGTGGATCAGGCATTACCACGGTTAACCTGGCCGCGGCGCAGATCATGTCGGGTATGGAAGATCTGGTGATTGCGGGCGGTACGGAGATGATGAGCTATCACGGCCAGATTGCCGACCCCACCAAGCCCCCCATGATCGATTCGGGCAATTTGGAACTGCGCGCCATGCATCCGCAGTCACAGCAGGGTGTGTGTGCAGATGCCATCGCCACGCTTGAGGGCATTGATCGCGATGCGGTCGATGATTTGGCGTTGGTGAGTCAGGCGCGCGCTGCGCGGGCGATTGCCGAGGGCCGTTTCGACAAGTCGCTGATCACTGTGAAAAACCCCGATGGCACGGTGGCCCTGAACCACGAGGAGTTTCCTCGTCCCGAAACCACCAAAGCAGGTTTGAGCGAACTGAAGACGGTCTTCAGTGTGGTGCGAGATGTACCGATAGATGAGGCGGGAACAACTTATGGTGCGTTGATCCAGCAGCGGTACCCAGAAATTACAGAATTCAACCACATTCATCACGCCGGCAATTCCTCAGGGGTGGTCGACGGCGCTGCAGCGTTGCTGCTGGCTTCTGATGCCTACATGGAAAAAAGTGGCATGACACCTCGGGCACGGATTGTCGCGACGGCAAACATGGGCGACTGCCCCACGCTGATGTTGAATGCGCCGGTGCCGGCGGCAGAGAAAGTTCTGATGAAAGCGGGACTTGCCAAAGACGATATCGACGTGTGGGAAATCAACGAGGCTTTCTCTGTGGTGGCTGAGCGCTTTATCCGCAGGCTCGATCTCGATCGAGAAAAGGTCAACATTAATGGCGGTGCGATGGCGCTTGGTCATCCCATCGGCGCCACTGGCTCAATATTAGTGGGCACAGCGCTGGATGAGCTCGAGCGTCAGGGCGGACGCTACGCGCTGATTACCATGTGCGCTGCGGGCGGCATGGCGCCAGCGATTATTATCGAACGCGTCTAAAGGACACTGCCAGCATCGGATGGAGAGGGGTGTGCCCAACTGTCTCTTCGACGTTTTTGCTCATTGATGAGGTCTTTTCAGTACTTTAGCTGTTCGAGGTGACAGAAAAGAGCGGCTGTCGCCTAGATGACGTGGGGGTGTCAGCTTCGTGACGTAGGCGAAGTCATCAAATTGATCCAATCTTAGTCGGACAGCGGCAGAGGTCATCTAAAGTGATCAAGAAATTGCGTAAACAAAACCATTATTCGCAAGAGCAGTTGGCGATTCTTGCGGGTGTGAGTCTGAGAACCATTCAGCGAATTGAATCGGGACACAGCGCCAGTCTTGAAACTTTGAAATCTCTCGCTGCTGTTTTTGAGGTCGAAATTGAGCTTCTGACAGGAGAGATTATTGTGATCGATAAAAATACTGAGGAATGGGCCAGCGCACCGTTGTGGGTGCGGCTGGGTTTTTGGGGCATTCGTGACAGAAAAGTGGCTTTTCGCTTTGAAATGTTGAGCCTCGTTTTGGGTACAGCAGGCAGTTTCGCCGGTGTCGCTATAGACACTGACTTATTCATTGTGGGGGCGGGCGGTTTTGCTGCCGCCTACTGCTATGCGGTGCAAATCCGTTGGGTAGATAACAAAGGTATTTGGAAGTAAGACGTAGCTAAGGAGACGCAAAGAATATGCTTTCGCTAAACGGCGTGACGCACGTTTATCCTAATGGGACCCGTGCGCTAAATGAGATCAATCTCGAAATTCCCAAGGGGATGTTTGGGCTACTAGGCCCCAACGGAGCCGGTAAGTCTACGTTGATGCGCTCGATTGCAACGCTGCAAACGCCGACCAATGGATCCATGACTTTTGATGGCATTGATATCGAAGCTGAACCCGAAAAAATTCGCGCCAGATTGGGTTATCTCCCTCAGGACTTTGGGGTTTATCCAAGGGTAACGGCCTACGACTTGTTGGATCATATGGCCGTGCTAAAAGGGATCGCGACGAAGGCAGAACGCAAAGATACGGTGGAAACATTGCTGGCCCAAGTGAACCTGTGGGATGCGCGCAAAAAAGCGATCGCCGGATTCTCGGGCGGCATGCGGCAACGATTCGGCATTGCACAGGCTTTGATCGGCAACCCTGATCTCATTATTACTGATGAGCCTACTGCCGGCCTTGACCCGGAGGAGCGCAACCGCTTTCTGAATTTATTGGCTGAGATTGGCGAGAGTGTCGTGGTGATTCTCTCTACGCATATCGTCGAGGATGTTGCCGATTTGTGTCCGCGCATGGCGGTCATTGTTTCAGGGCAAGTTCAGCTTGAGGGTTCTCCCAGCGACCTGATATCTGATACTCACGGTACCATTTGGGAGAAAACCATTGCGCGTGCAGAAATGTCTGTGTACGCGGAGCGCTTCCATATTATTTCGAGCCGACTTCAGGCGGGGCGCAGTGTCATTCATGTATTGTCAGATGCAGATCCTGGCGAAAACTTTGAGAGTGTCGACGGTGGGCTAGAAGACGTTTATTTCACCACTCTGGCGAGATCCAGGGCCGATTCTGATCGGCCGGTTGTCGAGGAGTAGGGGAGCACGGATGTTCGGATCTATATTTCGTTTTGAGCTTGGCTACCAGCTCCGCAATCCTGTTTTCATTGTTACGGCCCTGATTTTTTTCTTGCTGACCTTTGGCGCGGTCACGCTGGAAGATATCCAGATTGGGTCGGGCGGTAATATCCATGTGAACAGTCCTTATGCGATTGCGCAAACGGTCCTCATCATGTCGCTCTTTTATATGTTTGCGACCACTGCTTTTGTTGCCAATGTAGTGGTGCGTGATGATGAGAGTGGGTTTGGGCCAATGGTGCGCTCAACCCAGGTGACCAAGTTTAATTACCTGCTTGGTCGCTTCTCTGGTGCGTTTTTTGCGGCTCTCATGGGCTTCGCGGCGATACCTCTGGCTATGCTGATCGGTTCTTTCATGCCATGGCTAGATCAGGAGACTCTTGGCACGACGGTGTTGGCCCACTATCTGCACGCGTTTCTGGTGTTTGCTGTGCCCAATGTGTTGATCACGTCAGCCATATTTTTTGCGGTGGCCTGCGTAGCCCGCTCTATGATGTTGAGTTATGTCGGTGTCGTAGTGTTTCTCGTGCTTTACTTTCTGCTCACGGGCCTCGCGGGTAGCCAACCAGAATACCGAGATACGATAGCGCTTTTTGAACCATTTGGTCTGGGTGCCTTCGCCGAAACCACTCGCTACTGGAGCGCGGAGGAAAGCAATAATCTGGTTACCAGCGTTACAGGCGCACTGCTCTACAACCGGTTGCTGGTCATTGCACTGTCTCTGGTGGCGTTGCTGGTTGCCTTTTGGCGCTACTCCTTTTCGGAAAAGGGGTTGTCGCCGCGCCAGCTACGAAAGGAATCTGTCAAGAAGCAACGAGAGATGAGTGTCTCCCCCAGTGTGGTCACAGCATTGCCGAACCCGTCGCAATCGGCTGCCGCATGGCCTCGCCTGATTGCGCGCACCCGACTGGAGACCGGCTTGATCTTTCGGAGCCCGGCGTTCTTTGTTTTGATTCTCCTGGGGCTGACCAACTCCGGTGGCGCACTTTGGTTTGCTAACGAATTGTACGGAACCCCCTCGGTACCCATGACATTTGCATTGGTACTGCCTCTCTTGGGATCCTTTGGGATCATTCCCATTATTATCGCTATCTACTTTGCGGGCGAATTGGTGTGGCGCGATCGCGAGCGAGGTATGAACGAGATAATTGATTCAACAGCGCTGCCGAACTGGGCTTACTTCGTACCAAAAGTC
>Ga0233432_10005940_pt1 | contig 10497 bp, 8 predicted proteins | sample SI_122_August201_6_FD_179870 | JGI IMG/M metagenome (GOLD analysis project Ga0233432, IMG submission 179870) | Seawater microbial communities from Saanich Inlet, British Columbia, Canada - SI_122_August2016_10_MG | ecosystem: Environmental > Aquatic > Marine > Inlet | place: Canada: British...
GTGATAACGCTTGGTACCGGTAATCAATTGAAAGACGAATGCGTTCAGGGTTTTGTGTAGGAATAGATTTGTGCACGGTTTGGCTAGTGAACATAACTAAGTCTCCAACTTCGTAATTAAAGTGAATCCATTCTTGCTGTAATCCATCTAAAATAGCACTCAAGCCACCAGCACCTTTTCCAGGTACTACAGGTAACATACCAAATTTGTGTGAACCCCGCATAATAGCCAAGTTACCCGTTTCCATGGGACAATCACCAAGGGGAATCCAAGATGTCCAAGTGTTTAAAGTTCCGTTAATATAAACAAAGTCTTGATGGGGGTCGGTTGGGTATGTGCCCTTCGAAGGCATAACTATGCGCATAATATTGCGAGGGTGTACTAGAACTTCATCTTTAAATAAAGTTTTAAAAATCGAAATAATATTTGGATGATGAGCTATTTTATGAAATAATTTCATTTTCTGCACCAAAGAATAAATATAATCATTCCCACAAGTACCAGTAGGGTTTTCTAGTTTAGTTATTTTGCTAAAATCGGCGATACCTTCCATTAATTCATGTTCATCACTGAGCAGGTCAACTTTTTTTAAAAGTTCGAGAACCTTTTTTCTTAGTTTTAATAGCTCTGTTTTAGGGACAATCTTTTTAAAGAATAAAAAGCCATCCTTTTCTGCACGGGCTATTAATTCTTCAGGTTTGTTTAATAGTTGAGTGGCATCATATTTAGCAGATTGGTCTTGTGGCATATTTAGGCTCCATAGTTTTAAGAGGTATTTTATTAATATATAACGCAATATCTATGGATAATATGTTATTATTATGGATAAAAAACGCATTTGGGATTGATTAGAGCATATTTAACTAATAATATTTTAATGCAGGAACTCAACCCAGTAATTTCTCAAGCGAATTACCACCAATTCTCGAATAAACATAAAACTAGTTTTATGTCTGTTGAAAGCAGGATGTTTTTATGGTGTAAGTCTGGAAAAGGAAAAATACGCATTAATAAAAAAACCTATAATGTTGAGCGAGATGACTATTTTATACTTCCTTGGAGACATAAAATAAGTTATGAAGCCGATGCGGTTCAGCCATTTTATGTAGCGGGTATCCATCTAATACCGTGGCATGACCCAAATGAAAAAATCAGATGGGGAGAAACAGCTCACGGAGAGGATCACCCTATGTATGATGTTTTATACAGAAAAGACCGTGAGATAAAAGGACTTGAAGAATTAAAATTTTTTAAGGTTCACGCGGAACATCCATTACTTTTGTTATCTGAATTTATCATTAAACACTTTTTAGGTTTCAGTCGTAGTGAAATATCGCTTAAACATAGTGCATTCGCACTTTTAGAAGAAGCGTGTTTAGCTATTCGTGCTGATCAAAAAGAATCAAAGAGTATTAAACTTTTACGGTCGATTATTGAAAAAAATGTATCGGTAAACCTATCGCTAAAGGATTTGGCCAAAGAGATTAAACGCAGTCCTTCTCAAGTGAATAGAATATGCAAAATGCATTTAAATGTAAGTCCAGGGAATTGGATTAATCAATGTAAAATAGAGCATGCTTGCCAGTTGCTTTTAAACTTTGACTTGAGTGTTAGAGAAGTGGCCGAACGTTGTGGGTATCAGGATCAATTTCATTTCTCGCGTTTATTTAAGCGATTTATGGGTTTGTCACCTTTAAAGTATCGGCAACGGCGGAACCTTATTTAGTTGTAGGTTTTTAAGGTTTAGTTAGTTTCGCGTGCCGTGCGGTATTCATCTTCAAATACTTGCCAATGACTCTGCATCTCTTGAAATTTTTGTGGGTTATCTTTAGAGAGATCAACCATTTCGCAGCGGTCTTTCGATAAGTCGTACAATGCCCAAGGGTTGTCATTTTGTCCACGGTTTACATTGGATTCATTAACGAGTTTCCAGTCACCAGCACGTAGGGCCCGATTGCCTTCGTGATGAAAGAAAATATGGTCGCGTTTGACACTGTTATTTTTTATGAATGAAGGAACAAGACTTTTGCCAGGTAGTCGAGGTGCATTCGCTCTTTCAATATCATTTTCGGAGACGCCTGCTAAATCTAAGAAGGTGGGTAAAAAATCGATAACATGCCCCATGTCGTGACGCAGTTCTCCTTTTGCTGTGATGCCTTTGGGCCAATGAGCAACAAGTGCTGTTGATACACCACCTTCATGTACCCAAATTTTATGTCTTCGAAATGGCGTGTTGCAACAGGTAGACCAACCGGGGCCAAGGCATAAATGTGAATCCACCGATCCAGGTCTAGCATCTGGGTCGTGACCTCCACCGCGAATCATTAATTCAGCACTGGCGCCATTGTCAGATAAAAATAAAATAAGTGTGTCTTCGTAGGTATTGGTTTTCTTTAAATGATCTAATATACGTCCAAGTTCTCTGTCCGTGCGGTCAATCATAGCAGCGTGAATGGCCATTTTAGTCGCTTGAAATGTTTTTTGTTCTTCAGTGAGTGAGTCCCATGCCACGGCATACTCAATTTCTCCGGGCCCATAATTAGCATCCCATGCTTCTTTTTGAGCTAGGTAGTGGGGAGCGGGTACATCGTCTTCGCGTTTAGATAAATTACAGTTAACGAGTCCGATTTCTAGTTGTCGTTTATGACGACGTTGCCGCATGATATCCCAGCCTTCGTTATATTTATCTTTGTACTTATCTATATCTTCTTGTTCTGCTTGAACAGGAAAGTGTGGTGCAGTATAGGCAAGGTAGTGGAAAAAAGGTTTATCAGAATGATTGGCCTCGTGGTCTTCTAAACACTTTAGGGCATGATCGGTGATACCAGTCGAAGAAAACTTTGTTTCCCCATCGAAATCAAAAAAGTGATTGTATTGTTCTATATCATAACCAAAACTTGTATCAAACCCACCTTCTTTTTCAGGGTCTTTAGTATTAGCGACATGCCATTTACCAGAGTGGTAAGAACGATAATTAGAAGATTTTAAAAATTGAGGAATAAGACGTTGCCATGATGGTCGGTATACGGGATTAGGCGGATCCATACAAACCTGAGGCGCATAGTAACCTGTTAGAATACTTGATCGCGTTGGCCAACAGCGACCCGTATTATATATTTGAGAAAAGCGTAAGCCATCTTCTGCTAGTTTATTTATATTGGGTGTATCTATTTCACTGCCATAACAACCTAAATCAGAATAGCCCATATCGTCCATAACGACGAGCAGTATATTGGGTTTTGAACCGGATAAGGTTTCTTTATGGCTTTCTGTAGAACTCATCAAATATGCTTAAAAAGTAAATCAAACATAGCTTAAAGCTGCTAAAATGATTTCAAGGGGTATTAGAACAGGTGCTTAGTAATAGTAATTTGTTAAAGACAAAGCGATACGAAATACTGAGGTTCTTTAGCTCAAATACCACTCTACAAATTTATGTTTCGATACCCCAAATGCGATCCCATAATTTTTTAAAAATTGAATTATCAGATATACTGGGTCTAGGCAAAGCTTTAGAGAGACCTCTTCCTTCAAATGGCTTGCCCTGGAGAAAGTATCTAAAGACGAAAGCTGAATTTTGATCGCTCCAACCTCCTATTTGGCCAAAACGCAAATCGGATACTTCTAAACCTATCCTTCCGTCATTAATTTCCTTAAGTAGAACTTGACTTTGAGTGATTCTCAGCAACTGCTGGAAGTCATCTCGATTTTCCCACTTTTTACGTAAATCATGATTTTTAAGAAATACCATGGGACGTTGTATTTCAGTATCATAGAGAGAATAGTAATAGCAGTGATAGGCCTTTTCTGTTTCTGCTGTGATTGCCCATAATAAACTCGAAAGGGGAGCAGGTCTAGCAGTAACTCGTAATATTGGTTCTTTAAAAACAATAAGTTCCGTTTTCATTTTATCCATCACAATACTCTTAGCTGTGACACACCAGACTAAATAAAGTGTAGAAAGAAAGAGTGCAGCACTATTTAAACGCCACCTCCATGAACTTTGTCTTGAAAAAAATAAAAGAATAAATAAAAATAATAAAAAAGGCAAGGTGTAGAGTGGGTCGACAACAAAAACAATTTGCCATGCAAAGGCTTCGTTACTAAAAGGCCACATTAGTTTTGTACCCCAAGTTGTACACATATCTAAAAGAGCGTGTGTTAGTAAAATAAAAAACACCCCTAGTGCCCCAGATAAAATGCTCAAGTCTCTTTTAGGGTGAACCTTCAGAATCACGCGAGCAAGTGGGTAGCTGATGAGTGCAAATAAGAACATGGAATGACTTGGTCCTCGATGAAATTCAATGCGAGCCAAGTCTTGCATCCAGTACCCGGGAATAACATCTAGGTCAGGTAGGGTCCCTAGAAATCCGCCCCATAGTAAAGCTTTATTGCCTAAACGTTTTCCCCAAAAAGCTTCCGCTACAGAAGCACCTAAAACAAATTGAGAAATGGAATCCATGTGATTGACTTAATAGAAAGCAGATTTTAGAACATCGACAGAAACTTCAAATGTGATTCATTTGAAACTATTGGAACGTACACATTTAAGAAAGCTTACTTTGTATTTCATTTTGAAGGTAAATATTCCTGTTTTCCTGTGTGAGTTAATAGATTGATGTCTATTTATAAAAAAGAATTTATAATCTTATCACACGCGTGGAAAGCGAGAGTGTTTCAGAATCCCTCTAACTTCCAAATTTACCTTTATTAATGAGATCATAACTCATATAAATTAAATTTTGACAGAGCTACCTATATATCTTTTCCGTCTGCATTGGCCCAGGTTTGCATAAATTCTAATAATTCTTTTCTATCTGGTGAATGACAATTACGTACATAGTAACCAGAGGTACTTACACCAGTTATGATGGCTTGTTCGGGATTAAGACCAGAAAGTAGAGCATTGCAAAACCCTGAGTTAAAATTGTCACCAGCACCTGTGGTGAGTTTTGGGGTGGGGGTGTATGGGCCATCATGGTAAAAACTTTCTTTTTCAGTAGCTATGCATGCGCCTTTGGTAGGGTGAATCACAACATACTTTAATTTCAAACTATTTAAAATAGCATTTGCTCTTTCACATAAATCATTTTTATTTACAGCTAAAAGCTCAGCGACTTGAATAGATTCATCTTCGTTGAGTCCAAGAATAACATCGGCATGTTCTTGCATTGCAGCTAAAAGTTTTAAGGCATTGCTAAGGTCTTCTGCTGTGCGTTTACGTGGATCGACTAAATCAATAAATACTAATTTCCGATTTTTAGTTTTGGCAAAGTGTTTGGTGAGTCCTTCGTAGATAGAATTCATATAAGGCATCATTGTCCAATTAACACATGCAACGAGTGAACAATTGTTTAAGATATTATCTAAATCTGATTCACTAATTTTACTTTGTAAGTTTTCCCAGTTCACATCGTCGAGAGGTTCGAGGCGTCCCATCATTATTTTCCCATCGTGAAACTCAAGAGCTTCCGTGACAGCGGGGTCTGCTATAGAAATAACTTTTTTACACTTTGATACGAATTCATCAAAAATTGTATGGGTTTTGTCTTTGCCCAATGCTCCAAAATAATTGATTTCAAATCCTTGTGATAGTAAAGCATTTGCCATGATAGGTGCATTTCCACCAAGCTTGGTTTCGATAAGTTTCATCTCAATATTACAACTTTTCCCTGAAGCCAAATCGATTTTTTTGGCTAAATGTGTCATTTCATTTAAGCGCGAATAATTTTTAGCATCTTGGCGTTCATCGACTAAATGAATGATTTGATCAATAAAACCATCGAAACCTAAAATGATTTCTTGCTTGGGTGTGTGTGTTTTAAGAGCTTCTAAACTAGAGAGAATAATATCTTTATTTGGCATGTTGATGATAATGGAATATAATTATGCGGATAATTATAAGTGGAATAAAATATACGCATCAATTAAGATAATGAATAATAATTTTGGTACACAGGACGTTTTTAGTTCTGGTGCAATTATCAAGAAAAAACTTTTTTGATCACAATATCAGAGTCAAGAAGCTAATCCGAATAATTTATTGACTGTCTGAACGTGTCGCACAACCTTACTTCAATTTATTAATATTTGTATTAACTGTAGAGAAAGCAAAAGTATTCATGATTCGACTTTGCTCAGAAGTATTAGCTTCACTACCATGAATCGTTATAGAACCATGAAAGGTAACGTCACCTGGTTCCATTTCAATGGGTATCGCATCATACTCATTAATATCACCAGGTAGTCCTATTACAAATCCACCTTTATTTTTGAAGTTCGTATGCTCTTTGAATTCCTTTTGAGAACCCGAAACATAGCGAATGCAACCATTCTTAAGAGTTGATGGATCGATAGAAAGAAAGCAATTCATCTGTGTTGGTTCAGTGAAAGTATTTTTCCAATATCCCCAATCCGAGTGCCATGGAGTGAAGGTGCCTACCCCAGCACTTTTGAACATGAGTTTAGAATGAAAAAACTCTAGTTCATTATTATTTAATAATTCTGAGCATGCACGAGTGATTTTACCTTCAGTGAGTAATTTTCCGACAGTTGGACTATAAACCTCTGAACTCATTAATTGTCTGATTCTTTTTTCAGGATGATCAGGTAAATGCTCCCAAGTTATTCCAGAATTTAATTCACCAGATACACATTTTTCATGAGCGATGAGAGCTTCTTCTTTTATCTTTGAAACTTCATCTGCTGGGATAAAGTTTTTAACAAATAAAAAACCTTGCCGATTGTATGTTTCAATTTGTTCACTTGTTAGCACTTTCATATTAATAATTTTTATAATAAGATATTTATATATTATAATCAATATTTATTAATAAAAATAGATTATATAATCATAAGATGGATAATATTGTCATAATTAGAAAGGAACTAATTGAAAAGGGAAAAGAAGACCCTCTTCTGTCTCTTTTTTCATTATTTAGTGTGGGGCATTATGTTGACAATAATTCAACTTGCCTTCTCAACTGGAGAGTGTTTGAAAAAGAAACCGTGATGATTTATTGTGAAGCCGGTGAGGGCTATATTGAAGATGATCGGGGTTTTCGCTCAATTAAACCAGGTGATTTACTTATCATTGCACCTAAAGTACCACACCGTTATGGAAATAAAAAAGGAAGCTTTTGGACCATCGGTTGGGCGCATGTAATTGGTGATCATCACGATAAAGTGATTCAATGTAGAGGTAGCAAAAGAGCTATCCTTACGATTGGTTCTGAAATAATAAAAGACTCTCTGCAAAGATTGCCTCGAATTCTTGCCGAAGAAAGTTTTGGTTCATTACAATTGGCAACAGCAAACCTTTTGCATGCCATTCAAGATCTTAATTACTCTCAAGCAGATGAATTAAAACACGATGATAAGATCCTTGAGCTCAAGAACTTTATCGAAATAGCATATCCAAAATACATAACACTCGAAAGCTTGGCAAAGAGAATTGGGTTATCTAAATTTCAACTCATCAAACGGTTTAATCACGCGATGGGTGTTTCACCAATTGTTTACGTAAATCAGCGTAGGGTTTATCACTCAACTCGCATGTTGAGTTTTACGAATCATAGCATTGGGAAAATCGCTGAAAAAGTGGGGATTCAAGATGCATACTATTTCTCTAGATTGTTCAAAAAAATTATGGGTGTTTCTCCACGCCAGTATCGAAAAAAAGGATATTAATTAAGTCTGATATGTCGTTTTTAGATTCATTCGGTATATCATCGAATAAAATTAAAGTTTTTAAAATTCCCTGTGTACCAAAAAAATCACTAAAAGAACATTTTTGTATCAAATAGCCAGTCAAAAGCACAGTTTTGTACTGAGGAGGTGCTTCTTTGTACTGCTTTTGTTTTCTTAATTCATGCTGCCTAATAAGATTGTCCAAAGCTCGCCCTACGGATAGTGGCTTAAGAGCTTTTTTTTTCTTTATCAAAAAAGTTGCCATTTAATTAGCATAATACTTGCTAGATTTAATATGGATTCATCTGAGTTATGCCTCTATCAAAATATGAGGTTGGCTTAAATTGCATTCAAACCGATGAGAGTATTTTTTTAATAACAATTTTTAGTTTAGTAAGGATTTAATATGAGCGGATATGAGACTCGCATGCAAGCGATACAGCAAATCACCAATCGTGAGCGCACCAAAACTGGAGCAAACGAGCCAATAGAGAAAATTTTTGGCTGCGACGTTTTTAACTTAGCAAGAATGGAAGAATCTCTTTCAAAAAATGCTTTTAAAATTGCGAAAAAAACCGTTCAAACGGGTACACCTCTCGATGCTGGGACTGCCGATATTATCGCTGCTGCCATGAAAGAATGGGCCGTCTCGAAAGGCGTTAAATTCTTCTCACACATCTTTTACCCTATGACGAACGCCACTGCAGAAAAGCATGACGGGTTCATCATCACTAATTCCGAAGGCCGTGCGATTACAGAATTCACAGGTAGCTTATTGATTAAAAGCGAGCCTGATGGCTCATCTTTTCCTAATGGTAGCTTGCGTATGACTAATGCCGCTCGTGGCTACACCGCTTGGGATCCAACAAGCCCAGCTTACATTCTTTGTACTGACAATGGTGGTACTCTGATGATCCCTAGTGTATTCATGTCTTGGACTGGTGAATCTTTGGATAAAAAAATCCCCTTGCTTCGCTCAAACAATGCACTATCAAAAGCGGGTAGCAAAGTTCTCTCCCTTATGGGAGCAACTGATATCGCTCCTCTTAACTCTAGCTGTGGTGCAGAACAAGAATACTTTTTGGTGGACTCAAACTTCGCTAACCACCGCCCTGACTTACTTTTGGCTGGTCGTACTCTCTTTGGTGCTGCTCCTGCTAAAGGCCAACAATTCGATGATCATTACTTTGGAGCGATTCCTGCTCGCGTTCAAAACTTCATGCAAGATGCTGAAGATCAACTATACCGCCTTGGCATTCCTGCTAAAACGCACCACAACGAGGTGGCGCCAGGACAATTTGAACTCGCTCCATTTTTCGAAGCTGCCAATGTCGCAGCTGATCACCAACAATTGTTGATGACCATCTTCAAAGCAACAGCTAAAAAGCATGGCTTCCTTTGTTTGCTTCACGAAAAACCATTTGCTGGACTTAATGGTTCAGGCAAACATGTGAATTGGTCCGTTGGCAATGCTACACAAGGTAATTTACTTGACCCGGGTAAGACGCCTCATGAGAACCTAAACTTTTTATTATTTTGTGGAGCCGTCATCCGTGGGGTTCACTTGCATGGGCCACTTCTTCGCGCCGTTATTGCTTCTGCAGCTAACGATCACCGTTTAGGTGCCAATGAAGCTCCTCCTGCTATTTTGTCTGTATACTTGGGTGACCAACTAGAAAAAGTATTTAATGACATCAAAGAAGGCAATCTACTTAAAGCTCACGGTGGTGGTTCGATGGAACTCGGATTATCTCAAATCCTTTCTTTTGAACGAGATCCAGGTGACCGTAACAGAACCTCCCCATTTGCATTTACGGGTAACCGCTTTGAGTTCCGTGCTGTTGGTTCGTCTTCTTCAGTATCAGGTCCATTGATCGCTATGAATACGATGCTTGCTGATTCTCTCAATTGGATTGCTGGTAAATTAGAACCAGCTTTAGCAGCTGCTAAAGGTGACGAAGCTAAAGCTGTAACGTCTGTTCTTCAAGAACTGATGCAGAATCACGGCAATGTAATTTTCGGTGGTGATGGTTATTCTTCAGAATGGCATCGCCTGGCTGTTGAAGAACGCGGCCTTAAAAATATTCCAACGACTGCTGATGCATTACCAGCCCTTAAGTCAGATGCTGTGAAAGCACTTTTCGAAAGCACCGGTGTACTGTCTGCAAAAGAGTTAGAAAGTCGTTATGATGTGTATTCTGAACAGTATATTCTTACCATTGAAGTTGAAGCTAAACTCGTCATCGACATGGCTAAAACATCTATTTATCCTGCGGCTATCAGTTATTTATCTGAAGTTTCTGCTGCTGGTCTTAACTTGTCAGAAACGGGACTTGAATTAGATACAAGCATTGCTAAATCAATTACCTCTGCTACCAATAGTATGATGAACACGGTTGCCAAATTGAGTAAAGCCATCGAAAAAGAAGATTTCGCTTCGGTTGAGGATCACATGAAGTTTTCTGCTGAAACCATCCGGCCACTCATGGATGAGACTCGTGTATACGCTGATATTTTAGAATCAGAAGTCGCCGACGAACTCTGGCCACTACCTAAATACTCAGAGATGCTTTTCATTCGCTGATCAGCTTTACCTAATATTTAACTTTAAAGGCCCCGTTTGCTTCGGCAAACGGGGCCTTTTTTTATTGGCTTATTTGGCTATTTGGCCATGAAATTCCTAAAAAAATGCTTCCGTTGCCTAGTTTTACAAAAAAGTGAATTTCTGACTAAAAATCATCAATGTGCCACAAAACTAAATGGAACTTTTATTACACATATAATTATTTGAAGAAGGTGAATTACTTA
>Ga0233432_10005942_pt1 | contig 10495 bp, 10 predicted proteins | sample SI_122_August201_6_FD_179870 | JGI IMG/M metagenome (GOLD analysis project Ga0233432, IMG submission 179870) | Seawater microbial communities from Saanich Inlet, British Columbia, Canada - SI_122_August2016_10_MG | ecosystem: Environmental > Aquatic > Marine > Inlet | place: Canada: British...
TTCGGAAGATATCAGTGGATTTATCAATAAAATTATGTCTATATCTTTATCATTTAGGTGATTAACAACAGTATGTCCCTTTTTACTCAGAAAATTTATTAAATTCTTTAAAAACTCATTGCCTCCGCCAAATGGCCCATCAACAATTTTAGAACCAACACTTATTTTCATGAATTTTCCTGTTGAATTTTATTAAAAAATTCCTGTTGCTCATCTTTTCTGAGTGAAGATATATTATTTTCCATATTTAAAATATATAGCTTCTTTTTTAGAATTTTAATTTTATATTTTTTTTTCAGTAATTCTAAAAACAATTTGTAATCTTGGGCATATTTTATATTTTCGTCATACATACCAATATCCATAATTGCATTTTTTCTGACCATTAATGTTCCGTGGATAAATGGGTTTTTATATTTTATTACAAAACTTACTGGTAATAAGTGTGAGAGTCTTGGTATGGATCGCTTTGAATTTTTTATATAAGCTCTTGTAGTGCACGCATCTAATTGATATTTATATAAATTTTTAAATTGAACCTCGAGCCTTGTTGGCAAGCTAATATCATCACTATCTTGTCTTGCTAATATTTGTCCTCTGGATTCATTTATTAGAATATTTAAAGATTTGGTTAAACCCTGGTTATCTTTATTTCTGTATATCTTTACCCTGCTATCTTTTATACCTTGTAAAATCTCATAAGTCTTATCTGTAGAGCAATCATCAATTACTAATACCTCAATATTTTTATAACTTTGTGAGAGAATACTCTCGATTGACATTTTTATATTCATATCATCGTTATAAACAGAAAGTAAAACTGAGATTAAAGGACTTTTAGTAACATTATTCATTTGAGTTAAAAATCGATTCCAAGTTTGTATTTAATTTATTTAAGCTCATATTTTCAATAATATAATTATGAATTTTTTTACTTTCTTCTATAAGAAGTTCTTTATTTTGTAAAAGTATAATTTTTTCCACTAAATCACGATAATCAAATTGTTTAAATGAAAGCCTATAATCCTTTGGAAAATACTCATCTAATCCCCCAAAAGATGGATATATTGATGGTATGCCATAGGCTGACGCTTCAGATATTAATCTTGGTTGTCCTTCGAACATTTTTGTTGCTGTTATTACAGCTCTAGAATTTTTAATTAACTCTATAGTTTTCTCATTCTTAAGAAAACCAAGAAACTCAATTTTTTTAGAAGTGTATTCATTTATAAGTTCATTTTCCAGCTTTCCAGTTCCAATAACTAACAATTTGAGATTGACTTTTGACTCTTTCCATGATTCTAATAGCTCTTGTACGCCTTTTTGCTCAATGAGAGAGCCTGCATATACTACATACTCACTAGTAGCTGAATAAGTGTAATTTTCAGAGATTTCAAATGGATTATAGTTTTTAAAAACTTTACCTTTATTAACACCTTTTCTAATCAAGTAATCCTTACAAAACTCATTAAGAGCAATAATTTTTAAATTGTATTCTCTTAAAATATTTAGATATTTTTTACCATATAAAATAACAAAAAAAGACTTCGTATATGAGTTTTCAAAATATTTATTGAAAATACGCAGCCTTGTTTTCTTGTTGCCACATTTGTAACAAAACTCTTTACCGTTAAAATGTTTTGAAGCACTAAAGGTATCTGTGCATGCAAATCTAAAATTATGAATTTTTAAGACCACCTTAATATTTTCTTTTTTCAAGATGTCGAAAATCCCTAGATTTGCCTTAAACCATGTATTGTGAACATAGACTATATCTGGTTTAAAAGAAATTATTTTTTCTTTTAGTACTTTATTAGTTGATAGATTTGAAAGAGTGAAAAAACTAACAAAATCGAATATGCTTAGTCTTCTTGAGTTATCAAAATTTAAATAATCTACTTCATAAAATTTTTTTAAAAATTTTATCTCTTCTACAAAGTTTGAATCCTCTCCACCATATTTTTTATATTTGGTATTAACTATTAATACTTTTTTCATTTTAATTTTTCAGTTTTCGTAATTTTTACCGCCTCCGTGGTTAGCGTCATAGTAAAATAGAGGTTCGTCTATGTATATTAAATTACTGAGCTGAATAAGCCCTAACCAACAATCATGATCAGAAGTATGTTCAAAATAAGGTGTTCTATACAAACCTCTAAATCCACCTAATTGTTCTACTAAATTTTTTTCCACTAAAACACTTGATAAAACTACAGAGTTGTGGCGCTTTAAAAAACTATAATCCCAAACTTGAGGGAATGAACCAAATTTAAAATGCTTTGTCCACCTATACTTTTTTTTAATTTTTCTTAAATGGTGTTCTGCGTTATAAACTAAATATTTTTTACTTTCATCATATATTCCATAGCCAAAATATCCATCCGTGCATGAAAAGCCAATATTTTTACTATTCATTTCAGAAAGCTGACGTTCAAGCTTAGTGGGCAACCAAAGATCATCATCATCAAGAAAAGCAATAAAGTCTCCACTAGCTTCAGAAATACCATAATTTCTTACTGCTGGTCTTGACCCACCCCAATTAGGTGTGTTGTTTCTATCAACATGAATGACTCTAGACATGCTTTTTAATTCACTCGATTGATAGCCGTCTTCTGTAGATCCATCGTTTACTACTATTATTTCATAATTATCGTATGTTTGATTTTGAATACTATTTATTGCATTGAGTAGATAATCGTATCTATTGAAAGAAGGTATGATCACGCTTACTTTATTTGAATTCATGTTGTAATTCAATTTTATATCAAAAGAATTATTTCAGTTACAACTTTTTTATTTTTACTATTTTGTTGATTATAAATGAGGTATATTGTTCTTAGAAGAATTTTTATGCAAAAAAACTTTGAAAATCATGAATTTTTAAACGGTCAAAATTTTTCTAAAATTGCTAATGTTATATACGCTATAAATGTTCCTAATGAAGATTTATCAGAGTTTGATATTAATGATTACAAAATTATTTCAAAGAATAATGAATTTACAGGATTAAAACTAAAAAATTTAAAAATTAAAAATGGAGATATAATTTTTTGTAACTCTAGTTATTTAGGTTTACTTTTTAAATATTTAAAACGTTTAAAAAAAATTACTTCAATAACTTTAATTACATCCCAGTCTGATTTCTCAATCACAAAAAAAATATTTGTAAACAAACCGCCAAGTATAACCAAATGGTATGCAGTAAATGTAGCTTTTAAAGATAAACGCCTGATACCAATACCTCTTGGGCTAGCCAATAATTATTCTTCAAAGAATATAAGAACTAATGATTTAGTGAATTTCAAATTTGAGAAAGTTGATAAAGAAAATAAACTTTATGTGAACTTAAGAAAAAGTACAAATTACAAAGAAAGAGAGGATATTGAAAATTTTTTCAAAAATAAAGAGTGGGTAGTTGTCAAAGAGCCCAATTTATCAATAGACGATTACATAAAAGATTTACATAAATATAAATTTATATTTTGTCCGTGGGGAAATGGTTTTGATACACATAGAATTTGGGAAGCGCTTTACTGTGGGTCAATTCCGATTACTAAATCTCATGTTGGTTTGTCATTCGATAGTTTGCCTATAATTTCATTTGAAAGTTTTGATAATTTGTCTATTGAAAAATTAATAACAGAATCTAATAAAACAGATTTTAATATTGCACCTTTGAATTTAAAATATTGGAAAGATCTAATTAAAACAGATATTAATTTAGATGATGAATTTTCCGAAAATATCAAAGAAATAAATCATTTAGAGTTCTTATTTTGGAATCGAATTAGGATTTTAAGTCTAATAAATAGTAGATTAAAAATAGTCAGATTCTACATAAAGAAGATTCTTAAGCGATTAAACAATCTTCTTTAATAATCTTCTACCTCTAGAAAGTTCAATTTTATAGTGATTTGTATAATTCTTAAAACTATCTATATCATGAGTTGAATTAATAATTGTTAAAGTACTATTCAATATCAAATTAAATATTAATTCTTTTGTCTCTTCATCCAAATTAGAGGTGGATTCATCTAAAAATAAAACATCTGCATCTGATAGGAGTACTCTCATAAAAGCAATTTTTTGCATTTGACCAGATGACAAGCTTTTATTATTTACCTTTATATCAAGATCAACCTTAACTTTATCCTCAAATAAATTAAAATTTTGTATCATTTCCAAGATTTCTTCATCACTTTTAAAATTTTTATTAGCATACATTAGGTTTTCTCTTAAGGTCATCGAAAAAATTAATGGGTTAGGGCCAACAAAGCCAAATTTTTCTGATCTAGCATAAACTTTTCCTGAGTTAGGATAAAAAACACCAGCTAAAAGACCTAATAAAGTGCTTTTTCCAGTACCGTTCGTTCCAGTAATTATTGTATGAGACCCTTTCTCAATATTTAAATTTAATCCATTAAATATTGGTAAATCACTATTCAAGTATTTAAAATCTACATCTTTTAACTCGAAAAGTATTTTATTTTTTGGTTCATCGCTGATGATGTAATTTTCCCGTAAAGTTGAAACTTTGTATTTTTCTAGTTGATAAAATGCATCAAGATGTACATGGGAATTAACTATATGGGTTGCGGCATTAGACATATTAGCTAGTGACTGGAACATTCTAAGAGTAACACCCATAAATGGTAAGGTTATGTTGAAAAAATCATTGAAAAAAAGTGCGATAATGGAAATTAAGAAAACGGTTGTAAAAGGTGCTAAATATGAATTTAAAACTGTTAGTTTATGCTTTGTCATATTGTCGTCAAATAACCGCCTAGTTATTTTTATATATCTACTAGTTTCATCTTTTTCTTTTTTTAATAATTTAATTAAAAATACATTATCCAAAACTCTTTGTACGTCACTGCTTGACTCTTGACCTGCCTCATAAATTAAATGTTCGATTTTTTTTGTTTTTTTAATTAAAAAAATGATTGGATATATTAAAAAAAGTATTCCAATCAAAAAGGCACTTATTGTTTTTGGTTCAGTAAAGAAAAGATACGTTGTAAACGCAATGGACTGTAAAAAGAAGTTAAGAAAATTTGCAATGCTTGTATAGAAAAAAGAAATATGTGGTGCCAATGTATTAACGTAATAATATGTGTCAGCTGTAGAAAAGTTACGATTTTCAAATACTTGAGATAAAACATAATTTTTTAAATTCATTTGAACTGCTAATTCAAGTTTTTTTATGACAATAGATTGTAAATATTGAATGTAGTATCTAAAAGCAACAATTAAGGGTAGCAATATTTTTATCTCAAATAGAAAGTTAAAATAACTAAGTTCCTTTGGTAAGACAGTCAAGTCTGAAAATATAGTTGTAAAAAATAAAATAATTCCAATATCAGCAAAAGCAATCAATTGTGTTAACAAAACTGAGAAAAAGATAGTTCTTTTTTTATTTTTTGTTTTTGTTATTTTTGAGACATACAATATATCTGAAACAATTTCTTTTAAATAATTAACCATGTATTAAAAATAATATATAAATTTATTTATTTAATCTAATTTTTTTTACTTTAATTCAAATAAATGCACATTAAAATATATATGTTGGTAGATTCATTTAAATGTTAAATATAAAAATAAGTGTTGGTTGGAATATGCCATTTAAATCAGATGCAATGTCTATTTATAATTTCACGAATACAAAAGATAATATTTATAATAATAAAAAATTCTATATAAATAGTGAAATAGAGAATCCAGATTATTGGTTTATTGTAGAAAACACTAACTCAAGGAAAGTAGAAAAAGTTAAAATAAACAAAGAAAATATTATTTTTCTAGGTTCTGAGACTAGGTATGAGCCAAGTTATTTTTTATTAGACTCTAAGCAAGATTTTCTTAGTCAATTTCATACTATCTATTCTCCAAACTACCTAAATTTAAAGAATTCCATAAATGAGCCTGCATTTTTAAATTGGAAACTCAGAGGGGATCCATTTGAAAATAATTTTAATGATTCTGATATTGACTTTTATGAAAATTTTTATCCAAAAAAGTCAAAGTTGTTGAGTGTCTACTGTACAGGAAAGCAAATAAATGAGGTTCACAAAGTTAGGCTAGACTTTGTTAAAAAGTTAAAAAAAGAATTCGGAGATGAACTAGATTGGTATGGTCATGAGAATAAAACAGAAGACAAAATTGAAGGGGTTGGTAGTTACAAATACCACTTAGTTCTTGAAAATCAATTAGGACATAATTCAATGAGCGAAAAACTTTTCGATTCTTATTTGGGTAATTCATATCCAATTTATGCTGGTGCTACAAACACAGAAGACTATTTTTCAAAAAATAGTTTTACCAGAATTAATTTAAACGATTTTAATGGTTCTATTGATGCCATTAAAGAATGTATTTCAAATAACTACTATGAAGAAAACTACAACGAATTAATTTCTGCAAGAAAAGTTGTATTAGAGAAATTTAATTTAATAAAAAGAATAGACAATATTATTGAAGAAAAGTTAGCTCAACCAAATCTTAACAGTTTAAAAATAGAGACTTCAATTTACCCCAAATTTCATTTTGAAGGAAAAACTAAATTATCAAGGTTATTATTTACACTTAACAAAAGACTCAAAATACTTTCTAGCTATTTAGAGAAATTTTATAGCTAGCAATCAAATTTGTAATGTAGTATTTAGTTATGGAGTTAAATTTTGTTTACTGCTTTGATGATAATTTTAACCTACAAGGTTTAACTTCTATTAAGTCGTTACTCGATAAAATAACTAAGAAAGCAAATATTTTCATAATTCATAAAAATATTCAATCATTTTATGAATTATCAAAAACTATTGAAGGACATGAAAATCTATTAAATCTTCGCATGTATCAATTTGATTCAAGCCAGATAAGCTTGCCACCAATTAATTCTCATGTTTCTGAAGCTACGTATTACAGATTATTCATCTCAAAATATTTACCTAAAGATATAAAATTTCTGACTTATCTTGATGCTGACATTATATGTATAAATGATCCAACACCTGAGCTGATTGCTACTTTTTCTTTAATTGAATCTGAAAATACTGTAATTGCAGCGAAGGTAGAATCAAAACGAGAAAATAATAATATTTTTTTTGAAAGATTGAATCTAAAAAATGATGAACAATTTAATGCGGGGGTTTTGGTAATTGATTTTTCAAAGTGGGTTAATCAAAATATTGAATCTTATTTATTTAATATTTTAAATCAAAGATACGATGATATATTTGATTACGACCAGGAAATACTTAATATTCATTTTGATGGTGAATTTACTAATTTAAATATCAATTTAAACTTTCAAGCAATAGGAGGCCAAGACGATGAACTATTTAATCATATTGAGAATAATGTTCTTTTTCTTCATTATCTAGGTAAAGGTAAGCCTTGGTCGGTAGAAAATTTTATATTTTCAACTTCCGAATTTTATCAAAGAGAGTTTAAAAAACTAGGTTTTGGTAAACCACATCTTATATTTCCAAGAAATATCTCAAATATAAAAAAATTAATAAATATAATTTTCAGTAAAGAATTTACGAACTTTGATAAACGTTTTATGTTTATTAAATATTCATTTATCTCTTTTTTTAAGAAATTTGATAAACATTAAAAACTCTCGAGATCTAAATTAAAGTCTTAGTTTTCTTTTTATGAATTTTTTCATCTTTTTTTTATTAGACACAGTCTTTTTCCAATAATAATTAGAACTATGGATTGATACATTTTCAGACAGCAAAGGTTTTTCGGATGTGTTGTCTTCCACCAATCTGTTTAATCTATTAAATATATTGAACTGATTTAATACCTGATTTTTCGACTTGAGGAGTTGATTGAAGTTTTTTTGATATAAATTACTTTCTATTGCATTCTCTATGGAATTAATTGAACTATTAATATTATTAATATCAATAGAGATTAATGAATCTTTATCAAATAATTCATTAACGTTGGGAGCACCATAGTAGATTGGAAATGAAAGTCCAAGAAAGGAGTCATAGAGTTTTTCAGTAACTAAATTATTTCTTGAACCATTTTCAATTGCTATATGGTATCTAGATTTAAAAATGATGTCAGATTTTTTTTCAATTTCATTTATTCCATTGCCGTACCAGTGTAATTTATCACCAAAATGATTTTTCAAAATCTTCACGAATTCTAATCTTAATGAATGATTCTCAGTGTGAGACTTATTAGAACATATCACACTCAAATCAATTGATTTTTCTAGATCGTTTAATTTAGAAAAATAGTCATAGTTTAGCTCTGATTCTGAGAAAATTCCATCACCATGATTTGAGTGAATCATCCATGGTAAAAAAGGTAGGGTGCTTAAATAATTTTTATTTCTACTAGCATAACAGCCAAAAACTTTACTAAATTGATTTAAATAACTTACCATATGGTTGTCAAAAAAATGATCTTTTCTGAAAGAGGTTTCGTTATTTAAATAGAATATTTTATTTACTGGAACGTCACATGTTTCAGTGTCATTTTGTAAATCTTCCAATATTAGCCACATATCTGCTTTGGGTATTTGAGAATTTATATGATAGTTAATTCGAGAATTTTCATTTTTGCCATAAAAGTTTTTTAAAGCTAAGTTATTGCCATTGCTGGCCATCGAAATTTTTACATCAATCATTTATTCAATTCTAACTAATAAAAACAATATTTTTAAATATCTAAAATTTGAAGATAACACTTATCTGTTTTTAATCCTTACCCAGTCTCTTTTCAAATTTAGATTATGGTTTTGATTTTTCATCCAAGGGTCCGCGACTATAATTAAGGAATTTTTAGATTCTGAAAATAATGCGGCCATGAGTGGTAAGGAGCTGTTTCCAATAATAAAATTTTGGAAATTACACATTTTACTAATGTCAAACAGTAATCCTTCAATATTATCCTTGGGACCATGTATTGCTTTTGCATCTTCAAAAATGTACTGCTCGCTAACCCATTTAGGATCATCTGTAAACACTTCGAATGAAAATTTTTCTATTTTACTTTTACATAAATTTATAGCTTCCTCATAAAATTTAATATCTAAATTTTCACCAATATCAACATAGTCACCTCTTCTAACATGCACGAGTGTTGCTCCATTCTTGATATCAAATGTTAAATTGTTTCTCGCTACATCTTCTTTTTTTAAACTCTGAATTAAATAGTCTTTTTGACGCATAACAAGTTCTATATTTTGCCAGTAGCCATCGAAGTGGCTAAGATATTTTCCTTTTTTGTTATTTACAAAAGATTCAAGATTAGTTTCTTTTGTAAATATTTTATTTATTAATTTATTAATTGAATTGTTAAAAAAAGTTTTTTGTGAAACAAAATATAGAAATTTAAAAAGTAATACTGTGACTTGACTGGTTTCTTTAAATCCAAAATTATTATTGCTTAATGGATGCCTATTGCTACCTTGTTTAAATATTATTTTATTTATGTTTACAGTTACTTTATAGCCTTTATTTCTTAAATAATTTGCAAAGGAATATTGAAATATTTGATTTCCAAATCCACCCTTAATTTCTACTACAGCTCTCATTGATAATCTACATGATAGGATTTAAATTCCAACAAAAGAAGTTTTTATAAAAATTGTTAAGTTATACATGATATTAAATAACATTATAAATAAGTAAATTAAGTGGAAAGTGTTAAACAGAACTAAAGTTAAGTAAGTAATGAAAATAGATACAGTAATTCTGTCAAGCAACGATAATCCTGATTATATTCAATTCTGGCCTATAGTATCTGAGGCGTGGACCTTGATGGGTGTTGAGCCAATATTGCTTTATACCGGAGAGCAGAAATTAAACCTTAAAGGCAATGTAATTAATTTTTACAGTAAAAATATAGATTCTTCTTTCGTTGCACAAAATATCAGAATTTTATACCCAAGCTTACTTGATGGGAATACGTGTTTGGTTTCAGATATAGATAATTTGCCTTTATCAAAAAAATATTTTATAAATTCGGTATTAGATTATGAAAACGATTCCTTTATAATCTATAGACCGGATGCATGTCCGCCAAATATGATTTCGATGATGTGGAATGCAGCAAACAGCAGTACATGGAAAGAAATATTTAACATTGATTCTGAAAGAAATATAGAAAAATATTTAAAAAAATGGTATACGAAAAAATATGCGATTGAAGGAAAAGCTTGGTATACAGATCAAATTAAATTAAGAAAATATGTTAATAAATTTTCTAAAAAAAATAAATCAAGAATCGTAGAACTTGATGATACCGAAATGGGGTTTTTTAGATTTAATAGAAACAAGCTTAAAAAACACATTAATTTGATCAATGAAAATCCTAATCTTGAATTTACAGATTTTCACATGCCTAGACCTTTTAATGAGTATGAAGAATTAATTAACAAAGTATTTGAATATCACAAAAAACACATAATTAAATAAAGATATTAATTTTTTGAATAAATCAAAAAACTTTAATATTTAATATATGAGTC
>Ga0233432_10005943_pt1 | contig 10492 bp, 9 predicted proteins | sample SI_122_August201_6_FD_179870 | JGI IMG/M metagenome (GOLD analysis project Ga0233432, IMG submission 179870) | Seawater microbial communities from Saanich Inlet, British Columbia, Canada - SI_122_August2016_10_MG | ecosystem: Environmental > Aquatic > Marine > Inlet | place: Canada: British...
TCGCCCAGGATCACGAGTGAGTCGGGGAGAGGGTTATCCAAGAGTAGATTTGCCAGGGCGGCCTCAACTTTAGGCGTCTCTTCACTCAGATGAAGATCGCTGATGAAGAGCCTATGCACTTGAGCAAATGCCTATTCGCTGATGAGCGTGATGCTCTCGATAATGATGGGCTCAACCGGTACGTCCTGATGGCCTGCTTGGCCACCCGTCTGAACGCAGCGGATTTTGTCCAGAACATCCTCGCCATCGGTTACTTTGCCGAACACGGCATAACCCCATCCCTGGATATTTTCTCCGGTGTGATTGAGGAAATCATTATCTTGCACATTGATAAAAAACTGTGCGGTGGCTGAGTGCGGGTCCTGTGTTCTCGCCATGGCGATAGTGCCGCGATTGTTTTTCAAGCCATTATTCGCTTCGTTTTCAATAGGCGCATTGGTTTCTTTTTGCTCCATATCAGCGTTGAAGCCGCCACCTTGAATCATGAAATTGTCGATAACGCGATGAAATATGGTCTCATCGTAGGAGCCGTCGGCCACATAGGAAAGAAAATTATCAACGGTTTTGGGAGCGTTATCCGCGTCAAGCTCGAGCGTGATCGGTCCGACGGTGGTCGTCATCAATACTTGTACTGCTGGCATAGAAACCTCGAGTGGCCATTGGGGAAAGCGCGCATCGTACTAGACTCGGCGACCTGTGACGATCCCGAATTTTTTGATGTTACTAAACACACCGATCTGCCACGCGAGACATCCAGTTGTTATAGTAGCGCGCTCTCCGATCGCGATTCAGGGTTCAGCATGTCCGCGGAACTGCGCAGCAATTTTTTACGCACTCAGATTGAAAATGATTTAGCTAAGGGGCAAGTCAGTGAGTTAGTGACCCGATTTCCCCCAGAGCCAAATGGCTTTTTGCATATTGGCCACGCGAAATCTATTTCCGTGAATTTTGGTCTTGCGGAGCAGTTTGGTGGCCGTTGCCACCTTCGCTTTGATGATACTAATCCTGAAAAGGAGAGCCAGGAGTTTATTGATTCGATTCAGGAGGATGTGCGTTGGCTCGGTTTCGAGTGGTCGGGGGAGGTCCGGCATGCATCCGACTACTTTGAGCAATTCTACGAGTGGGCGCTTTACCTCATTGAAAAGGGAATGGCTTATGTTTGCGATTTGTCGCCAGAAGAGGCGCGGGAGTATCGTGGCACTCTGACCGAACCGGGGAAAAACAGCCCCTATCGTGATCGTAGCGCAGAGGAGAACCGGTCCCTCTTTTGTCGCATGCGAGCAGGCGAGTATGCAGATGGCGAGAGAGTATTGAGGGCGAAGATCGACATGGCGTCGCCTAACATCAACTTACGCGATCCGATTTTGTATCGCATTCGTCACGCGACGCATCATCAGACAGGTGATCAATGGCCCATTTACCCAACCTATGATTTTGCGCATGGCCAGGGCGACGCTGTTGAGGGCGTTACACATTCGATTTGCACTCTAGAGTTCGAAGATCACCGGCCGCTTTATGATTGGTTTATCAAGCATTTACCTGTCCCTCACGCCCCTCGACAGATTGAGTTTGCTCGTTTAAATACCAGCTACACGGTCACTAGTAAGCGCAAATTAAAGCAGCTCGTTGATGAAGGTATCGTTTCTGGATGGGACGACCCTAGAATGCCCACCATCGCAGGGCTGAGACGCCGTGGGTATCCGGCAGAGGCCATCCGACATTTTTGCGAGGAAGTTGGCACTTCGCGCTCCGATAGCCTTGTTGACGTCGCGATGCTGGAGAGCGCGGTGAGAGACCGCCTCAATAAATTTGCTCCGCGTGCGATGTGCGTAATGTCACCCGTGAGAGTGGAGCTGACTAATTTGTTAGTTCCTTTGCAATTATCTGTTCAAAACCATCCATCTGACTCGAGTTTTGGTCACCGAGAACTCACTATGAATTCGGGGCTGCTCATTGATAGAGACGATTTCCGAGAGCAGGCCAATAAGCATTTCAAGCGACTGGTTCTAGGCAAGCGTGTTCGGTTACGGGGGTCTGTGGTGATCGAAGCGGAGTCTTGCGACAAAGATGAAAATGGCAACGTTACGACGATTTATGCAAGGTGCGTGACACAGGAAGCAGGGCTTGACCCGGAGGACGGCATTAAACCGAAGGGGGTCATTCATTGGGTATGTGCCTCGACAGCAATCCCTGCGGTGGTGCGGCGATACGATCGACTATTTTGTACCCCAGAACCCGGGCGATCCGAGAATCTTCTTGATGTCATTAATCCCCACAGTCTCACGATATTAGACGATGTAATGGTTGAGCCTGCCCTTCGTGACGCTAACCCCGAGGCTGTTTTTCAGTTTGAGCGAGAGGGTTATTTTGTGGCTGACCGGTTTGATCATGTCTCCGAAAAACCGGTGTTCAATTTAGTCATCGGGCTTCGAGACACTTGGTCTGACAAAAATGTCTGAGTTGAAGCTCTACAATACGCTCACTCGGACCAAAGAGTGCTTCGTCCCGAATGATCCTGCGTGTATCACGATGTATGTGTGCGGCCCTACCGTCTATAACTTGGCGCACATTGGCAACGCGAGGCCCGTCGTGGTTTTTGACTGTCTATTCCGGCTTCTTGACGCGCTCTACCCCAAAGTTATGTACGTCCGCAACATTACCGATATCGATGACAAGATCATTCAAGCGGCTGCCGAGAGAGGCTCTTCGATAGATGTGATCACGCGGGAGTTCACGCACAAATACCGCGAGGATATGGGTGCACTCAATGCGTTAACCCCAACTATTGAGCCGTTGGCCACAGAACATCTTGCCGAGATGATTGCGCTGATAGAGCGCCTGCTTACCAAAAATAGCGCCTACGTGTCTGACCATCATGTTTTGTTTTCTGTTCAGTCGATGCAAGGTTACGGCGCACTGAGCGGCAGAAAGCTTGAGGATATGTTGGCCGGGGCAAGAGTGGAGGTCGCCGACTACAAGCGGCATCCTGGCGATTTTGTGTTATGGAAGCCATCCACTGACGCAGAGCCAGGCTGGGAGAGCCCATGGGGAAGGGGTAGGCCAGGCTGGCACCTTGAATGCTCCGCCATGATCCATGCCCACCTGGGTGATGCTATTGATATTCATGGGGGCGGGCGAGACCTCATCTTTCCTCATCATGAAAATGAGCGAGCCCAAAGTTGCTGCGGCTACGGCGGTAACTTTGTTAAATACTGGCTTCACAACGCCTATGTCGATATGGAAGGCGAAAAGATGTCCAAGTCTCTCGGTAACGTCCGTACAGTGCGAGAGCTACTGAAGCGTCATTCTGGCGAGGTGATACGCTTTTCTCTACTGTCAGCTCACTATCGTTCCCCGCTTGACTTTTCGGCTGGTGGTCTCGACGCGGCCCGCACACAGCTGGATACTTTTTACGCCGCCTTGCGAAAGCATAAGGATTGCGCCCACGACACCGTTTTGGCTGAGGACACCAGTGTTTTTAAAGCCTTGTTGGATGACATTAATACTCCCGAAGCCATTGCAAATTTGCACTTGGCAGCGAGTAGGCTTAACAAGGCGAAGAATCCCGATGAGGCATCATCAGCCAAAGCCGAGTTGTTGGCTGGGGGGCGGCTGCTGGGAATACTCGAGTCGGACCCTGAGACCTGGTTCACTGAGGCGATAGCGTCTGGTCCGGCGCTGCCGAGTGCCGAGAAAATAGAAAGTCTTATTAAGGAGCGACTCAGGGCGCGGCAGGATCGGGACTTTGTCCGCGCGGATGAGATACGAGAACAACTCATTGATCAGGGAGTGCTCTTGGAAGATGGGCCAGAGGGAACCGTCTGGCGCCGTCGTCACTAGCCGCTTATGCGACTCCTTTTACCCTAAGCGAGCGCTTTTTCGCCTGATTCCACCGTCTGCTGTATCAGCGTATTGATGGTCATGGGGCCTACGCCGCCGGGCACGGGCGTCAGTGCACGGGCGCGCTCACCCAGCGCCGTGAGTTCGATATCGCCGACGCCACCGGGGTGGTAGCCTGCGTCCACCACGATCGCTCCTTCCTTGATCCACTCAGCGCGAATAAATTCAGGTCTGCCCACTGCACCCACGACCACATCGGCTTGGCGGATCAAATTATCCAGTCCTCTAGTTCGAGAGTGGCAAATGGTCACTGTGGCATTGGCTTCAAGTAGCATCATGGCCATTGGTTTGCCCAATATAGGGCTTCGACCGACCACGACGGCATGAAGTCCCTCCAATTCTAATTCGTAATGCTTGAGCAACCGCATAATGCCTTGAGGTGTCGCACAGCCGTAGGCTGGCTCGCCCATTGCCATGCGGCCAAAGCCAAGACAGGTTACACCGTCGACGTCTTTTTCCAGGGCGATCATGTCGAAGCACGCGCGCTCATCGATATGCGCGGGAACAGGGTGTTGGAGCAGAATGCCATGCACGTCTGGGTTTTGATTCAGTTGCTCAATCTCTCGCAGAAGGTCATTGGTGCGAGTCGTCGCAGGAAGTTCAATGGCCAGAGATTCCATGCCAACTCTGCGGCACGCATTGCCTTTCATTTTGACGTAGGTAGCCGAGGCGGGGTCGGCACCTACCAAGATGGTGGCCAATACAGGTGTTCTGCCATCTGACTTTACTTTCAGGGCGGCGACCCGCTCGGATAGCTCTGATTCTGAGCGCTGTGAAACCTCTTTTCCATCCAGGATGAGTGCCGGCATGAGGGATGTTCCTCTTCAAAAAGTCGGGGATTCTTGCAGAGTCTCGTTGCCGAAGGAAGTGTTTTTCTGCGGCATTGCCCAATATTCGCAATGTCGGTAAACTGCGCGCCGCGCGTGGGTGAAGTCCGCGCTTTCGGGGTGTAGCGCAGTCTGGTAGCGCGCCTGCTTTGGGAGCAGGATGTCGGGGGTTCGAATCCCTCCACCCCGACCATAATTTCCTCGTTGGCGACACCTAGAGGGGATTGAATTCGCCCTTGGGTTAAATGTCAGGTGGAAGCCTGCACCTGATCTGATGGTGGCTGTAGCTCACCAGGTAGAGCACCGGATTGTGACTCCGGAGGTAGCGGGTTCAAGACCCGTCAGCCACCCCATTCATTCGTGTTTTTTTCCTCAGCTGATCGTTGCGGCATCTGAGCCGTTGTACGTTTTGTGACATTGGGCCAACGATAGGATAGGGGAGGACCTCGCGAGGAAGATCCCCCCGGTGATGACATCGCGCGCTTTACTTTAGAAAAAAGGGGCAATCTTTGCCCCGAGAGGTGCGTTTCAGGTCAGAGTCGTGGGGCCTTCCGTGGCCCCCCTGTAACGCGCTTGCCATCCTAGCTGCGAGCCAGTGTGTCGCAATTTGCAAGCAATGTCAACAGCGGCGAGGAGCCCAAATAAATTAAATAAAATTATTAAAAACAAATATATAACCTGATTTTGTAATTTGTAAGGCCGATTATTTCTCGAATCTTTATCTGAAAATGCAATATATTGCATATCGCGAGATGCGCGGGTTATTGCCGTCCGGCTCCGTTCGACAAAAAAGGTTTGAGCGATTACACGCACGCGCCTTGACGATGTGATGGCGTCCTAGCAGCGGAAGAGATCGCGATTAACAATAATCGGAACACGCAAAATTATTCGACGTTAAGAGATCTCACGGCATAATGACGCAGCAAATTGACGTCTAGCCGGATTGTTAGCGCTTCACTTGTGCGGCGCTCGGTTGTTACGGTTCGACGCTGCTGCGTCGAATGACCATGATATTGTAAATTCCGAGCCCATCAAAACATAACGAGGGTCAGTATCCCGATGTATCGCGTTATTACCTGCAATACCAATGGCATCCGTGCCGCAGCGCGCAAAGGCTTTTTTGATTGGCTGAGCCAGCAGTCTGCCGATGTCGTCTGCATTCAGGAAATCAAAGCAAAAGAGGTGCAGCTAACGGACTCTGTATTCTACCCCGAGGGATACCACTGCTTTTACAATGAAGCGGAACGTCCGGGGTATTCCGGAACCGCGATCTTTGCGAAGGAAAAGCCGCAACGAGTGGTTTCTCGTTTGGATTGGGAGATCGTCGATAGTGAGGGCCGTTATCTTCAGGTCGATTTTCCCGGTCTCAGTGTCATTTCACTTTACGTTCCGTCGGGTTCCGCATCCGAAAAGGCGCAGGCGCGAAAAGACGGTTTCATGGGTCCCTTTTACGAGCATCTTGCTGCGCTGCGGCGCAAGCGTCGCGAGTTTATTATTTGTGCCGATTGGAACACCTGCCACCAAAATATTGATTTAAAAAACTGGCGAGCCAATCGAAAGAATTCCGGTTTCATGCCGCATGAACGTGCCTGGCTGGACCGCATTTACAGCGACCTGAAGTGGGTCGATATTTTTCGTGAGATAACGCAGGAACCTGACCTTTACACATGGTGGTCGAATAGGGGGCAGGCCTGGAATAATAATGTAGGTTGGCGGCTTGATTACATGTTGGTCACTCCGGGTTTGTCAGGGACGGGGTTGCGTCAATCGATCTATCGAGACGAGCGATTCTCTGATCATGCGCCGTTGACTATCGATTTTCAGTTGTAGTCGCATAATTCATGGGGTTCTTGGCGGCGTTCTTCTGCGCCGTGACTGGTCTGGCGAATCAAAATTGCTTCATGTGCCTTGCTAAGTATTGTTGTGGGTCCAGACAACATTTAGAGTGTCGCGCTGCGACGAGGAGATAATGACATGCTAATTCCCGAGGCATACGCACAGGCCGCTGCCCAGCAACCGCAGGGGGGAGGTCTGTTCTTGCCCCTGATGATGGTGGGTATTTTGGTGTTTATGTACTTCACGACCATCCGGCCCCAACGCAAGCGGCAAAAAGAGCATGCAGAGATGGTTGGATCCCTCAAGAAGGGCGATGAAGTCGCATTGTCCTCGGGGATGCTAGGCAAAATCAGTGGGCTCGACGACAATTATTTGGTGCTAACAGTTGGCAGCAATGTGGAGCTCAAGTTTCAGAAGATTCACGTTACCTCTGTGCTGCCCAAGGGCACATTGAAGTCTGTCGGTGTCGAATCCGCCTGAGTACCCTCCGCGGCTGAGTCTTGCTCAGACTCCCACGCCATTCCACTGCCTAGCCCGCGCCTCTGAGCGATGGGGTAATGGCAAGAGATTGTGGATTAAGCGAGATGACCTCACCGGTTCGGTACTGACTGGGAATAAGGTTAGAAAGCTGGAGTTTATTGCAGCACACGCCATAAACCACGGATTTCGTACCCTGGTCACTTGTGGCGGCATGCAGAGCAATCACTGCCGCGCGACGGCGCTAGTGGCCGCTCAGCTTGGGTTGAGGTGCCATCTGGTATTGCGTTCTGAAGGCCCAGATCAGCTCAATACGGGTAACTTTCTACTCGATCAAATCGCCGGTGCGACGCACGAGGTGCTGCCTGCCAAAGGCTGGGGGAAGGCGTTGCAGTCAGCCTACCGGCGGCTCGAGCAGGCCTATCGAGATTCTGGTGAGCCTGCGCTGATGATTCCTACTGGGGGTAGCGATAGCTTGGGCTTATGGGGCTATATTGCCGCAGCCGAGGAACTTGGGGGCGACATTGCAGCCCACAACATTGATAAAGCAACAGTCGTACTCGCAACAGGGTCTGCCGGCACTCAAACTGGCCTCACAGCGGGTGTGGCGCTCTGCGCTCTGCCTCTATCCGTAGTGGGCTATGCGGTCTGCGACGACGCGCAGTGGTTTAACTCAAAGGTCGCCGCAGATTGGGCCGCCGCTGAGCGCCGCTGGAGTCAGTTGCCGGCACTGGCGTTAGCGCCGGTTACTCGTGACCACAGTGCGGGGCCCGCCTACGGCGTTGCCACCCCGGAGGTTTATCAGCTGATTGTCGAGTTGGCACGTCTCGAGGGCGTGGTCCTGGATCCCGTCTATACCGGCAAGGCCTTTTGCGGCTTACTCAAGGATGTTCGAGAGGGCTACTTTGATCAGGTGGACGACATTATTTTTGTTCACACCGGGGGTATATTTGGGCTGTTTGCCCATGAACATTCGCTTATTCAGGCGGCCAACTGATACATTGTGAATAGCGGCATTATCGACTGGTGGTCCGTGGATTTAGGGCTGCGTCATACTCCTGCCGAGTCATTTTTCTTGTCTGTCAGCGGGCATGAATGGTGCAGGGTCATTTGGAACGCACACACCTGCGGCTGAGATCGACACAGAGAGGATCGAAAGTGCAAGCAATCATCACAGAAATTAACGCTTGGGCGTGGGGTGTGCCGATGCAGGTTTTACTGCTAGGCACAGGTGTTTTTCTCACCGCAGGTCTGGGCTTCCTCACCTGGATTAGACTGGGATTGGCGTTTCGTATGCTGGCCTCTGGAAGGAGTGGTCGCGGCGAGGGTGATATACCCCCGTTTCGCGCGCTGATGACTTCGCTGAGTGCCACTATCGGCACGGGTAACATTGCCGGTGTTGCTACGGCGATGACGCTTGGCGGGCCCGGCGCGCTCTTTTGGATGTGGCTGACTGCGCTTTTTGGCATGGCAATGAAATATGCCGAGGCGGTATTGGCGGTTCGTTTCAGGGAGCAGGATGATCAGGGGGGGTACAGTGGCGGACCGATGTACTACATCAAAAATGGTTTGGGCCCGCGCTTCGCGATCCTCGGAAGTGCTTTCGCTCTGTTTGGGAGCATGGCCGGCTTTGGCTTGGCCAATACCGTACAGTCGAATTCAGTGGCGCAGGTATTGGCCGACCAATTCCAGATACCCTGGCTATTGACCGGAGCACTACTGATGCTGCTAGTTGGGGCTGTTATTCTCGGAGGAATAAAACGCATCGCTGCGACCGCAAGCGCGATAGTGCCGACGATGGCCGTTGCCTATATAGCGATGAGCAGTGTCGTACTTATTTTACATTGGGAAATGATCCCGTCCGCCCTATCCACCATTGTGAGTACCGCTTTTACTGGCGCCTCCGCGGCAGGTGGATTCGCGGGCGCTACGGTATGGGCTGCGATTCGATTCGGTGTGGCGCGCGGTATCTTCTCAAACGAGGCCGGACTTGGCAGCGCTCCGATCGCTCATGCAGCAGCTCAGACCAACGAACCGGTGGAGCAGGGATTGATCGCAATGCTGGGCACGTTTATCGATACACTGGTGGTGTGCACAATGACTGGCTTAGTCATTATGTTGACCGGCGTATTGGAATCGGGAATTTCCGGCGCAAGCCTTACCGCAATGGCTTTCGGCAGTGCGATACCGGGTGGCGAACTCGTGGTGACATTAGGCGTGGTGTTGTTCGCCACCACTACTATGATCGGCTGGTCATTCTATGGAGAGCGGTGCGTTGTTTACTTGTTCGGCACTAGGGCAATCCTACCCTTTCGTGTTTTGTGGGTGTTGGCCATCCCTATTGGTGCGGGCACAGATTTGGGCCTGATCTGGCTCATTGCTGACACACTTAACGCCTTCATGGCAATTCCGAATCTTATTGCACTGCTGCTGTTATCGCCCGTTGTGTTCGCGTTGTCTAGGGACTATTTTGCGCGCAGCAAGACAGATCAGTCGGTCGTCTGATTTTTCATGTCGGACCTATCAGCTCAGCGTTTGGTCATAGCAATATCCTCGCGAGCGCTATTTGATCTGGATGAAGCGCACCGAATTTATGAACAGCAGGGGCTGCAGGCTTATTCTGACTATCAAATTGAGAAGGAAGAAGAAGTGCTTACCCCTGGCCAGGCGTTCCCTATGGTGCAAAAGTTATTGGCTCTCAACGCCAATCTGCCGGGGCATTTGGGTATCGATGTCATTTTATTGTCCAGAAACAGTGCGGATACCGGATTACGGGTTTTTAACTCGATAGAGCACTATGGCTTAAGCATTTCCCGGGCCGCTTTCTGTGGAGGTGAAGCGCCTTGGCGTTATATCAAGGCGTTTGGGTGCCAGCTCTTTTTGTCTGCAGAGGGCAGCGATGTGCGTGTCGCCTTGGATAATGGTGTGGCGGCCGCAACTTTGGTCTCGAGCGTAGCGAGTCACTCCGATGACCCGCAGTTACGCTTTGCTTTTGATGGGGACGCGGTGCTGTTTTCCGACGAGTCAGAGCGCATTTTCAAGGCACAGGGACTTGACGCATTTGCGGCAAACGAGGATGCGGCGCGCAAGCAGCCGATGATGGGCGGGCCCTTTAAAAATTTCCTGGCCTCATTACAGCAATTGCAGCAAGCATTACCTGCAGAAAATCCGCCAATTAGAACGGCATTAGTCACCGCGCGCTCGGCGCCGGCGCATGAGCGTGTTATCAGAACGCTGAGAGCGTGGGGGATACGAATAGACGAGTCGATCTTTCTTGGTGGGTTGAGTAAAACGGAGTTTTTACGCGCTTATCGGGCGGACGTGTTCTTTGATGATCAGCAGACCCACTGCAAGGCAGCAGGCGATCATGTTCCCACAGGCCACGTTCCGCACGGCGTTGCCAACAACGATTAAAAACGCATAAAAAAACTAAATTTTATTCCTTAAAGGTG
>Ga0233432_10005947_pt1 | contig 10489 bp, 6 predicted proteins | sample SI_122_August201_6_FD_179870 | JGI IMG/M metagenome (GOLD analysis project Ga0233432, IMG submission 179870) | Seawater microbial communities from Saanich Inlet, British Columbia, Canada - SI_122_August2016_10_MG | ecosystem: Environmental > Aquatic > Marine > Inlet | place: Canada: British...
AAAACCCAAACGTGGCGCTTGGCCAAAAGATGCGACATTCCCTATGGAGGCTAGTGAAGAAGCTTTTGCAATCGCACTCAAAGCACTTAGCCTGCCCCGAAAAATCGGCGTTCACCCAGAGACAGACAAACCTATCGAGGCGAATATCGGGCGCTTTGGCCCTTATTTGAAACATGACGGCGGTTTCAAATCTATTCCTAAAACTGATAGTGTTTATGATGTTCAACTAGAGCGCGCTGTCGAACTCCTAGCCCAGAAAAGTGCCTCTAGTGGCCGAGCACTTGGGGATCACCCAAAACAAAAGAAGGCTATTTCTGTAAAAAGCGGTCGATACGGTCCTTATGTGAAGTGCGGCACAATTAATGCCACCATCCCAAAAGATTTGGACCCCGATACGATTAGCCTTGAGGCTGCAGTTGAGCTTATTGACCTTAAACTCGAAAAGTCACCCGCTAAGAAGCCCGCTAAGAAGCCCGCTAAGAAGCCCGCTAAGAAGCCCGCTAAGAAGCCCGCTAAGAAGCCCGCTAAGAAGCCTGCTAAGAAGCCCGCTAAGAAGCCTGCTAAGAAGCCCGCTAAGAAGCCCGACTAAACGTCTAGATTTCTAGCTCGCAACGCATTACTTTCAATGAAGTTACGCCGAGGCTCAACATCGTCACCCATTAACGTTTCAAAAATGCGATCAGCAGCAATGCCGTCCTCTACCGTTGCTTTTAACAAGATTCGTACTTTGGGATCCATAGTCGTTTCCCATAGTTGATCAGGATTCATTTCTCCTAACCCCTTATAGCGCTGCACTCCAATGATTCTTTTAGCGTCATCTAGCAACCAGTCGAGCACCTCTTTGAAACTACTTGCCTCCTGCTCCCGATCTTTTCGACGCACAGTTGTTCCTTGTGTAAACAAGTCTCCGGTCAACTTTGACACTTCGTTTAACTGTTTGTACTCTCCGCTCGAGATAAATGACTCATCAATGATTGACTCATATTCATTACCGTGTGTCAGCCGTATAATTTTAATTGCATAACCTTGTTTTTCATTTTCTTCTTCGGAATAGTCCAATAACCTCATTTCTTGACCGCCTGAAATAGATGAGATCCTATCTATTGTTTTGGTAGTCTCTTCCGCTGTGGATAAGCTTATTTCTAGGCCATTTAAAATCGCATCTAAAATTGTACGGTCGTAGCGATAACTTAACCGCTCAACAATTGCTTCAGCTGCTATATAAGATCGCGCAATTTCTTCTATTGCTTCTATGGAGATAGATTTTCCGGTTCGGTCAATCACCTCTGCATCCTTTAACGCAACCGACAACGTATAGTCTTTCAGAGCCTGCTCATCCTTTAAGTATCGCTCATCTCTACCTAACTTGACTTTAAATAACGGCGGTTGCGCGATGTAAATGTGTCCGCCTTCCACCAACTCTGTCATTTGTCGATAAAAGAAGGTTAATAGCAAAGTCCGAATATGTGACCCGTCGACATCCGCATCCGTCATTATGATTATTCTATGGTATCTCAGCTTTCCCGGATCGAATTCTTCTTTTCCGATGCCTGTGCCAAGCGCAGTGATCAGAGAGGTAATTTCAGTTGAAGATATAACTTTCTCGAATCTTGCCTTTTCAACATTTAATATTTTTCCTTTTAACGGCAAAATTGCTTGGAATTTTCTATCTCGGCCTTGCTTTGCGGAGCCGCCCGCGGAATCACCCTCCACTAAATAGATTTCTGACATTGCGGGGTCTTTTTCTTGGCAATCTGCTAATTTTCCTGGTAACCCTAATCCGTCTAATACGCCCTTTCTACGAGTCATTTCTCGAGCTTTTCTTGCCGCTTCGCGTGCTCGAGCGGAATCTATAATTTTACCAACAACAGTTTTAGCATCCGTTGGGTTTTCCAACAGCCAATCAGACAGGCCTTGTGAAACCGCTTTCTCAACAATGGGTTTACACTCCGGTGACACTAATTTATCTTTTGTTTGCGAAGAAAATTTGGGGTCAGGTACTTTCACTGATAACACGCACGTTATACCTTCTCGCATATCTTCGCCGGTGGTATCCACTTTAGCTTTTTTTGCTAAGTCATTTGCCGCGATATACTGATTTAATGTGCGTGTCATTGATGTACGTAACGCCGCTAAATGCGTCCCGCCATCTCTTTGCGGAATATTATTCGTAAAACATAAAACCTGCTCTTGGTACGAGTCGTTCCACTGAATAGAAGCTTCTGCTGTAATACCGTCGGCCTCAAAACTAGTATGAAAGATATTCTTATGCAATACGGTTTTATTTTTATTTATATATTCAACAAATCCTCTAACGCCACCTTCATAGTTAAACGTCTCTGTTCTTCCCGTCTTTTCTTCGCTTAAGATTATATTGACGCCGTTATTTAAAAATGATAACTCTCTCAGTCGCTTAGCTAATATTTCGTATTTGAACTCGATATGACCAAAAACTTCTTCACTAGCTAAAAAATATATTTCTGTTCCTGTTTTTTGACTTGGCCCGACCTGTCTTAACGCCTCGTCGGGAGCTCCGTCGGAAAATGTCATTTCATGTTCATAGCCATCTCTAAAAATATTGAGTTTTAACTTTGTCGATAGCGCATTTACAACTGAAACTCCAACCCCATGTAGTCCGCCCGATATCTTGTAAGAATTACTGTCGAACTTTCCACCAGCATGCAATACCGTCATAACAATTTCAGGAGTGGAACGATTTTCCTCGTCTTCGGGGTGTGTGTCTGTTGGAATGCCTCGCCCGTTATCTGTAACAGATACCCCGCCATCAGCATGAATGACAATATTTATAGCGTCACAGTGACCAGCTAACGCCTCATCAATAGAATTATCCACCACCTCAAAAACCATGTGATGTAATCCGGTGCCATCGCTCGTATCTCCGATATACATGCCGGGTCTTTTTCTAACCGCTTCCAATCCTTTTAAGACTTTAATACTATCCGCGGAATATTCTTCTTTTTTATCCATAAGTGGTTCCTAAATCCTCATTGGCATGACAACGTATTGAAACGTTTCATCTTCTTTGATCGTCATCAGCATGCTGCTACTAGAGTCGCCTAATGCGCATTTAATGTTTTTTATCGGTACATTACTCAAGCAATCTAATAAATAGTTAACGTTAAATCCGATATCTAATGGCTCTCCTTCGTAAACAATTTCTAATTCTTCTTCGGCTTCTTCTTGTTCATTGTTAGAGCAAATAATTTTTAAACTGTTCTTAGTTAATACCCATCTTACACCGCGGAATTTCTCATTAGATAAAATTGCCGCTCTTTGAAGGGCGCCTTGTAAGTCTTCTTTGGCAATTACTAGTTCGTTCGAAAGATCGGTGGGAATTACGCGCTTATAATCTGGAAATTTACCGTCAACTAATTTCGATACTAACGTCACATTATTAAAATTTATATTTATTTGCGTATCGGTAATATTCATTTCTACCATTGCATCGTCATCGTTCAATAGTTTAGTTAGTTCCAACACCGTTTTTCTCGGCAAGATAGTTTCTCGGTCCCCAGCAGAGCTTTTTAACTGTGTCGAAGCGTGGGCTAGTCTATGTCCATCTGTCGCTATTAATCTTAGCGTTCGTCCTTCTAACACTAATAGGAGTCCATTAAGATAATAACGAATATCCTGCTGAGCCATTGAAAATTGAACCTTTTGCAACATGTCTTTTAAAACATTTTGCTCAATTTTTACGATATCTAATTTTGCGTTTTCTTTCGCAGATATTAGTGGGAAGTCTTTGGAAGGTAGCGTTTGTAAATTAAATTTACTCTTACCACTTTTAAGAATAGCTCTATTTTCTGAAGCCTCCAAACTAATCTTTGTTTTATCCGGGAGCGCTCTTAGAATATCAACTGTTTTTCTAGCAGAGATCGTTAAGGCCTCGCTGGAGTAGTCGTCGTCTAATTGTATACTTGTGGCTATTTGTATCTCTAGATCAGTAGCTATAAATTCTAACTTTTTTCCGTCAGTTTTTAGAAATACATTCGATAAAATTGGCAGTGTATGACGCCTTTCAACTATTCCCGAAATCATTTGTAACGGTTTTAGTAGTATGTCTTTATCAATGTTTAATAACTTCATATAAAACCTTAATAGTAATAGTAGATATAGATAATATTGTTAGTAACTGATTTAACTGTATGACCTGATGTTGTTTTATGAATATTTAATTTGTTTATATTTAATGTTTAGTATAAGGATTTTTTGTGAGTAAATGCTGCGTATTTCCAAATCAAAACAGTTATTAAAGAACATTAGACAACTTATCCACAGACTTATAATTCATGATTATCCTCGTAACATTTGTATTAATGAATTGAAGTCTCTTGTTACGTTAGGATCGGTTGCTTTTAATTCGTTAATTTTACGGCACGCATGTAAAACGGTTGTGTGGTCGCGCCCGCCGAAAGCTTCACCAATATCTGGCAAACTGTAATTAGTTAATTCTTTCGATAAAGCCATCGCCATTTGTCGTGGACGAGCAATTGAACGAGTTCTTTTTTTGGAAAACATATCTGATACTTTAAGCTTATAGTATTCTGCAACGCATTTTTGGACGGTTTCGATAGTAATTAATCTGGAATTACTAGCTAATAAATCTTTTAATGCCTCTTTAGCTAAAGGGACGCTAATTGATTCCTTGGTGAAGTTTGCGTAAGCAGAAATCCTTTTTAATGCTCCCTCAAGCTCACGGACATTAGACTGAATATGAGTAGCTACGAAAAAAGCCACCTCTTCGGTTAAAGATATTGAATCTAGCGCTGCTTTTTTTAGCAATATGGCTACTCTTAACTCTAACTCTGGAGGCTCTATCGCCACAGTTAATCCAGAACCAAAGCGAGAAACTAGACGGTCTTCCATTCCTGAAATTTCTTTTGGGAAGGTGTCACATGTCATGATGACTTGTTTTTCTGATTGCATTAAGGCATTGAAAAGATAAAAAAATTCTTCTTGTGTGCGAGCTTTTTTCGCGAAAAACTGTATGTCATCGATCAGTAATAAATCTAGAGAATGATAAAATTGTTTGAATTGTTCAAAGGACTTATGTTGATAAGCGCTAACAACGTCCGAAACATACTTTTCAGCATGGATATAAAGAATTTTAGCGTTAGGTAATGTATCCGCTATTGCATTTCCGATAGCTTGTACTAAATGTGTTTTTCCTAAGCCAACTCCGCCATAGATGAAGAGAGGGTTATAAGCATTGGCTGGATTGTCGCAAACTTGTAACGCCGCCGCCCTTGCTAATTGATTTCCCCGACCAGTAACAAAGCTATCGAAATTATAGTTTCCATTAAGTTGTGGCGACCTAGATTTTTTTGTGAGTTTAGTTGTTTTTTCTGTGGTTTTTGGTTTTTCGGGAGGTATTGGTAATATTGACGGGTCATCATCTTTCAATATTGAGGGTTTTAAAGAGAACTCAATTGATAACGAGTGACCAGAAGTGTCTTTAGCTATACGTTTAAAATCTTTCGAATAGCTGTCCCTTGCCCACACCAATAAGAATCTATTAGGGGCGTGGATAACGATGCTGTTGTCGTTTATCGAGCCTTCGAGAGGTAATATCCACGTTTTATATTGCTGTGCGGTGAGCACAGTTTGAAAATGCTCTAAACAGTTGTCCCAGAAAGTAGTCATAGAGAAGGATTAAATTGGAGTTAACAGTCAGTCTCTTATAGATAGTCGTACCACGGACCGTGATACGTGAGGACTACCACTGAATGCACGAATTGTAACTGAATTTCGTGAAGTTATCCACAGCCTTAGCAAGGGTTTTGAAATTTGACAACACGAACAAAAAGCGTTGTAATAGCAGGCTTTTTTATCCGACGGCAAATAGGTCAGTAAAATGAAACGAACATATCAACCTTCCAAGACTCGGCGACAGCGGACGCACGGATTTTTAGTGAGAATGAAAACCCGTGGAGGTCGCTCTGTAATTAACGCACGTCGAGCCAAAGGGAGAGCGCGCCTAAGCGTGTGATTTCTTGTAAATTACCGCGGGAATGTCGTCTGTCCGGCGGCTCTAATTACACTGGACATTTCGATTCTAAGACTCGAAGTAAACATTTTATCATTCTCTCGAGAAAAAATAGCGCATCGACAAGTCGCATAGGCGTGTCGTTGTCGAAGAAATATATTCCATTAGCCGTCACACGCTCAGTGCTCCGACGTCAAATCAAGGAATCGTTTAGAAGAAAAAAAAGTAAGATTGAGCCACTAGACGTCGTTGTCAGAGCAACGCAAAAAATTGTCAAACTTAATTTAAGGGATGCTAGAGCGGAACTAGGTCGCTTATTAAGACATATTTAAAATGAAACGCTTCCTATTGTTAATAATTCGTATATATCAAACAGCGCTGTCGCCTCTGCTAGCTCCTCGCTGTCGATTTCAGCCAACATGTTCGGAATATTTTAAAGAGAGTCTTCTCAAACACGGTTGTTCGCAAGGATTTAAAATGGGCGTCAAGCGTTTATGTAAATGCCATCCGTTTCATCAAGGAGGGTTCGATCCGGTGCCACAAGAAGCTCATGCAAAAAGGGAATGTTAAAAATGGATAGCGCTCGTATTGTCGCGACAGTAATTTTTGTGGGGTCCATCATTATGTTGGGAGACGCCTGGTTGAAAAAAGACCAGGGCTTAAAAGTTAATATGATTAACGCGGAGCAAGGGGTATCAACCGTGCCTCAAGCGGCGATAAGTAACAGCGGTGATGACGAGGAAAGTCTTCCTTCTTTAAGTAAGATTACGTCGGTTGTTGGTGATTATGTCCAGGTCAACACAGATCTATTTGCCGCCAAGATCGCGTTACTTGGGGGGGGCATCAAGGAGCTGACATTAACTAAACATCACGGTAAAGACAGCAAAACCGACGCGTTGACATTATTCGAAATAGCGGGCGGAAGAACTTACATTGCGGAGTCAGGGTTAATTGGCGAGGGTCTACCTAATCATAATAGCTTATTCACAGCAGGAGATAGTGAGTACACGCTAACAGGCAATTCGAATCAATTAATTGTGACGTTATCTTCCAGAACCGAGAGCGTCGATGTAACCAAAAAATATATTTTTAATCGAGGTTCATATGCGATTGACCTTGAATACCAAATAGAAAATAACAACAATACGCCGATAACCCCCAATGCCTATTTTCAATTATTACGGGATGGCGGTGGCGCCGATGGAGATACGAAGCTTCAGCCAACTTATACAGGTGGGGCGGTTTATTCGGATGAAACAAAGTTTATAAAAGTCGACTTCAAAGACATGGACAAGGGGAAATTAAAATTTCCTCAAAAAACGGAGGACGGCTGGGTCGGCTTTGTTCAACATTATTTTGTGGCAGCCTGGTTACCTGAGGAAGGAAAAAACCGAGAAAACTTTATGAAATCCTTAGGTAACAATTTATATGCCATGGGTTACGTTGAAGAGTCGACGGATATCGCTGGCGGAGGAACGGGGACCTTTTCATCTCGTTTGTATGCTGGACCTCAAGAGCAAAGTGTTTTAAAAAAATTAGCACCCGGTTTAGACTTAGTCGTGGATTATGGTTGGTTAACAATAATTGCGTCGCCTTTATTCTGGTTATTGTCGGCGCTTCAAGGCTTCGTTGGTAACTGGGGGTGGTCAATAGTTTTACTCACTATAATTATTAAGCTAGTCTTCTTTCCATTGTCAGCCGCTGGCTATAAATCAATGGCTAAAATGCGCGTCATGGCACCACGGCTAAAAACGCTTAAAGAGACGTACGGTGATGATAAGCAAAAATTTCAACAAGCCATGATGGATCTGTATCGAAAGGAAAAAATTAATCCTCTAGGGGGTTGCCTACCGATTTTAGTTCAAATACCTTTTTTTATTGCGCTTTATTGGGTGCTGCTGGCTAGCGTAGAATTGAGAGATGCGCCGTTTATTTTCTGGATTACTGATTTATCGGCTAAAGATCCATTTTATGTTTTGCCGGTGCTAATGGCTTTGAGTATGGTTGCTCAATCTTGGTTGAGTCCTGCGCCTCCAGACCCGATTCAAGCGAAAGTCATGAAGATTATGCCTGTAGTATTCAGTATTTTCTTTTTCTTTTTTGCGTCAGGTTTAGTCTTGTATTGGCTTGTGAACAATGTTCTATCAATTGCACAACAATGGACTATAACTCGGGCAATAGAGGGCAAAAAGTCTTCCAATGTTAAACAATGACACAATTGCGGCAATAGCAACGGCCTCCGGCGTTGGTGGGGTTGGCGTTATTAGGGTGTCAGGAGCAAGAGTAAAAGATATTGCGGTACAAGTGCTCGGTGAGTTACCGCCAAAAAGAAGAGCAACATCGAAAATTTTCCTGAACAAATCTGGTGACATCGTTGATTCAGGTTTGGCAATCTTTTTTCAGGGCCCATACTCCTATACCGGGGAGGACGTACTAGAGCTTCAGGGGCATGGTGGTGTCGCCGTTTTAAGAATGTTGTTGAGAGCATGTACCGATGCGGGAGCTCGAGTCGCGCAGCCGGGGGAGTTCACTCAACGAGCTTATCTAAACAATAAATTAGATTTGGCGCAGGCTGAGAGCGTTGCAGATCTAATTGAAGCCTCTTCGGAGGCCGCCGTTTTAAGTGCCAATCGGTCGCTAAGCGGTGAATTTTCTGAGCGGGTCTCGTTAATTAGGAATGAACTGATAGAAATTAGAGTTTTTATCGAGGCGGCCATAGATTTTTCTGATGAGGAAATAGACTTTATTGAAACTCATCAGATGGAAACCCGTATGAAACGCCTTTCAGAGAAGCTCGTGGAATTGAGAGGTGTGGCCACTCAAGGTAATCTTTTAAGGGAGGGCGTAAAGGTTGTTTTGGCGGGGGAACCCAATGTCGGAAAATCAACATTAATGAATTTATTAGCGGAAGAGGACGTGTCGATTGTTACTGAGCATGAGGGGACAACTCGAGACCTAATTCAGAGGCGGATTACAATAAAAGGCGTTCCTATTTTACTCACCGATACCGCTGGTTTAAGGTTATCCAGTGACCCAGTAGAAAAAATAGGCATTCAAAGAACGATTTCCAACCTTAAAGAAGCAGATATAATTTTAGAATTGCGTACTGCAGACAGCGCCGCTAATCGGTTCGATTATATGACCGATATAGACGAAAACAGAAAAATAGCCGTCGTAAATAAGATCGATCTATTGGGGGATTCAGGCCACAGTATGGTGAGCGGTAAAAATCGACCAGTTTACTTATCGGCTAAGACGGGGGATGGCTTGGGCGAATTAAAAGCGCGGCTACTTGAAAAAGCCGGTGTAAAAATGGGCGACGAGGCGCCGTTTATGGCCCGAGAACGTCACCTTAACGCGCTTCGTTCCGCAGAGAGCCATGTTGATCTTGCTCTGATAAATATCGAATCCATTGATCTGTGTGCTGAAGATTTGCGATTAGGTCAAAATTCGTTATCCGAGGTCACGGGTGAGTTTGTGGCCGACGACCTATTGGGAGAAATTTTTTCTAGCTTTTGTGTCGGCAAGTAAACTTCCGTTAGATGTTTCACGTGAAACATCCTTGTCATTTGGGTGTGGGTTTAGTGACATCTTGATACTTAAATATTGTTAGACTTAGATTATGCGGTTTTCTAAAAATTATGAGGTGATAGTAATAGGTGGCGGCCATGCCGGGACTGAGGCGGCTCTTGCGTCCGCGCGCACTGGCGCGGTCACGCTATTGCTTACGCACAGTATCGAAACGCTCGGTCAAATGTCTTGTAATCCTTCTATAGGTGGCATTGGTAAGGGCCACTTGGTTAAAGAAATTGATGCCCTGGGGGGTGCGATGGCTTCCGCAGCAGACGAGGCTGGCATTCATTTCAGGCGGCTTAATTCTAGCAAGGGCCCCGCCGTCCGCGCAACGAGAGCGCAAGCAGATCGGTCGTTGTATCGTGAAGCAATAAGATCTCGGTTAGAAGCTCAGGAGGGCCTTGATATTTTCCAGGGTGCTGCGGTGGATGTTGTTATGTCCGGAGATGCAGTGGTCGGCGTAAAAACGAACATCGGATTGACGATTAGCACGAAGGCGGTTGTTTTGACCGCTGGTACTTTTCTCGCAGGAAAAATTCACGTGGGACTTGAGAGCCACGCGGCGGGAAGAGCGGGAGATGAGCCTTCCAATGCCTTGGCGGCTAGGCTGCGTGCATTGGAATTACCCGTAGGGCGTCTTAAGACAGGCACGCCACCGAGAATCGATGGCCGAACGATAGATTTTTCGGCGCTTGAAAGGCAAGACGGTGATGTTGTTCGGCCGGTATTTTCATTTATGGGGTCTCGAGACGTGCATCCACGGCAAGTCCCTTGTTGGATTACTCATACCAACGAGATAACACACGAGTTTATTCGAGCTGGTTTGGATCGATCTCCGATGTATACCGGAGTTATAGGGGGGGTCGGCCCTCGCTACTGTCCGTCAATAGAAGATAAAGTTGTGCGGTT
>Ga0233432_10005948_pt1 | contig 10489 bp, 9 predicted proteins | sample SI_122_August201_6_FD_179870 | JGI IMG/M metagenome (GOLD analysis project Ga0233432, IMG submission 179870) | Seawater microbial communities from Saanich Inlet, British Columbia, Canada - SI_122_August2016_10_MG | ecosystem: Environmental > Aquatic > Marine > Inlet | place: Canada: British...
CGTTACGGTACCGGCTCTTACGACGATCGCGGGCAAACCGGCGAGGTTGACGTTCACGGTCATGACGTCTCCACTGAACATCGCCAGCGGGTCGTTCACCTTCCCCCCTATGTCGTACGCCGGCGTCGGTGCCGCGGGCGTGAGAAGCGCGTCGTACTCAGAAAGCTTCGAGTTCAAATCAATCTCCACCAGCCGCCGCGTCTCCTGCGCGCGCTTGTAGTACGCGTCGCTGTGCCCCGCGCTGAGCGCGTACGTGCCCATCAGGATGCGCCGCTTGACCTCGGCGCCCAGCCCCTCGCTGCGCGTCGTGTTCGTTGCGCCGTAGCGGATGGCGTCGTAGCGCGCCAGGTTCGAGCTCGCCTCGGAGAGAGCGAGCACGTAGTACGCGGGCAAGCCGAGGCCGAACGTCGGGCACGACACGACGTCCACGACGGCGCCCAGTTTCTCCAGCTCGGCGGCGGCGGCGACGATTTTCCCAACCACGCCTTTGTCGACGCCCTCGCCGAGCGTCTCCTTGACGAGCGCGAACTTCTTCCCCAATAGCGGTTTCGAAACCAGCTCTTCGAGGCGTTTCAGGTGCGAGTGGTAGTCGCGAGGGGCCGGGCCCGCGGCGGAAGATTTGTCATTTTGGAACGTGGCGTCGGAGAAGTCGCTCGCGTCGCCACGCGCGATGGCGCTCAGCACGATGGCGGCGTCCTCGACGCTCGACGCGAGAGGCCCGATGCAGTCGAACGACGAGGCGTACGCCACCAGGCCGTGCCTGGAGACGAGCCCGTAGGTGGGCTTCAAACCAACCACCCCGCAAAACGACGCGGGTTGTCGAATCGAGCCCCCCGTGTCGCTGCCCAGCGCCACCACGCACTGCGCCGCCGCGACCGCCGCGGCGGAGCCGCCGGAGGAGCCGCCGGGCACTCGCGTTTGGTCCCAGGGGTTCGCCGTCGCGCCTTTCGCCGAGCTCTCGGTGGTGCTCCCCATGCCGAACTCGTCCATGTTGGTCTTGCCCACGACCACGGCATTCGCGTGTTTTAGCGATTCGATGACGCGCGCGTCGTACGGAGACTTCAGACCACTCAAGATGTTCGAGCCCGCGCTCGTCTCGCCCGACGCCGTCGCGATGTTATCCTTCACGCCCAGAGGGATGCCCGCCAGCAAACCGAGCGGCTCGCCGGCGCGCAGCGCCGCGTCCACCGCCTTCGCCTGCGCGATGGCGTCGTCCGCAGTGACGGAGACGAACGCGCCGATGGTCGCGTTCGCGCCTTCGATCGCGGCGATGTACGAGCGCGTCACCTCCTCCGCGGACGTCTCGCCCTTGCGGATGCGGTCGCCGATGGAGCGCACGAGGCTCTGCGAGCACGACGCGACGTGCGCGACCCGTCGGCGGGACGCGCGTTTCCGGAGGAACACCGAGCGGTCCCGCCCGGAGCGCCCGCCCACACCCGAGGGGGCGAGACCGGTGGCGTGGACGGACATCTGCGCCGTGGTCGACATCAACGCGCGTCGAACCCCGCCGGCTGCCTGCTTGCGCGGCCGTGAAGTGCTGCACCAAAGCCCTTTCCCTCAACCACGACATTGGCGGACTCGACGGCGCTCGGAAAATGCGAGCGACCGCGCTCGGCCCAAAAAACCTGGTCAGACCAAATGCCCATACGACACTTCGCAATTTCTTTTGCGGCCGCACTTCGCGCGGGACGCCTATTTTCGTGCCCGAATGCGCTCCCGCGCGGCATAGGCGGACGGACACCCGGCGGTGCAGCGTCGGTTTCATCTCCCGATCACCCATGGCCAACGCTCTTGTGACGGGCGATCACGCCCTGGTGGGCGAAACCCCCGGCCGACCCGGCGCGGTCAAGCTGCGTTTCTGCCCCACCTCGAACGATCTGCTGTATCCCCGCGAAGATCGCGAGCGCAAGAAGCTGGTGTACGTGTGCAAGAACTGCAAGTACGAGGTGGACGCGGATGATCATTGCGTGTACCGGCACACCATTCACCACACCGCGGCGGAGACGACGACCGTGATTCAGGACGTGCGGACCGACCCGACGCTGCCCAGGTCCAACGACGTGCGTTGCCCGAGTTGCGAACACAACGAGGCGGTGTTCTTTTCGCTCACCACGTCGGAGGGGATGTCGCTGTTCTTCCAGTGCGTGTCTTGCGCGCACAAGTGGAAGGACGAGGGCAGTGCCATCTGAGCTCGCGCCTTCGGGACACGCCGGGAAATGTCGACCGCGACGTTTTAGTTAGAAGGGAGGAAGGAAGGGATCGAGAGCGAATCATCCCGAGAGAGCCGCGTAGATCAACGAAACACCTGTTGTACATTCGACAGATTAATCTTAGAAAGCGCGAAGGCTTCGTTCGTTCTCTTACAAACGCGACGACGTCAGCTCGCGTCTCGACACAGCACACCTTCGCGACTCGTGACTACGTTCATCGCGCCTCGAATTGGACGACTGCGGAGGGAAAACCGGTGAAGGGACGGTCAGACTCGGGTCGCGAAGCGGTCGCGCCGGAAACACTCGCGCCCGGTGAGGGGGGCTCTCGAAGGAAAACAGAACACGTCGGGGATCCCGTGGACGTACTCTGTTTCGTGCGTTTCTTGTACAGGATGCGGTAGCCGCACTCGCGGCAGATGACGATGTCCCCGGGACGAAGCACGACCTCCGACCCGCAATCTGTTCGCGTGACACGAGGAGGGGACGAGGTCAGTCGGGGAATTCGCGAAACCCGCGTGAAGGGAGGCGGGCGAACCGGGGGAAGAGGGTCGGGATCTCACCTCCGCAGTTGTACGTCACGCCCGCGGCGCTCGCGTTCTGGTTATACACGTCACCCCCGTACATGATGCTTCACGCCGACGAGTTTCAGCGATTCGAAGCTCGCGTGGGTGCGCGAACGATGTGGTCGCTGCCGCCGCCTCCGGATCGATTTCTGCGACGGCGCCGAAATATTTTTTTGGCCAAAACTGCGAGTCGAAATTTGCGAGTTTTGGTCGTTCGGGACGAGGCTCGGCACAGCCAGCGAGCGCGAGGCGACGCGCGCGCGGGATGGCGAAGGATAAAGCCCCGGCGAAGTCCGGGAAGGCGACGGCGGAGCCCCGACACGATCCTGGATGGGAGCGGGTACGCACGCGCTCCCTCGCTCGTCTCCGCGTCGTTCCTCGCTCGCTTCCAAGAGAACCATCCTCTGACCGTCAATCCTCTCCTCTCTTCGACGCAGGCGGTGGAGAGCGGGGTGTGGGATCGACCGGCGGACGCGTTGCCGGACGCGTCTGACTGGCCGACATGGGGCGCTCTGCGCGAGCGTATTCTGATGAACGCCAAGGAGGTACGTCGTGCCTCTCCCGGTCCCGCGCGGTTGCCAAATCCGAGACGACTCCCGATCCCAATCCGGGCACTTCGTTCGCCCGCGCCTGACGTCAAACGCTTCTCTTCGCGCTTTCCCTTCCCCGAACCGATCACAGATTCGCGTCACGCACACGAAAACCACGCACGACTCCTTCCCCGCGGAGGTGGTCAAGCTCTCCCCTCCCAACCTGACCACCATGGAGTTCCGGGGCTCGCCGCGGCTCACGCGTTTCGTGTGCTCGCCCGCGTCGGCGTGCCCGTCGCTGCGCGCCGCGGACCTGTCGCACTGCGGCGAGCTTCGATACGCGCTCGTGCAGTCGGACACGCTCGAGTCCCTGAGCTTTTCGAAGTGCGCGAAGCTGGACAAGGCGCTGCTGCAGTGCCGGAGCATGAGCACGTTGAACGTGCAGAAGTGCGCGTCCATAAAGACGCTGATGATCTGGTCGGACGCGCTAAACGAGCTCGACCTGAGCGCGTGCGAAAATCTGGAAAAGCTCGAGCTGTATTGCCCGTCGCTCAAACCGGAGAAGGTGACGATGCCCGTCGCGCGCGCGCGCGCGCGCGCGCCGGAGACCAGGTACGTGCCCGTGTCTACGCTCGTGCTGGAGAACATGAACGCGCGGCAGGAAACGCTGAGGAACGCGTACGCGACGGGCGTCTTGTGAACTCCAAAGAGCTTTGGGTCGAAGACGCGCGACGCGTACGTAGTAATAGTGTGGTCTTTTTTACGAAAGTACTTTTTTTTTAGTTCGACGACGGACGCGCTCGTCGCGGCGACGCCCACTCGCGACGCGCACTCTCGACCCCCCTCACTCCTCCTCCTCCTCCTTCTTCTTGGGCTTGGGGTTCTCCTCGTCCTCGTCCTCGTCGGGGTTCGTGCCGGGCTCGCCGGGGTTCTTTTTGCGCTCCTCTTCCTCCTCCTCCTCGTCCGGGACCTCGGGGTCGCCGGGCATCGGCTTGGGCATCGGCGTCTTCGGCTCCTTCAGGTCGGGGAAGATGTCCGGCCGGCGGCTGGGAACCGCGCGGACGTACTCCTCGGGGAAGTCGAGCGCGGAGCCCTCCTCTTCCGTGTCCGGCTGAGGGCCCGCGAAGACGCCGCCGAACGCGCGCGTCGCCGCGCGCGCCTTCGCGGCGGACCTCAGCGCGAGGGGAGCCATCTGGCGGCTGGAGAGATGGCTGGGCGAGCACAGCGAACCCGACTGGCTGCGGAGGCAGTTCGCGGGGCTGGACCTGTGCGTTTGCGATTTCGTCTGCGCGCACGCGCGGGGCGCGACGGAGCCCACGACGTTTAACACGAAAGAAGACATCGTAGTGCCTTCACGGTGGTTGGGTGGAATGACCCCCGCGGGATCTGCGAAGGAGACTTTATCCACTTTTTCCGTGATCGCTGAGTTTTGTGCAGTAGACCCTTTTCACAAATCCACTGTCTCCATTTGAATCCCTTCAAACCTGGCCTGCTTATACCCCCTACGGAGTAATTGGCGATCTCGCCCAGTGGCGTTAAAACATAAAAGCAGGGGAACACGCGATCACCACCCGGTTCCTAAAAAGGAACGAACGAGGATTCTTTTCGCCTCGTCTTCGCGCGCCCGCCGCTCGAGACGTACACAAGACGCGCGCAAGGGTGCGGCGCAGCACGCGTGGTCGAGGAAGTCTCGAGCGTCTCGTGCGTGTGGATCGGTCGCGTTCCTATCCTTCGTCGACACACAGGCGTGAAGCTTCTCGGGGAAGAGGAAATATTTAACGGACCACTCCTTTCGGGGCACTTCGTTGGCGGGATGTTCAGTACGTTCGACGATCGCGTCCCCCGCGCGATCCCCGCGGGGTTTCTCGCGTCGAACGCGCCTCGCGCTTCGCACAGGGTCCCGCGTGCGCCGTGCTGACCCCCACCCTCCACCCCCCTTTCCCGCCCGACCCGACCCGCGTGCCTCCCTCCCACAGAAAACACGTTCCAGGTGCGACCCCGTTTCTTTCTATGCGCGCCAACCCCGTCTCCGCGAAGCCGCCGGGCGCGCCTTCGCGGCGGCGCGTCCCGCGCGACCCGTCCGGAGCTATTGTCACCGGAGCTATTCCCCTCCCGACGCCGTGCCTGACCCACCCCCCCGATTTCCTCGCGTCGAGCAGAGCGGCTTCCTGTCCATCTTGTACAGCATCGGAAGTCAACCGCTGCAGATTTGGGACAAGCAGTGCCGGAACGGGCACATCAAGCGCATCACGGATGCCGACATTCAGTCGTCCGTGTTGGAGATCATGGGCACGAACGTCTCCACGATCTACATCTCGTGTCCCGCGGACGCGAAGCAGACGCTCGGGATCAAGCTCCCGTTCCTGGTGATGATCATCAAGAACCTGAAGAAGTACTTCTCGTTCGAGGTGCAGGTGCTGGACGACAAAAACGTGCGCCGGCGCTTCCGCGCGTCCAACTACCAGTCGACGACGCGCGTCAAGCCGTTCATCTGCACGATGCCCATGCGCCTCGACGAGGGCTGGAACCAGATCCAGTTCAACCTCTCGGACTTCACGCGCAGAGCCTACGGCACCAACTACATCGAAACGCTCCGCGTGCAGATCCACGCCAACTGCCGCATCCGCCGCATCTACTTCAGCGATCGCCTGTACACCGAGGAGGAACTGCCGCCGGAGTTCAAGCTGTTCCTCCCCATCCAGAAATCGGCGTGAGCCTCGGAGACGCGGGCGCGGGGCGCGGGGCGCGGAGGGACGTCGTTCGAAGCGGGGTTATAGTCGGGTTTGGACGTGTAAAACGAAACCATCATCTTTTGTTCATCGCCGCGACGTCGACCGAAGGAAATCGCACTCACTCCTTCTCCGGGTAGTATCGGTCTTTCCCCTCGCCGAGGAACACGCGGCGGAGGATCTTCTTCAGCGCCACCGGCGGCGTGAGCACCTCGAACGTCTGCGACGGACGCTTTCCCACGGCGCCCGCCTCGTCCACGAACGCGCGCACCTTCTCCACCAGGAACGCCGCGGGGACCTCGGGGGGCTCGGCGAGCGTGTTCACGAAGAAGCGACCCTGCGAGCCGAACGCGTACCTTCCGCTGCTGATGAGTTCGGTGAAGACCATCCCCGGCGAGAGACTGTGCACGCCCACCGCCGGCGCGGTCTCTTTCACCTCCCCAGCCAGGGTTTTCGTGAGCTGCGCCATGCCCGCCTTGGTGTGGCCGTACGCGGCGTACTTCTGCGTCGCGCCGCCGTCCGAGCCGGCGCCCAGCATGTTGAACACGTGCCCGCCGCTTTTTTGTGTAGCCATGAGCCGGATGGCGCTCCGGCAACACAGCAGCGTGCCGAACGAGTTCGTCAGCACTATCTCGCGCAGCGTCTCGGGGTCGGCGTCCGCCAGGTTCTCGTACACGTACCCGTTCGCGCCCGCGTTGTTGATCCAGATGTCCACGCCGCCCATCGAATCCGACGCGAACGAGGTCAGCGCGTCCACGGACTCAGCGCGCGAGACGTCGGCGGCGACGCCGAACACGCGTTCGCCGAAATCCTCACGCAGCGCATCCACGGTCTCGCGCACGCGGGTCTCGTCGCGGGACGTCACGACCACCTCGTCGCCGTTCGCCAGGAAGCCGCGCGCCAGCTCCAAGCCCAGGCCTTTGGTCGAGCCCGTGATCACCACCTTGAACGCCGCGGCGCGAGACGCGGTCTCACCCGTCGCGCCGGAGGCCGACGGCGTGGCTCCGGACGTCGCGGCTCTCCTCGCACGTCGGTTTCGTCCGCCCGCGCGGCAGGAGACGAAGGCGCGCGCGTGGGACGCCGCGCACGACACGGCGCTCATGGGGAGACGAGGGCGCTCTCTGGACCGAACAGGCAACCTCGCTCGGGCCGCTACCGCGTCGACATCTGGCGGCGGGGCACGGGGGAGGCGCTTTACGTGCGATCGGATAATCAATCATCAGTGCCAGCTGGAGTTTCCGTCGTGGCGCTCAGCGGTCACAGCGCGGGCACGTTTGCGTTTGCCCCAGCTGCGGGCGCTCATTCCGCGGCGCGCGGTCGCTCGCCGGGCATGTCGCTCGAGGCGCCTCCGAGCCCGGCGGTGGCCATGCCGCCTCCGTCTCCCGCGGATGCCGGGACGAAGCGCAAGGCGGAGGACCCCCTCACCCCGGCGGCGGCGCGCGCGTCGGACGACGCCGATGGGCCGAAGCACGCGTCCGACTCCGCGACCAAGCTGAGCAGGTACGTCCCGACGCTCGCCGATGCGCCGCTCTCGGCGGCGGACGCGTCCGGCTTGGCCACCTCCCGGGATCCCGGGGGCAAGCCGGACGCGGCGGACGCGTCCGCGCACAGGGACAGCTACGTGGTGTCTTCGTCCCGGGGGTACAGCACCTCGCAGAGCGAGCTGCGCGCCACCACGGGCGCGTGGTACTTCGAGGTTGTGGTGGCGCGGCTGGGTGACGACGGGCACGCGCGCGTCGGGTGGGCGGAGCGGCTCGCGGAGACGGACGCGCCCGTGGGCGCGGACGCGAGCGGGTACGCGTACTGCGACGTGGACGGTGAGAAGGTACACGAGGGCCGCCGCGAGCCCTACGGCGAGGCGTTCGTCGCCGGGGACGTCGTGGGATGTTACCTGGAGGTGGCGGCGGGCGCGGAGGCGAAGGGCGTCCCGGACGCCGTCGCCGCCGCGCCGGCGTCGGCGGCGGACGCGACGGTTCCGACGGTTTCGGAAGGTTCGGAACTCGCGTCACTGGCGTCTCTCGAGAGACGCGAAGGGGAAAGCGCCTTCGAGGCGCGGGAACGACCGGCGGAAGGTTCGGAACTCGCGGAAGACGCACAAGTGACGGGGATCGAAGACGCGTCTCCTCGACGCGACGACGGCGGCGGCGGCGGCGGCGAGACCTCCGACGAGACTAAAAAAAAGCGCGCCGTCGCGGAGGAGACGCCGGCGTTTTCGCAAACGCCGTTTGTCCGCCGCGTCGGTTTCTGTCGCAACGGGGTGTGGCAGGGTTTGGCTTTCGAGCCGCCCGCCGGCCGCGCGCCGATCACCGCGAAAAACGGCGCGTTCCATCCGTCCGTGTCGCTGTACACGCACGGCAGGCCGGTGGGCGAGCACCAAGACGCGAAGGTGGCGTTCAACTTCGGGCCGACGTTCGTGTTCCCAGTTTCGAGTTTCGGAGACGCGCCGGCGCCGCGGCCGATGTGCGACGCCAAGTTCGAAGACTAGCTAGTCTAGTCACTATGTCGCGGCTTTTCGAACTACTTTCGATGCACGTACAACACCCTAAAGCCACGCGCGCTACTTCCGCCTCGTGGTTTTCTTCGCCACGCCTCTCGCCGCGACCTGCTTGAAGATCTTCTTCTGACCCTTGCGGGCTTTGCTGTCGTTTTGGAAGGAGGCCGCTAAACGCGCGCCCGTGGAGGCCGTCTTCTTGGTCACCTTCCCTTTCTTCGTCTGGAGCATCGCGGGCGCGGTGATCCCCCACTTCGCCGAAGCCATGGCGTGCTGCCTCGCCTCCTCCACGGCGGCGAGGGTCGCCTTGTCCATCGGCACCTCCCTGCGGTCGTCGCGCTTCGCGTCCGCGGGATCCTCGCGACGCACGTTTTTCACCGGGACTTTCGGCGCCGCCGCCGCCCGTTCCAATGCGAGCTGCACGGCGCTCTTCCTCTCCTGTTCCTTGTCTCCCGCCTGTTCCCTCCTCTGCACCCGAACCTCGCGCTTGAACTTTGCGCGCGCGGAGTGACCCATCGCGTCGTCTGTTTCGCCTGGGGGGCAAAGGGCAGTGCGGCGGCCTTTGGCGCCGGCGCGCGAATCGAGGGCAAACTCGCGAAACGTGCCGCGCACAATCGACCTGCACTGTCGCGACGAGTTTTCCGGCGGTTTACGTCGCCACACGAGTCCAGAGTTGAGGCGCGCGTGCGACATGGCGGCGTCGCGGTTGGTGCCCGGCTGGACGCGGACGCCGGCGCGGAGGAGCGGGATGCGACCGACGTCGGCCAGGCGGCCGTGGTCCGACGGACTCGCGTCGCGCGGCAGCCGGAGAGGAAACCATGGTGGTGGGCACTCTTGTCGCGCGTCTGGACGGGGCAGCGCCGAGACGAGCCCATCGGCGTTCCTCGGGTCGACGCCTGTCCTGCTCTTCTCGGCGGCCGAGTTCGGGGTGCTCTCGCTGGATCTCCCGACTCGGAACGCGGTGGACGAGGGCGTGCGCGACTTGGTCCTCGCCGCGACGAACGAGGAGACCCGCGCCACCGCGCGCGAGGTGTCCAACGTGTTTCCAGAAGTCTATCTGTGCCTCGTCGCGCTCGCCTCCGCGCGGCTGGCGTCGGCGGCTTGCTCGGAGCGCTCGCGACCGTACGCGACTCGGACGCGGGTGGGCGTCGCGTGGGCCGCCGTGTGCGTCGCCGGAATCGCGGTGGATCTCGCGAAGAACCTGTTCGGTCGCGTCAGGCCGCAACTCGGCCTTGCGTCCTTCGCGTTCCCGAGCGGACACACGTGCGCGGCGTGCGTGCTGTCGGGCGCGTTTCTGTGGATCCTGCTCGATCCCCTCCTGGCGACGAAACCGTCGTCGCGCGGAAGCTCCGTTAACACCGAACCCGAACCCGGGACTTTACCCTCGAAGGAAGCCGTGCCGTCCACTTCCTTCGGGGGTTTCGGTGTCGGCGCGGACGCAGACGCGAAAACGCGGGCGTTCCTCTGGTTCCTCGCAACCTCGGTCACGGCGTGCGGGCGCGTGGAGGGGAACAGGCACTGGGTGTCGGACACGATGGGCGGCGCCGCGCTGGGCGTGGTCATTCTCTCGGCGGCGCTCTTGGCGGTCGACGCCGTCGAGACGCGAAAAAAAGCGGCGCGGAAGGAAGAGGAGCCTTCCACGTGACAGGTTTCGCGCTTTCGCGCTTCATAGAGGGTCGGTCGTGTGAGCGGTGCCGCGTTAGGCGTGTGACGGTAACATAAGTGTGTGGACCGAAACAAGCAATCATCTCACTCGTCGATTTATCCGCTGCTCCTCGGACGAGCGCGCGGCGCGCGAGCCAGTCTCGGGCGCGCCGCGCTGTGAGGAAGACGGCGAGCCGCCTTCTGGGACCCGCGGTTCCTCCGGAACGACCCGGCGCCGATGGCCTCGGCTTCCATGGCCCTCTGGGCACCCGTGCGAGTCACCGCGCGGTCTCGCGGTGCCGCGCTCGTGCGACGTCATCTC
>Ga0233432_10005949_pt1 | contig 10486 bp, 2 predicted proteins | sample SI_122_August201_6_FD_179870 | JGI IMG/M metagenome (GOLD analysis project Ga0233432, IMG submission 179870) | Seawater microbial communities from Saanich Inlet, British Columbia, Canada - SI_122_August2016_10_MG | ecosystem: Environmental > Aquatic > Marine > Inlet | place: Canada: British...
ATTGACAATGTTTATAGTACAACAACAAAAGGAACACCACAAGACACGGATGGTAAGTGGTGGGAACACTACGAGCTTGCTTTAGCTTTATATGTAGAGTGTATAGAAACGTTAAGAAAGATTGCTCCAGTAGATGTAGTTCACAGCATGAGTAATCATGATTATCAATCAGGCTTTCATTTAGCTCACACTTTACAAGCCTGGTTCCGGAAAGCAAAAGACATAACTTTTGATGTCACAGTAGCACACAGAAAGTATTATAAGTATGGAACATCTTTAATAGGTCTTGAGCATGGTGATGGAGCTAAAATGGATAACCTTCCTCTTCTTATGGCACAGGAAAAACCCCAGATGTGGGCTAATACAAAGACTAGATATTGGTACTTACACCATATACACCATAAAGTCAAACATAAGTGGAGAGACGCTAAGGACTTCATAGGAGTCACTGTAGAGTACATGAGGTCTCCTTCGGCGGCTGACAGCTGGCACGCACGAAAAGGCTTTACAGGCGCTCCTAAGGCCTGTGAGGGGTTTGTACACCATAAAGAGCTTGGACAAGTGGCTAGATTAACTCACTTTTTCTGAGGTAGGAATTACATTGTTGCAATGTTTGCAATGAAAATAAAATCCATTCTGGTTTGAACCATGCAAGTTCATAACCTTGTTACACCTCCTGCAATTCATTCATTAAATTTTTAGAATTTAAAAGAGTAGCACATTTTTCATATTCTTCTAAGTCTTCAAAGTATTCTATAAGCTGATCAAACACTTCGTCATGATTTTCAATAACATCTTTAGTAGGATCAAATATTAAAGTAACTTTCATATCCCTGTTCAATAACTGCTCGTAACCAACTTGATTAGTTATTACATAATAACTTTGCAGCATAAAAGTATGTTCATCAATGTGCTTCATTTTCTTCTAAAATTATTTCTTTTTTTAATAGGCTCTTTTTTCTTTGGAGTAGTTTTATTTGTAGGTTTTTTTCTAAAATTATTTTTTGTGCTTTTTGTTTTTGTAGATTTTTTCTTTTTATCATCAGGCCTGTAAGATGGACTGATACCTAATATATCATAAATATTATCCGCTTCTTTACCTTCTCCAGCAAAAAAATTATATAACCCAATAAACGGATCTGCTTGTGCACCTATTATAATTTCAATTATTGGGACTATTGATTTTGTAATATTACCGGCCTTATATCCTTTAGACATTTTTCTCCAAACATTAGTAAACGGATTTACTATATCTTGTGAATACCCTCTTGTACCTTTTATAGAATTCATCATTGTTTCTAATGCTGAACCAATTAATGGAATTTGATAAATTAAATTTAATCCCATCATTGCATCTTCTACTTTCTTTAACGCATCCTCTTCATCTTTCCTATCACCATCAATAAACTTAGCCATATTAGAAACTACTGTAAATAAAACATTTGCTACAGCGTAATTTATAACTAAAGCTCTAACATCTTTACTTCTTGGAATCTTTTTCTCTTTCAAAAATTTCATTATATTACCCATACTTGACGCTACTTTATTCATTTGCAGAAATAAAGTACTTCCAAACATAGTAAACGCTCTAATTAAAGGACTTCGTGCATTTTGTATTGGACTTCTTTCAGATCCTCTTCTAGTTTGCTGTGTTGCATTGTACATATTAAATGCTCTCATCGCTTCAGCTTTAGGCATGCCGTTTCTTATGTTTTGATTATAATTAATCATATAACCCATAACACCCAATACATCACCAATAATTGTAGGTGACGCAGCAGCTGATCTAAATCCCCTAACTAAAGAACCAAGTTTACCACGCCTGCTTGATAATGATTTAAATTGATTGACACCAGAAACCAATCCATACACATCACCCTGCAAACCTTCTCTTAACCTTTGTCTAAAATCTGGTGAAACATTATAAGCTTTCTTAACTTGCAACGGAAGAGTTAAAACGACCTCAGCAAGCCCTACCATAAAACCTAATGTATCAAGCCCAGGTATTTTTGTTTTACCAGGCAATCTATAACTGTAGTCTTCAAATGCATTGACAAATGATGTCGATTGTTTTAAAATTTGTATCGCTTTAAAAGATAGTGCATATTCAGTAAACCTAGACATTGATTTATCTAATATACCTGGAGATAAAACCTGTCCGGCACTTGGATTTATAGCTGCATTTATAGATCTTTTTAACATAGGCAATGTCCCTGTTTGCTGTAGTAATGTGTTGACAGCGGGAGTGTTCATTATACTATTCATTGTCCTCACACCTTCAGCGTAAGCTTTAAACTTTTCCATTGTTTTTAAATGGTTGTTTAAAGTATTAGTAAATGAAGGGCCTAAATCTATATCTGCTTTAGTGTCAGTTCTTTCTTTTAATGCAGGTGCAGTTTCAGCTGTAAACACGCCACTAAAGTCACCATCTTCAAGCAATTTTTTATTAGGTTTACCTAAAGTTTTAGTTGGGAAATAATTATTTACATAGCCTAAACTAGCATCATTAACTTGCTTGTACACATCATTAACAGATTCAAAATATTCATTACTTAAATAATTGATTATATTATCTGCAAAAGTAGTTGCTTCTACACCTAATATTTGTTCAATTTCTTTTAATTTTGCATCATCAAAACCCATTTGTTTTAACTTTTGATTTTGAACTTCATTTTTACTTAAAGAATATATTCTTAATAATTCATCTCGATTATAAATGTTTTTTTGCCCTTTAATATTTAAATTAATAATCCCACCGGGTAAATGTTTATTTAAAAACTGCGTATATCCTTTTGTAATACCTGGAATAGTATTTGCAATTTCATCTAATTTTTTTATTTGATTTTCAAACCCCTGAATATCATTAGTATTCATGTCGTTTAATTTCATATAAATATTGTCAAAGAAAAACGTATTTCCTTTAGCCACATTATCTACAAGATTAGTAAGTGTACCTACATGAGCTAGTAAGCCTCTTGCCCAATCATTTAATCCTGTAACTGTTTGAAATTCAAAACGATTATAAACTTTTTTAGCAGCATCCCAAAATTTTAAATTAGAAAATGCTTTCCAAATTTGTTTTTGTTCTTGGTTTAACTGATTAATATTCTTTAAATTACCATCTTGATCAAACAACATTGGATAATTTTCTTTAATTTCAGCTGTAACTTTTTCTCCTAGCAAGCTGTATTTTTTTGCTCGCATTAAACGCCTGGACTTTAGATTTAATATAGACTGTTCTTTTGCACTCTTTAAGTCATTAATTAAAGTAGTCAATTGTTCAACATCCATATTCATTACATCACCAAATGTATCAAAAGCAAAAACTTTATTTAATAAAGACTCCTCTTCACTAGTAAGTGTTACGCCCTTACTTTCTTTAAGTATTACTTCATCTATAGCGTTTAAATCTGATAATTCATTAGCAATAGAAATCATTTTTTTCACATCATTATTTACAACTGCAACCAATATTTCTTTTACATCTTTAAAAAATTGTTGACCACCTGCATCTAAACCTCTTGACTTTGGTTTGCCACCAGATATTAATTTTCTTGCACCTTTTTTTACAAGACCTAACATTTCTTTTATTAAAGATTTTTTTATTATAGCGTTTTGTTTTTCAACAATATCTAAGACTCTTTGTACATCAGCTGGATAAGTATCAACCGTTGCATCAGAAACAATTTTAATAAGTTTATTTATTTTATCCTGTGAGTATTGTTTTGACTTGGGTAAGTTTCTTCTAATAAAATTTTTTACATCAATCTTAGCAGCATTAATATTTTTAGATGTAATTTTGTTTTGTTTAATTCTATTTTTAATATCGGTAATTTGTTTTTGTACGTTTTTATTCGCTTTAGTTTTTAAAGTCCTGTCAAACGCTACAATTAATTCATCCTTTACAACTTGAGGTTGCTGTTTAAATAAAGGATCATTCTTTAAAAGATCAATAGCTTTTTCTCTTATGTCAGCCATTTTTTTATTATCAACCGCAAACACTTGAAGCTTGTTATCTACATTTTCATAGATTTCCATTCCAACTTTCATTCCTCCTTCAACCTTTCCAAACTCTGCCGGTATTGAAGTTAATAAATCAGTTACTTCTAATAGTTTTTTTATTTCACCAACTTTTAACTTTTTTACTCTTTGCAAGTAATCTGAAATTGCAGCATCACTAAAATTTCTTTCCCTTGCCTCTCTTACAATTTGTGTTGGAGTGTCTGTTTTTTCAAATACCTTTTGTGCTCTTTCATTTATAAAAGGATTAAACTTTCTATCGTTTTTAGTAATATAATATCCATTTAATCTTCCTTGGTAAAAAGCTTCTTTTAATCCGTAGCCCATTTCTGAAAGTCTTGTTCTTAAACCCCCTATACCAGTGGCATTAGGGCCTATAAAACCTTGACTATTCATATTGTATTGCATTGCTAAATTAGATACATCTTTTTGAGCTTTCTCAAAAACATCTGTCTTTACTTTTGCAACTTTAGGAATGCTCCCCGCACTGCTAGTAACATTAGATTTTTTAAAATCTTTTGTGTTTTCTTTTGTAGATACTTTAGGGCCTTTTTTGTTATATTTAGTATATGTATTAGTTACATTACTAGATTGATAAAAATCTGTAGGTTGGTATATACCATTAATTTTAGTTTTAATAGTATAAGCAAAAGACGGATGATAATCTACATCTTCTGGATTTGGTTTTGCAACTTCAAAACTAGTATTATCAAATTCAATAACACCTATTAAATCTCCTCCTTTGCTTCCTACATTTAAAGGGTCTTCTAGTTTCTGAGCAAAATCATTTTTATTTTTTACTCCTAAAGCTTCTTGATATGCTTTGTTAGCTGATAATTTATCATTTAATAATTTTCTTAAGTCTGGAGAATAATTATTATTTATATCTAACAATTCAACTAATTCTTTAGGATTATCTTTAAATGAATTAAAATTTTTAATATTTCTTTCAAACTTCTTTTTAAAAGTATTAAACGCTTTCTGACCATTTTTGCTTGTTAACACTTCATTAAAGGTTTTTATTAATGCAGTATTAGTCAATATATTATTGTCTAGTGCTGCAAATGTTAATTGTTCAAAAATGTTTTGTTGAAATTGCCAAGAACCTTGTTTAGTTCCAACATGAGGCGCAAACAGTTTAGCTCCACTTTCTTTAGAGTTTCTAATAAAACCCTCGGCTTGTGATTTTGTATTAAATGCAGCTAAATTTGAAACTTCTCCAAGATTTAAGTTTTTATTTTGCATCATTAAAGGCACATAATTTTTTCCTCCATAAAGTTTTAATGAAATACCGTTTGCAATTTCTGTTATACCAGCTGAGGTAAAGTCATACATATTGGTTATAAACTTTTGTCCTTGAAAGTCTTTTAAACTTTTTTCTTTTATTAAAGAACTAAAAGATCGAGTGTCACTACTAACTTGCGGAGCTTTTTGCGCTTTTTCATCAGGGAAATTAAATGTACCAACCTGACCTGCACTACCTTGTTCTTGATCAACATCTAATGAACTAACATCAGTTTCATTTATTTCAACTCCAGTGCTAACTTTTTTAGATATTGTATTTAATAAATCAATAACATCAGCATCCAGCATGGATTGTGTTTTTATACCTAACATTTTAGCAACTTTATTTATCCATCTTGTTACTAAACTTTGTGTTGGTTTGCTCAAGCTTGTAAAATTTTCAGCTAACATTCCTGTAACTTCACTTAAAGCCTCTTCATTTCTTACGTCTGAATCGTAGGCGCTCATAAAATTCTCTAATTCCTGTATTTGATTAGATGAAAGATCCATATTTTGACGTATAGATTTTTTTACTGCACGCATCATTCGTTTAGTTACGTCTTGTAACTTTACATTAGTGCCTAGTTTTGAAAACAAAACCGCATGAAATATTTCATGTGCAACTGTTCTATTATTAGCTTTGCCAATATTAATATTTATTGTGTTAGTATTGCTATTATATGCTCCTCTAGTGTTTGCATTTTTTTCACTAACACTTTTGTTGTACTCTGTTTCACTAGTATGTAGAACGATATTTAAATCAGGAATAATTTTTGAAACTGCTTTCATTCCTTTCTTAGCTAGATCAATAATCTTATTAACTTTAGTAGTTTGATCTTCAATTGATTTATAATTAGGGGCAACCTCTTCCTTAGTTTCAGTAATTGATATATTGTTTTCTAACTTTCTACCTGGTGTTTCTTGAACAGTATCATCTACTTGTGCTTTTTCATTTACATTAGTATTAGTTTCTTCATTTATAGATGACTCTAAATCTTTTGACTCTTCTACTATCTCCTTCGTGACTGGCGCACCTTCTTTGTTTGTTGTTTCGGTTTCTTTGATATTCGTTTCGGTAACTTGCTGAACTCCGTCGGATACTCCTTCAACCACTTCTTCAACAACTGTGGATTCGACTTTGCCAGTTTTCTCCACTGGGCTTGACTTTTTACTGGCATCTATTTTAGTTTTAGGTTTATCTCTTAAAATAATTTTTTCCCCGTACGCCTTAGCTTCTTCAGGAGTTTGAAAATATTTAGTCAACGACTCTACTCTCTGCATATTTCCATTATCAGATCGTTTTTTATTTACTCGAATTCCAAATCTATAATCATTAGTTGGGTTATTAGATGATTGTCCTTGATCATCTTCGACAAACAGATTTACCTCCATAGTATCTGAGGTGTAAGTTTCGTATCTATTTTTGTTATTAGGAAGATCCCCGTTAGGTTTTAAACCACCTTCTTCAATATTTTCATTATCAATAATATTTTTTCCTTTTTCAAGTAACTGTTTTTGTCTTAATCTTATTTGTTCATCCGTAGGGTTTTGAATTCCTTCATTATTAAGAACTTCTATAGCATATTTTCTATCAACAACCACTAAATCACTTACAGTATTACCTTGAGAATCTATATCAACAGAAGAATCAATTGCTTTACCATCTAAAACATCATCAATTTGTTTATTTATTTCTGCAAGTTTTCTTATACCTGCTCTAGTTTGGTTTCCTTGGAGTCTTGTTTTCTTTTTTTCAAGATCCATCAATTGATTTACCTTAGACTCGTTTGTAATACCAGCTTCAGCTAATTGTTTTCTTACAATAGCTTCACTCCTTGCATTATTTCTTCTGTTTAAAGCTAAGTTTTTAAGTGCAGGATCATTTTTAATACTAATATCAGCAGCTGCAACATCTTGAACTTTGCCTTTGGTAATAAATTCTGTCATAAACTCCTTGGTTACAGGCTCACCTTTAATCTTATATACAGGAGGGTTTATTTTGTTTTTTAATATTGCATTACCAACGGATAAAGGTGTCCCTAAAGTCCCAACAATACCTTCGTTTAATATTTCACCTACATTTAATTCTTGTCCTGCTACTAACATACCAGCGGTTTCACCAAGCGATCCACCTGCTGCTTCAATGCTTGCAGCTTTAGCAATTGTAACCGGCTTAGATGCAGCTGTAAGTAAACCTTTTTTTGTCACAGAAGACGCTAATCCAAAAGCTAATCTATCTATTGCACCAATAGCTAATCCTCGTCCAATTGCTTTTGACCGTATATTAAACATTGCCTCATCATCATTTAATATTTTTCTTACTCCTTCTTTATCAAACTTTAATCCTTTTGATTTCGCTTCTTCTTGTAACAATTCAGCTAAAGTTAATCCGGTTTCCATTGTTGTACTAGCCGCCATTACAGCCCATGGAATAGCAGCTACTGCGCCACCTACAGCGCCTGGAACTGCACCAACACCACCAACCGTTGCACCACCAGCCCCACCAATTCCGGCTCCAGTACCTATTACAGAACCAGCTGCCGTTAATGATGCTGGGGTTAACATACTAGAAACAGAGGTAACTAACATTGCAGGAAGTACTGAAGGAGCCGCTGCAATACCTTTTAACCAACCAAAAAGGCCACCACCTGATTCGTTATAAACTCTATCATATTCTGCTTGTTCTTCAGTGTAACCAGCTGTTTGAAGCCTTTTTTGTGCTGCAATAAAATCCATTATATCTTCATCGGTAGCTCCACCACCTTTTAAATACAACTCTAACGCTTCGTCAACAGAACCACCCTGAGCCTGGCCTTTTACTCCTGCTCTCCACATATCACCTGCTAAGTCTGTAAACCAAGTTTCACCCACATATTGTTCTAGTAAAGTTTTCTTTTCTTTTAAAACAGGTTGTGACTGTGATTGTTGTGAACCGCCTAAATCAACAACCATAGTATTGTTTTGTGACGTTACGACTTCTTGATTTGGTGTTTCAATTTCTTGAGTAGATTGCTCTACAATCTCATCTTCAACTTCTATATTCGAGTCCGAAGAACCACTTGATTGCGGAATTTGTGTAGGAGATTCCATACCTGGATCTTCCATCTCTGCACTTTCCGGTATAACACCGGAAATTTGAGGCTCGTCTTTTTTTTTTACCCCTATCAAGGTTTTATACGCTTCTATATCACCATTATACCCTTTGTCAGTAAACAGGGTAAATGAATCGTTTAATGCCTCAGGATTAGATTCTATTAAAACTTTAAAAGCTTCTATAGAACCATTATATCCTTTAGACTTGAATAATGTATATGCATCTAGTAACGCCTCTTCATTCATAATTTACTTTTATTGATTGTATTTAGACGTATCAGTTTCTCGTGCTCTTTGTCTTCTCCCTTTTGTACCTGTTCTACTTTCATTAATATTTTTTACTTCTCTTTCAACAGCATTTTGAATTTGTGTTATCATTGCATCTGTTTTCATAGGATACATTTTGTCTATAGAAAATACAGTTGAACCAATTTTAAATGTTAAACCTTGTTTATCACCATTTATTGTTACAGAAATATCACCTTCTTTAAACACACTGTTTCCAGCATCATCTACAGGTAAGAATCCATCAGCACCTAATAACCTAACCATTTCTTTTTGTACTTGTTCAGGAGGATCAACACTTGCTTGTATATTTGAACCAAGTTCTGACTCTACAAATTGATCAGCCGAAACTTCTACACCTTCAGAATTTAAGACATTACCACCTTTAATAAAATCAACAGGTTTCTGGCTTGACTTAGATGAAAGAGTATTGTCTTGATACAATTGTTCTTGTTTAATCTGTAAAAGTTGTGCGTCAGTTGCATCAGGATTTTTAGTTTTTAAATCTTTTTTGTCTTGAGGTAATAATTCTGGATAATCTTTTCTTATTTGATCTCTAGTTTTTATATTAGACTCTCCAAAGTTTAATTTACTATTATTTACATATTTATCTAACACTGGAGTAGAAATATTATCACCTGCTTCAGGGCTTAAGAAATTAAATATTGCATAAGAATCGTCTTTTGTATTTGTTCTTTTTGTAGGTTGTGAAGTTCCATCAGCATAATAAACAACGATTTCATTATCAGTAATATCAACATCTGTTATTAAAGGACTATCAGCACCTTTTAATTCTTTATTTTTCTGAGCTATTCTTCTGTCTAATATTTGCTTAGACTTAATTTTATCAGCATCCGACAACACAGTATTCATTTCGTCTAAGAAACCTACAATATTTGCTTCTTTATCTTTTCTATCATTATCATCCTTTGTATCTTTAAATCCTTGACTTTTTTCTTGTTTATATGTTAATTGACTTTCTATTGCGTCACCTACCATTTTTTGTGCAGCTTCTTTTTGCCCTTTTCTTAATACAGGAACTGGCTTGTTTCCTGACTGATCCATTTCTATAAAGTATTTTAAATCAACTCCTGGATTGTTTTTTTCAAACTCTTCCTTAGAAGATGCTATTGCATACCTAGAATCCTCTGATAATACCTGTACAATATCATAATCATTACTTGTAAGTTTTTCAATACTTGCTTCTTTCCAAGCTGGATAACCATCAGCCTGAGTAAAATCTTCTACAGTTTCAACCACACCATTATTAAATCTAGTAGCTTCAATATGGTCTCCTATAAACTCTATCTCTTTGTTAACAAGTACAGATGTCTCTTTTTTCTCCTCATCGAAAGTCATCCGACTATTTAATGTACCTGGAGCAGCAAAATTTTCAGGGTTAGTTTTGGCGTTTGGCATTACAGTATACTTACCGTCTTTATCTTTTAACATAGTAACAACCTGTAATTGTCCATTAGCAGGGTTAGTCATTATGGTTTTGTTTTGTAAATTACCAAAAGCCTCTATAGATAGAGCGTTAGCCTTGTCAAAAGCTGAAGCCGTACCATTTTTAATAGACTCCATTTTCTTCTCATTCCATTTGTCCCAGTTTTTTATAACGTTAGAAAACTCTGAGTACCCGTTTTTTTGTTCATTCATAAACAAAGTATAATCCTTGGGTTTTAAAGCTCCAGATTTTACTAACTGCATTCGCATTTGTAATTCTTTTTTTGAACGGTCACTTCCTTCTATAAGTATTTTTGATAAAGATCTATCGTTTACGTCTGGCAGTTTGTTTAGTTCA
>Ga0233432_10005952_pt1 | contig 10482 bp, 9 predicted proteins | sample SI_122_August201_6_FD_179870 | JGI IMG/M metagenome (GOLD analysis project Ga0233432, IMG submission 179870) | Seawater microbial communities from Saanich Inlet, British Columbia, Canada - SI_122_August2016_10_MG | ecosystem: Environmental > Aquatic > Marine > Inlet | place: Canada: British...
TAAGTGACTCGAATTTAGATTGCAATTTTTTTCAAGCATCAAGTTCTGAAATGTTCGCACCTTCATTATCTGCATTAAGTGAAGAATCAAAACTTAGTCCGAGATCCCCATACGCAGAAGCAAAGCTTCAGATTCATGAAAAATTACAACTGTTAAAAGGTATCGGAAATATAAATTATTCTTCAGGAATAATGTTTAATCATGAATCTGAGTTCAGAGGAGATCAATATTTGGTAATGAAAATCATTAATTTTGCATTAAAAGTAAAGACTCATAAAAAAGAAGTACTTAAGATTGGTAGCCTTGATTTAATAAGAGATTGGGGCTATGCAGGAGATGTAGCAGAAGCAATTTATAAAATTAATATCGAAAATGAATCTGAAGATTATGTAATTGGCTCTGGTGTTGGTCATAGAATAGAGGAAATACTTAATATTGTCTTCGAATTCTTTAAGTTAAATTGGAAAGAATATGTTGTAGTAGATTCTAGCCTATTAAGGAAAGGCGATCCCATAACCATAACTTGTGACCCAAGAAAAATTAGTTCTCGCTTGAATTGGAACTCTTCTACTTCCTTAGAGCTAATGCTTAATAAGTGTATCGAATTTAAATTAAAAATTACTGATTAATACCCGGAGTAAGATTTTTTTTAACGCATTGGGCATAAAAAGACTGCTCTTCTTTATAAATTTGTGAAATATTTTCGACCATATTTAATTCATATAATACTTTTTTCATTATTTTGATATTATAAGAATTAGCAATTAAGTCTTTTATTAATTTAAAGTCTTGTGCATAGTAAAAATTTTCATCATACATACCAATTTTTTTTAGAACTTCTGTATACATCATTAAAGAACCGTGAATAAAAGGATTTTTATATTTAATAACTAATTTAGGGTTGAGATATTGTGAAATATTAGGGATAACTTTATTTGAATTCTTAACTTTTGCTAGAGTAGTGCAAGCATCTAAATCATTATCTAATAGATAGTCTCTTTGTAAATGAAACCTCTCTTTATAGCTAACATCATCAGAATCTTGTCTAGCAATAATTTGTCCTTTACATTTTTTAATTAGAATATTTAATGACTTTGTTAGACCAATATTTTTTTTATTTTTATGTAGGTAAATTCTGCTATCTTGTTTGCGGTAACTATCTAAAATTGACAAAGTACCATCGGTTGAAAAATCATCAAGTATTAAAAATTCAAAATTTTCATAAGTTTGAGATAAAATACTTTCGACCGCATTGGCAATATTTTTTTCATCATTATAAACAGACATAATTACAGATATTTTTTCCTTCATCGTCTTTCCTCAAATATGGTCTCAAAATTAGAGAGTAATTTTTGTTCATCTAGATATTTCAATATATATTTTCTTGATTCAAATCCATCAAAATCTAAATTATTATTGTTAATTATTTTTTGTAATTTATTTTGTAAATCTACATAATCAAATTGTTTGAATGAGTACTGGTAATCAAATTCGAAAAACTCTTTTATGCCTCCTGAATCAGGAAATACTGAAACTATTCCTAAAGCAGAAGCTTCACAGAGTAAAGTTGGTTGTCCCTCATAAAGTTTAGTTGAAGTTACTACCGCTTTAGACTCACTAATTATTTTTAATACTTTTTCATTACTCAAGTATCCAAGCAAAGAGATGCCTGGTGTTTTCATAACAATTTTATTTATCTCTTCAAAATATGGACCATCTCCAATAATTAGTAAACTATAGTTTTTCCTAGTTAGTTTTACCCAAGCTTTAATGAGTTCCTCTATTCCCTTCTCTTTCGATATACGTCCTGCATAAACTACTTGATTTAATTTATCTTTAGATTTGTATTTAAAATTCTTAAGGTGGGGAATTGGGTTTGGTTGAATAAATATATTTTTTTTATTTATTCCTAATTCGATTAAAAACTTTCTGTGGTGGTTTGTGAGAGTTACAATCTTTATTTTTTCTGAATTTAAGAGCTTAAAATATTTTTTTCCAAAATGATTGACTAGCACAGATTTCAAAAAAGAGTTTGTGTAATATTTATTAAAATAGCCGACTTGATCTACAGATAAGCCACAAGCATAACAATCACCATTTTTGTCTAAATGTCTAGATGATTTGTATGATTTTGTACAGTAGTACCTAAAGTTATGAAGCTTTATTGTTACGTTTATATTATTTTTTATTAAGTATTTTAAAATTCCCAATGAGCCCTTAAACCATAGATTGTGGATGTAAACATATTGTGGGCGAAATTCAGCAATACTATTTTGAAGTTTATTCACACTATCTCTGTTGTTGTTTTTGATAAATGCCAGTAAGTCTAAAAGATTAGGTTTCAATGTGTTTTGAAAAACAAGTGTTTCAACTTGATAATTTTGACCCAAAAACTGAATTTCATTATCAACTGCGATATCTTCTCCACCAGTTTCTGTATACCTAGTGTGTATTATTAATATTTTTTTCATCATAAATATAATGCAATGTTTATATAGTCTTATCCCACTATAGAAGTTACACTAAATTTTGTGCACATCGTTTATTTTTTTACGTTTGGATATTCTTTAAAAAGTTGGCATTCTGCTGGAATTCTAGAGAGGGAAATCCGAATTTTCGAAGAATTAGTTAAAAAGTATGGCTTAAGATTTACACTTGTAACCTATGGTGATGCTGAAGATTATAGATTTACGCTTAATGAGGGTATAGAGATAGTCCCAATTTATACTTTATTGAAAAAATCAAAAAATAAATTTTATAATTTTTTTAAGAGTTTTTTTATCTCAACAAGAATAAAACCAGAGATACATAATTTTGATATCATTCAACAAAATCAACTTATGGGGTCTTGGGTTTCTGTCTTATTTAAATACTCTACTAAAAAACCACTCTACATAAGAACAGGATATGACATGTTTCTGTTCAGTATCAAAGATAAAAAATCAATAATTAAAAAAGCTGCCTACTTTGTTCTCACTTTTTTGAGCCATGGATTAACAAATCTCTACTCAGTAACAAGTATCTGTGATGCAACTTTTTTGAAAAAGTTTTTACCTTTTAATGAAAATAAACTTGTTGTAAGGCCAAATTGGGTAGAAAGCAATGTAACTAAAGAATTTAATACAAGATACAAAGGACGTTTATTAGCCGTTGGAAGATTTGAGACTCAAAAAAACTATCCAATACTAATTAAGTCATTAAAAAATACGGGTTTATCTTTAGACATAGTAGGTTCTGGAAGCATGAAAAATGAATTAAGAAATCTAGCAAAACTTGAAGGTGTCGAAGTAAATTTTTTAGGTATTTTGCAAAATAATGAATTGATGAAATTATATACAAAATATAAATATTTTGTTTCTACCTCATTATATGAGGGTAACCCTAAAGCTATTCTTGAAGCAATGTGTTCTGGGTGTATAGTTATTGCTAGAGAAATTCCAAACAATAAAGAAATAATTACAAATCTAGAAAATGGACTTCTATTCAATAATGATTCTGAATTCAAAGAAATTATTAAAAATATACAATTCATTAAGAACCAAGAAAAAATATCAAACAGGGCTATTGAGAGCACCGTTTTATTTAATTCGTTAGATAAATTAGTAGATGATATTTATTATGATTTTAAATTATTAAAGAAATCAACTGAGTAATATCTCTCGATTACCGTTTTTACTAATTGTTAACTCAATGTGCATATCTGGATTTACAAAGTCTTCTTTATTGTGCGTTGAATTAACTATCGTTATATTCAAATCTTCAAGAACTTTAAATATAACTTGTTTTGAGTATTTATCTAAATTAGAGGTAGATTCATCAAGTATTAATATTCTAACACCTGATATGAGTGCTCTTATAAAAGCAATTTTCTGCATTTGACCCATTGAAAGGGATTTATTAGAAATCTTTTTATCTAAAGATACCTCTTCATCATTAAATACATTAAATAATTTGATCATCCTATGAATTTCAGAATCTTTAATTTCTTCTTCTGTAGAGTAAGTTAAATTATCTCTTAAGGTTGAATTTATTATCATTGGTGATGCCCCAATGTAGCCTAACTTTGTTGAGTAGGTTTTTACACTTCCTTTTTCGGGATAGAATACACCAGACACTAAACCAAGTAAAGTGCTCTTTCCAGATCCATTTGGTCCAGTAATAACTGTGTGCTTACCTTTTGGTATTGTTAAGTTAAGATTTTTAAAAATATAATCTTCGCTGTTAAAATATTTGAAATTCACATTTTTGATTACCACTGCATTTTCTGAATCTTTAATTGAATTAGCTTGAAAATTTTCAGAATATGAAAGTGATTTATTAACTTCCATGAAATGTAAATTCTCTAGATATACATGATAAGCGGTTATTAAATGTAGGTTATCATTAAATACCCCTAGAGTTTGAAATAGCCTCAGCATAATCGCAATAAAATCAAGGGTGAGTACTTTTGCAAAATTAAAGAAAACTAACAGCACAGATAACAAAATCATTGTAGAAAAATTTGGCAAAATTGCGTTGAGCGTACCGTATCTTAGATTATTATATGAAGAACTATAGTATGAGTTCAGACTTGCTCGAAAAGATTTTATTTCTTTATTTACTCGATTAACTATCTTAATTAAAAAAAGATTATCTAAAATTTTTTCTGTATCCTCACTTATTTTTTGTCCATATTGATAAGTTAAATGTGCATACTTTCTTCCTGTTTTAGTTAATAGAAAAGTTGGATATGCAAGAATTAATAATCCCCCAAAAAAAACAATAACAGTATTGAAATCGGTATATATAAGGTAAGCGGCATAAGCAAATATCTGTAATAAGCTACTTAAAAATACTGTAAGTGTCCCATAAAAACTTGCCACCTGCATAGATATTGTATTTATAAAATAATATGCATCAGATATTGAATAGTTTCCTTTATCAAAAATTTCTTTGATTAAGTATGTTCTTAGATTTTCCTCAATTTTTAATTTAAGAGATAAAACGTTCATTTTTTCAACGTATATTGCTAAAAATCTTAGAAGAATAATAATTGGAAATAACCATAATCTATCCATTACAAATTTTGCAATTATATTTTGAGTTGAGAGACTTGAGGTAAAAATGTTGGTAAAAGTTAGAATTATGAGAATATCAAAAAAAACAATTAAATTAGACAATAAGACTGAAAATATTATCCTCCTCTTTTTTTTTGAGGTTTTAGTGCTTTTAGAGACAACAAGTATGTCTTTTATAAGCAATTTAAAATTATTCACTTTTTTAACTATATTATGCAAGAAAATTAAAGAAGTTAATAATTCTTAAATATAAAGTTAATGTTAGTTTTCATAATTAGTGACAAATTTTCTAATTGAATTATTTCAACAAGGTCTTTATTACATAAATAGTAAGCTTTGAAGCCTTTTTCTTCTAGTCTTTTGAATAATAAAATATAATTACTGTTGTGCCTTTCTTCAATTTCGATCATAAGAAGTGTTTTTAAATGAGAAAGTAATTTTCCTGCTTCTTGAAGTACATGGTTTTCATGTCCCTCTACGTCAATTTTAATAAAAAGTAATTCACTTTCTTCAATATCTTCATACTTTTCAAAATTTTCAAGTTTAAACGACTTCACTCTAATTGTTGATGAGTTTTCAAATTTATTATCGATTGATGATTTACCGTAAATATATCTTTTATTCGATATCGGTACTGACAAATTTTTGTCTAGATTGTCATTTGAGATAACTCCCTCATAAAACTTAGCGTTACTTTTCAAGTAACCTTTCCTAATATAATCAATACATTCCTTTATTGGTTCCACCACGAACAAAACAGAAGCTTTTGGTCCAAATATGAAAGAATAAATACCATAATTTGCACCTATATCAATAAAAGTGTATTTATACTTCTTTGAATTTATGTACTTTTTTAGATATTTAATCTCTTTTTCACCAAAAAACATATTGTAGTATGCACGTAAAGGACCTGTAATTTTTGGCAAATACGTAAGTAAAAATCTCATTAATTTAATTTAATCATTCTTAAATAATGATATATTAATTATTTATATTGGCACCATTTTAAGAGTACAATTATATACTATGGATAAATTTTCAAGCCCAATTCCTTACATGAAGCACAATATATTAGATAGAGATATTGAAATGGTTACAGAAGTTCTTAAAAGTGATTTCTTAACCCAAGGACCTTTTGTTAAAAAAGTTGAAGACTCAATGGCTTTATTGACATCAAAAAATTTTGGGGTGATGTGCTCAAATGGTACTGCTGCTCTTCATCTTGTTGCTGAAATGTTAAATCAAGATACAGAAATAATTGATAAAAATATAATTACAACGCCTCTAACTTTTGTAGCTGATGCTAATTTTGGAAGATACATAAATGCTGAAGTAAGATTTGCTGATATTGAGAAAGATACTTGGACAATTGATCCATATAAAGTTGCTGACTTAATTGACAGCAATACGCTAGCTGTTGTAGCTCCTCATTATGCAGGATTAATGTGTGATATGACAACCCTGGCTGAGATTTGTAAAGCAAAGGATGTATTCTTAGTTGAGGATGCTTGCCACGCACCTTCTGCTAGGATTGGCCAGAATCATTCTGGTTCACTGGGTGATGTCTCTACATTCTCATTCCATGCTACTAAACATATCGGCTCTGGTGAGGGCGGTGTTATTTGTACAAATAGTGAGATTCATAATGAAAAATTAAATGTGCTCAGAAGTCATGGTTTGCCTCATTACAGTAAAAGGACTGGATTTGGATATGATATTGATAAAATCGCATTTAACTATAGGCCAAATGAAATGTCGGCATCACTAGCATATTCACATCTATTGAGAATTGATGAGCTTATTGACTCAAGAAAAAGAATTGCAAGTATTTATGATGAAAATTTAAATTTTGACTATTACACAAAGCAAATTATTCCAAGTCAATTCACTCATGTCTACCATTTGTATCCAATTCTTTTACCTAGCAACGAAAAAAGAGAAGAATGTTTAAATTATCTTAAAAATTCAAATATATTTGCACAAATTCACTATCCACCAATAAACCATATGACCGGATTCAAAAATTATTTGTCTGATACTCCAAATTCAGATGATATATCTGGACGTATCATGTCAATTCCTATGTATCCTCAACTTACAGATACTGAGTTAGAATTTGTGATAAATAAATTAAATAATTTTTCAGAAATTTGAAAAGAATAATTGCATTTGCTGAATCCAATTCAATAATTGGAAGTGGCCACTTAGTAAGGACTATTCAACTTCTTTCATGTTTAGATGAACAATTGTTCAAAATTGATTTTTACTGTAATTATGATGAAGCTCCCCAATGGCTAAATGAGGTAGATCACAAATTAATTGAGCGTGAAAAATTTTTTGAGCTGGATATGGAAGATTTTGATTTGTTAATTTTTGACAGCTATGAAAATAGAGATATTTTAGAAAAAGTAACAATAAAAACTCTCTTAATCGATGATTTTTGTTTTTTAGGAAATGGTAATAAAGCACAGATAATACTTGACTTCAACTACCAGACTTCTGAAAGATTTTATGATAAGAGTAAAACATTACTTGGTACATCATTTTTTCCAATAGGAAAAAACACCTTTCCAGAATTTAGCGGAGAATCAGCTTGGAATCCAAAATCAAAAAAAATACTAATTTCTGCAGGAGGTGTTTCTGATAAGAGTTTATTAGATATTGATTATTTAATTGAATTAGCATCCTTATATGGAGAAATTATTTTGATGGACCCTCTTTCTAAATTAGATAAATTCACAGGGAAAAATATCGAAATTATTAAGAACGAAAGTTTATCAAATGTATTGTCAAAAGAAAAATTTCTATTTGGAATTATTGCTGGTGGAACGTCTAAATATATTGCAGCTGCTTACTCTCTACCAAGTTTGCTAATTCCAAGAAATGATATTGAAGAATTACTTATTGAAAAGTTTCTAGAGGATAATCTAAGTTTTAGTATGGATTTTCTTGTCAATAGGCCTCAAGAGAATCTCTTAATGAAACATTTTTCGATAATATCTAACAATTTAAATAAAATAATAAGTGAAAAAAATGTCTTTAGATTACAAAAAGAAATATTAGCTTTATAAATGTTTTTCTATGTACTTTTCAATTTCTTGAACTGTTAGATAGTGATTATTGTTTTGTGAATCATAAACAAAACCATCCGTGACAAGGTTTCCTTTTTCGTCTTCTTTTGAGACTTTATAGTTTACACTTTCAGAAAAGAATTGGATAGAGGGTGGTATCAAATAATAATCTTTAAACTCAATGACTTTATGAGACTCATCTGCTGGACACATTATTTCATGTAGTTTTTCTCCAGGTCTTATCCCGACTTCCTCAAAATTTGAATCATTATCAATTGCTTCTAACACATCTAATATTTTGACAGAAGGAATTTTAGGAACAAATATCTCCCCTCCTCTCATTCTTTCAAAAGCATTCATTACAAAATCAACACCTTCATCCAGGGTAATCCAAAATCTAGTCATTCTTTTATCGGTAATTGGATAAATTTTTGTATTTTGTTTTTTCAGATCAAGAAAAAAAGGAACTACCGAACCTCTTGAACCAAATACATTTCCATAACGCACAACTGAGAAAGATAAATCATTGTTACCAGACAAATTATTCGCTGCAATAAACAATTTATCTGAAGCTAATTTTGTTGCACCATAAAGATTTACAGGATTTGCTGCCTTATCGGTTGAAAGTGCCACAACTTTTTTTACATTATTATTTATTGCTGCATCTATTATGTTTTGTGCTCCTAATACATTAGTTTTAATACATTCCATAGGGTTGTATTCAGCAGCTGGAACTTGTTTTAGTGCCGCAGCATGAACAACATAATCAATATTTTTCATCGCCATATCTAATCTTTGTAGATCTCTTACATCACCAATGAAAAATCTAACCCTATTTCCTTCAATATCCTCGGTGTTTGTTTTTTTTAACTCTTCAAGGATTTGATATTGTTTTAGCTCATCTCTTGAATATACAACTATTCTTTTGCAGTCTGTTTGATCTAATACTTTCTTCAGAAATTTTTTACCAAAAGATCCAGTACCACCTGTTATTAAAATTGATTTATTTTTAAGTTCCATATACCTTAAAGATTAGTTGATTTTAGACATAAGATAGTTTGAAATATATTTTCTATAAAAAAATTTTTTATAATCATAATTTATACTATTTATTTAGCTTCCTTATTATAAATGAATGAGGTTTTTTAAATTATTTTCTTTTATTTTACTTGTAAGCTGTTCTGGTGTTAACGAGAGTAGTGTCAGCACAGATTCAGCACTCACCTCAGAACAAGAAGTCGAGATAGCTCCAGAACTTGTAATTTCAGCAGAAGTAGACTCCTCCGATGAAAATCCCTACGACTATAAAAATCATTCGAAATACTATATATGTAATGATGATTGTAAAGACAATACTAAAGTCCAAAATAATGGAAAAATACGTGGTGAATTTATTTTACAAATTGAAAATGAGATAATTTCAGATTTAGATTTTTTATCTGAAAACGAGATTCTTTTGACAGCACATAATGCCGGAAAAATATTGTTATACAATATTGTCAATGAATCATACAACGTATGGTTTGATATGACTTCTTTAGTTCTTGTAAATGGAACTCAAGAGACCGGGATTCATAACATAGAATATTCAAGTAAAAATACTGAACTATTTGTTTCATATACCAGTAAACAAAACAGGTTTATTGTTTCTAAATTTAATGTTAATAATATGAAACCTGACATAACCTCAGAGCTTAAATTAATTGATGAAAACCATCTTTCATCATCACACTACTGTGGTGCTCTTGTTTTAGATGATGACATAAATAGGTTGTTTGGCTGTCTCGGAGACAGCCAGCTTGACCAATTATCACTTGTCAATTGGAATTTACATGGATCAATATTTTCAATAAACACTCTTGACGGAAGCCCACACAAATTAAATCCTACTGCTAATTCTGAAAAAGAATTTAGTACAGATGCGGTAATGAATAGAGGGTCTTTTGAAGCTGACAAACGCATTATCGCAACTGGATTCAGAAATCCTTGGAATTTTTCGATATCAAATAATGGAAATTTTTTGGTTGTTCCTGATGTCGGATGGTCTGATTATGAAGAACTTAATACTATCAATTTACAAGATAGTGACTCAAAATTTTATGGTTGGCCATTAGTTGAAGGTCCTTATTTTAGAAAACATTATGCTAGACAGCTACTAAAGTCCCCCATAACTAACTTTTTTACTACTGAAAAGGATATTGCAACAGACATAGCCTTTAATAACTCTGTTCCACCTGTCATATATTATTATCATGACGATAATTCTGCTTCAATAATTGGAGGTCAGTTTTTTAAAACAAGTAATTCTTGGAATGAATATTATATTTTTACTGATATGTTTACAGGATACTTTA
>Ga0233432_10005956_pt1 | contig 10479 bp, 4 predicted proteins | sample SI_122_August201_6_FD_179870 | JGI IMG/M metagenome (GOLD analysis project Ga0233432, IMG submission 179870) | Seawater microbial communities from Saanich Inlet, British Columbia, Canada - SI_122_August2016_10_MG | ecosystem: Environmental > Aquatic > Marine > Inlet | place: Canada: British...
GCTGAAAGCTTCTTTGTGGGAAAAAGGTGGAATCAAGTTAGAGGTCACACTTTTAGACCGAGAGCGCGATCCATACCGTTTTAGTATGGAGATGCCCGAAGGAGAGATGTCGACGTTGAAGGACTGGCTCAAGCATTGCAAACTCAAAACTTCTGGAATGAAAAAAATGTCAGTTGTCATAGAGAGATTTCCTAAGGGGCTACTAGACTATCGACCGAAAGTGCGATTGGCTCTCACAGGCCAAGGGATTTTGGTTGAGTTTAATTAAGGTGATCTAGGTAGATGCTCTTGATCTGTGCTGGGTGATGAGACGACCTCTTCTCGCGTTTGATATTGATGGAACCTTAGTGCCACACGGTGGCCGTATGAGTTCAAAGATGGTTGGGGCTCTTAAGAAGCTACAGGCCTTGAACTGGCCTATGGTGATCGCAACAGCCAGAAGAAGAAAATCAGCCTTGATGAGGCTGGAAGAGGCCGCTGAAATTTTTGAGGATGGTATCTTTAACACAGGTGCTAGCACTTGGGAAGGTTCTCAGTGTGTCAGGGCGCATACGTTGGAGCCTGACTTATTAGTTGCAGCTCTAGAGGTTCTGAGTCAATGGAACATCTTAGATTTTTACTCACTTGCTTTGGCCGATGAAGGCTTGGCTTTTTCCCGTCATCTTGATGCTGAAGAATTACTAGAGTGGGGGGTTGAGCAGAAAGATATTCTACCATTTTCTGAAGCCGTTGAAAAAGATCCTATTCGAATATGCGCTTGGAAAGCAGGGGCTGATCTGGAGCCTTTAGCTGAGTCCTTGGGGCAAGTCGTTCCGAACATGAACTGGCAAGTGACTGATGGCGGGTCTTGTTTGTTTGGTACAGCGAAGGGAATTGGGAAGGGTAAGGCTTTAGCAGACTATGCTGTGGCTAAAGGTTACGATTCTGAAGAGGTGATGGCCTTCGGTGATGACTTTAGTGACTTAGATATGTTGGAGTGGGCAGGAAAAGGTGTGGCCATGTCGTCCTCGCCTCCAGAAGTAAAGGCGTTAGCTGACGAGGTCATAAAAGACCAGAGTCATTCTGGGCTGATAGAATGGATTGAGCTGAACCTATTAAAAGGTCGTGCCTGAGTCGTCGCTCGTCATCTAAGACAGACTATTTTTTCTAGCGATAGTTTTAAATAAAGCTAGAGAGTGATTTTCTATAACCCGAATGTTGAGACAGACCTGATCAACCACCTAATTCGGAAATCAAGGCTTTGGCTTCTTTGATCAACATCTGATCGAGGTCTTTTTTCTCGAGGAATTTTTCAATTCCTTTGATCAAGCGTTTACTAGAGCTTTCGGTATAACTGCTTTTGCCTTTTTTGGCGATGGCCTTATCAATAGAGTCTTTCTTTTTGTATAAGGACATCAAGGATCGAATGTTCTTGATGTTGGTGAGTTCATCCTCACATTTCTCGAGACTGTCTTCTTCATCAAGGCCTTTCATTAATTTGATTTGGTCTTTGAGATTGATTAAGGTGAGAGCAGGCTTTTCTTTGGCCTGAGAGAGGGTTTGTTCTTTAGTCTCTTTGATAAAAGCACGTAGTTCTTTGGCAAATTTTTTAGCTTGCTCGGCTTTGTCGCCATCTTTGCCGGCTGTTTTGTCGAGGGAGGAGAGAATGTATTTATAGGCTTTTTTTCGTTTGATATCTGAGACTTCTTTTTTTAAAAGAGTGAACTCTTGGGCAGGAAAAAGAGATTCATCGGCACTGGCTCCGCCCCCAGAGGAACTGAATCCGCCTAATAGTTTTGTCATGGCTTGCCCCATGCCTTCACCAACATTCATGTAGGTTTCGGCATTGCCATTGTAGTGTCCATTGGCACTTCCTCCTTTGGAAACAGGGTTGGAATAAAAGGTTCCAACATTACCTTTGAATTGTTTGTATTTACCTTTCGATCCGTCGACGGCCAATTGAGCATCGGTGATTTTCCCCGCATTCCCACCGCTACCTTTTTGCCCATGGCCCATTGTTGCGACCACAAACGGAGCTTTGGGAGCATTGAAGTCTTTTCTCAGAGCACTGATGAACTGAACGAGATTCTTTTCGTATTGCTCGGCGTGGTCAGAACTTCCTCCATCTTTGGCTCCTTGCCAAAAACAAAATCCAGCAATGACGTAATCTTTGGCTCCAGGGTAATAGGTGCTCAGATCGGCGAGAACTTTTTTGGCGTTTTCGGTGTCGTCATCGTATTGTTTGCCAGCGTACCATTCGCCAGCAACCTTTTGCCCATTCCCTTTTGGGTTATTCGGGGTGCCTCGGTATCCAGGAACAGTTTTCCCCCCAGATTGATAAGGTTGACTGCCCGGAGGGAGAAGGTCCCAGCCTAGGCTTCTATTCCCAATGCAGGTTTTCAAAATTAGAACGGGAGCATCAAGGGCATTTCCAACGTAGTGGCCAATGCCCAGTTCGGGGCCGATGTTTCCACGCCCCTTGCCGCCAATGCCTGTTGATGCTGATAGCCAATCATTGAGCTGTAAAAAACTTCCTTTACTGACCATGGTTCGAACATTCCGTACATCTTTACGAACAGTCCAATTGCCACCATCATCAATGAGGTAGGGGTAGAGATTTTTATTTTTCACGGCGTGTTCTAGAGAGCCATCTCCTCCGCTAACTTTGCCAAACCCCAGCATATTGGACTGACCCATCAAAATGAACACGTGAACCGGCTTTTTCATGTTGGCCGGTTTTCCATCTGGGTCAGGTAGTGGAGAGTAGGAAGTTCTTCCTCCAGCTTGAACTTGGAGAGTCATCACAGTCAAAAAAGCGAGTAAAGAAAGGTAATGGGAGGTCTTCGTGTAGCTCATGCCGTTGGTATCAGAAAGATAAAAAGGGATTAAATTCATCTTAGGTATAAAACTTATAAATTAAAGGGGAATTGGAGGTTAAATGAATATTTTTTCATTTTGGTGGATGAGTCTGAGGGCAGACTCTTACTGAATATTTGAAATAGGGCTGTCTTTTATCTGAGATGACACCCAAGTTTTAGGCTCGACGCAAAAACAGGCAAGCTGATCAATAAGGTCAGTTTTACAGCTTTAGAAACCCTCAGCGACTCACAAGCTACGAAACGGTGCTCCTCTTATTTGAGTGCAGGGGCAACTAGGGCATAAGACCAACCACAACGGAGAAAGCGTTTAGCTTAGGGTTTGGGGAGTCTCAGAACTCTATCTTGGTGATTGCCCATTGTGTTTCTAACGCCAGCAAGGAGGAAAAGGTCTTCCCTCCATCTCTGACATTTCGCTTCCTGGAGGATGAGAGAGCGGAATAAAGCTCTCTCTAGATTTTCGTATTTTGCATTGAAGGTAGTCCTTCACCAAGGTGTACCCTCCTTTAAATCCTTCCTCTTCACAAAGGCGTTCGTGAATTCATTTTGCTGTACTCCTTTGTTACTTTCAAGAATCGAGTCAATGAAACTTTTGTGAGGGTCCAGTATTGAAACCTTATCCTTCGACCGTTTATATGGTGGGGGGGGCTGGGCACGCCAGAGCCTTAGTTACGAATTGCCTGCTGAAACCAAAGCGTCTTGAGGCCTTTCGTTGGCTGATCCCCTCCTTCATGACCACTTGACGGGTATCTACAGATCTGTCCACTTGATACATCCTTTGCTATTCCCGGCCGGTTACGATTCCGGGATTGTGGTAAACTTTTCAAACGGCGTTTACAGACTTGATCATCGCGCCTCCTGATTTGGAATTACATTTTAGCCTCGTTTCGAAAAAAGGGGTCACATTTAGGTAACAATCGTATCAAAATAGAGTGTTCGGGACCCGTAAAAAGCAGCGGAAATTGTCTCGTTTTTTAGGCCTTATTTCATAAGGTATATTATCGGAAATAGGAGATTCCTATTTCCGTTGAAAGGCTCCATGGAGCAAGCTCCTTTAGTCCACTTAGAAACTTCTTTTTACCAACCCTCCAACAATAGTTCCTTTAAAGCAGGGACATATTTTTTCCTCTTATCAATCAGCCTCTCTAATTCTGTCTTACTTAAGTTCATCTCAGAGGGTTTCATTCCAATTTCTACCAATTTCCTGATGACCTCATAGTCACAAAATCTGTCTAGAGCTAGTTTTAAAGGATGAGCACCAGAGGTAGTTTTGATGTTCAGGTCAAGCCCCAGTTCTTTCATAAGTTCAAGGCGTTCAAGATATAGGTGTTTTTTGTCCTTCTTGGCCGAGGCCAAACCGTACACCATGGCGTAGATTAAAGGGCGTTTTCCCCGGTTGTAGTTCTTAAAAACAAAATTCTCTTTCAACAGATAATCTGCCAACAAAGGGTCCTCACAGAGTTTGATGGACCAATCTTTATTATAATTGAATGGCAACGAAGAGAAATCGGCTCCATTCTTTCGAGCCTGAGAGATGAACTTAGTATCACCTGTCATCATGGCCTGAAGCAACTGTTCGTTTGGAGTTAATCTAGGGTGGAGTCCATGCAGGACCATTTCATTCAACAGATAGTGGTAGCCGTCTTTTTCATCAATATAGCTATCATCCTTCTTAATTCGGGAGTAGGAGAATGACTGAATCCTAACTTTTACCTTTTTTCCAATAGGGGTTTTTACATATATAAAATGAGTTCCTTTTTGATACGTGTATTGTCTTTTTTCTTGGAGCAGACCGACCCTAAAGTCATCATTTGGAAAAGCATGATGGCGGAAATCTTTCGCTTCCGTCCAATTGATTTCTGGATCCCCCAAACCAATATTGTATGCGTGCTGGGGGAATAGATAAAAAATAGCTGGGGACGTCGAAGGGAGTGAAACCATAACACTATAATAGTCATCAATAACATCAGCTCCTTTTAGAACAATGAATTGAGAAAAAAGATCAGACCCATCGATTTCATATTCAATCACTGGAGCCTCCTGAGGAGAAGCCCCCATCTTATAGCTTTTGTGCTGAAAATATTCGGAGCTCTTGGCGATAATCTTCATGATGAGGTTAGAGTATAGAAGGCGGTTAGATTGAACGGGAAACAAACCTTCGATGATCCTGAGCTTTCTTAGGGCTTCAGATTTTGTAAAAGGACTCATCTCTTTAAACCTTTCGACGAGTTCGAATTCAAAATAACATGATAATTTGTAGTAAAAACTCCTTTGAGCATAATTCTCGTATAGTAGAGAAAGGCTTCGCATGACTTGGTCATAGACATCACGGCCGTAATTCTTGGTGTCGTAGGAATGACGGATAGTCATAAGTAATGTTTCACAAGCCAAGTGCCCCAATTCTTTCCCATTTTCCAAATAAGGGATGGCTGATTTCCAATCATTTCTCACGCCCATTTCACCCTTTTTGTAAAGTTCACCTAGGCGAAAAGCTGAAGTTCCACTGCCCAGGGCCAATCCTTTTTTGTAGTATTCTGACCCTTTGTTCACATCCTTTGGGGCACCATCTCCCTTTGAGTAAACATAGCCAAGTTTTGCAAAAGCATCATGGTACCCCAAATCTCCAGCCTGTTTCAACTGATCAATGTAAACCTTGTCATTCTTTTCAATTAACTCGGTGAATCTATTAAGAATAGAATCAACCAACAAGAAGAATGGGTCACTCTTTGACTTATTATGAACAGCCTTCAACCACGACTGTTCAATTTTACTTGGAATATTCTCATCGGCAAAGAAGGCTGGGTAAAACTCTAAAAGATGCTCCTTGTTAAGACCACATAGGGTTTGCCTCATGATATGGATGGCTACAAGATTGCCTTCTTCAACAGCTTTGGTTACGCTCTCTTGGATCTTTTCTAAGCTCTTCTGTGTACCATCATATTTGTGGTCTTTGATAACATCAGGCGTTTCCCAAGCTAATAGAGGGGTCCAAATTAGCAGAGAAAACCAAGAAATGAATAATGATAGTCGGATCATGGCATTGAAGTCTTATGAAAATTCTGATTATTAAAGTGGCTCCCAGATTAGGGACAGTTTTTTGCTGGGATTGAGGGGTGCATCTCTACTGGACTTTATGAAAACCTATATCGAGGAGGGGAGACGATTTCCCCTGGAAGGAAACTCTTTTGATGTCAAATTAGGGGACAGGTTATTTCTTCTAAGGAGATATTGAAGGCTGGTCTTCAATGAATAGATCCTAGAATTATATGTATGAAAATAATCTCATACCCTAATAATCGTTAAAATAACTTATGAAATTAGGCCTCAAGGTTCTTTTGGCGATACTGATTTTAGGCTTATCTCTCATCGAACTTAAAGCAACAGAAAAGAGATTTAGCCTAGCGGTTCTTCCATTTAAGAATAATTCTGGTGATAACTTTAATTGGTTGTCTGGTGCCATGTCAGATGCTTTGTTAGGCAAGGTTCAATTCTCTGAAAATATCCTAGTTTTGGAAAGAGAATATTTGGAAAGAGTGTTAGAGTTTGGAAAGTGGGAAATAACTCCAGACTCAGACCTTCTCGGCCTATTTGGAGCTGATGCCATCCTAACCGGGTCGGTGACCATTCTTGGAGAAAACATTCGTATTTATTGTAGGATTATTCAAGCTAATTCAGCTAAAATATCACCAAAAAGCGTGATGGTGGTGGATGGGCCTTTGAAGGATCTCTTCAAACTTCAATTTCATTTAGCCAAGCAAATAAATAAACGTCTGGGATCAGATTTGAGCTTAGATCAACTCTCGTATCAAGAAGCTAAAAATAATGATAGCCATCGCTTTTTGCAGTTAGGAAAAATGTCCTTTCAAGAAAACGATTGGCAGAAGGCTTTGCAATTTTTTATCAAAGCCCAGGAATTCAACGAGGTATTTTTTCCAAAAGCTCATTATTATGAGGGATGCTGTCGTACAAAACTTGCTGAAATTGAACCAGATGAAAAAGAAAAAAAACGTCTTCAACAAGAGCATATCAAGAAATTCGAGAGAGATGCATCCGAAGCGGCAGCGGCTTTCTTTAACCTTGGCATGGCATATCAAGCAAATCAGCTGTACGAAAAAGCACTTGATGCCTATAGCAAATACTTGCGCTGGTTGAGTGAGAATAACAAGGCAATTCGTTGGAAACATCAACAGAACAAGGGATTACTCCATATGTTTAATCCATCGAGCAACCAAAGCCCAAGAGAAGTTGACCCTATTGAAGCAAACTTTGGGGAAATACCTGAAAGCGAATACTGTCTGGCATGGCAGTCGGGAAATCTAATATTTAGTTGGGAAGGCGACCGACTGGTCTGCCAAGAAGTAAGCACAGGAAAAAAGCTTTGGGATAGTCCTCAGAAATCAAAAGCCACTCGTACTTTTAGACATGCAATAGCATTTGGAAAAAGAGTTGTTTTGATCAGTTCTGAGAACGGCATTCAATGGCTAAATCTTCAAGATGGTAAAGTGGTTAAATCCTGGAATCCAAACTTTCCAAAGGGAGGAAGTGAAGGGGTTGAAGAGATTCAACTTAGTCAGGATGAAAAATATGCATTGTTGCTACGTTCAGCTTACGATGATCAAAAAAAGATATTGAAGAATCCTTATGTTCTGAATTTATATCATTGGAATCTCATGGATGACAAGGTGCATTTTCTGAAAAAAATTGAATCAGGCAACGGACGTTATAATTTTTTTCGTAAGGACGATATCTGTCTAATTGAAGACCCAGTTATTAGGGTTATAAAAGGAAATGTAGAAAGAAGCTTTTATGAGATTGATTTAGTAACTGCCTCCTACAAAAAATCAGATGCTCAGTGGTTAAAACAAAACCACGAGTTGATAGAGAAGTGTGGGTATAATCGAACATTTTCTAACTTTCTTCAAGTCGGATCCATTTTTACTTCAAAGGTCTGGAAAGAGGGAATGCCTTCTTATCGATTGGGAGTATTTTCCTTAACTGGAAAAAGACTTATCCTTGAACTTCCTGAGACAAGTTATTTCAGAGGAATAAACAAAGAAACTCTGTATTTTGAAAATGAAGGGGGAGTCGAAGGTTATTCTCAATCTGGTGAACTTATTTTTCGCTATGAGTACCCTAAAGATGATAGATATCGCTTTGCTGGTCTACATCCAATGGGCTTCTTAATCAAAGGTTCAAGCTTTTTTCTCTGTTTAAATGAAAAGAACTTGAGTGTCCCAAGCCTAGAAGCAAAAGCAAATTTGAATAAAGCACTTTGCCTTAGAAAACTAGAAAGGTATGAGGAGGCAGTTGAGAGTTTGGAAAGAACCATTGTCATATCTCCTAATCTGGCGGAAGCTTATTATCACATGGCTGAATTGAAAAATGCTATTCTAGAAGAGGAAAAAGATGAAAAAAGACAAGCCATAAATTCAAAGTCTCAACAATTAAAATTCGAAGCCTTAAAGTTTTTCTCTCAATATCTTAGTTTTCCAGTAATTTATCCTAAAAAGGCATTTCAAGCCAGAGAATACTTGAGAATTCACGGAGGAGTTGAAAAACGGATATCTGTCTCCAAATCACAGTTATTCAGTGATGGTAAAATATTCTTTGAACAAGCATCTAATTCTTTTTCTAACGATGACGGGAAAAAGCTCAGGAGTAATGATTACAGAGTTCTAGGTGCTTGTGTAAGTGATAATTTATTGATTCAATTAGAATGGGTCACATACAAGGTTTATGTTGTCGATTGGCTGACTGGAAAATCACTTCATGAATTCAATCTAGAAGGTAGACCCTTGAAAAGAATTCAAGGAGTTTTAGCAAACACAGAATCTGGATTTTTTTCATTTGGATATGGTGACAGAACACCCCTTATTGTTGATGAAGGGTATTTGTTTTCATATAATTACGGGTCAGATGAGATGCTGATTACAGGGAAGAGGATTAATGACCCAAAAGATATGTGGACTGTTTCCATAGGAAAAGATTTAAAAGAAGCCATTCCTCAAGGAGAAGTTAAGGATGGTTTTCTGCTCATTCATGTGCGTCAAAGAGAGAAAAATAAGTCTGACCAACTTGCCCTCATTAACTTGAAGAAAAAAGAATTGACATGGAAACGAAATCTCTCAGCTCCCTTTGGGTCTGATGACGTCTTTGTCTTGGATCAAGGACATATTTTTTATTGTGCGGCATCGAGGAAAGTTCTGGTTATGGACTTTTTTAGCGGAAAAACGATTGTTGAGTTTCCCTTTGAACTCGACCAGGCGCACCCCGTCTTCCTTCCCAACATTTCCTTAGTTCAGTTTAGGGAAAAGAAGAATGGAAGAGATTTTTATAAAGCCTTCGACACAAAGACACTAGTCCCTCGAGAGCCGATTGATATACCTTCCTTTCATCATCCCAACTTACTTTCCAGTTCAAAGGACAAACTGGTCATACAAAATCACCAAGAACTTTATGAATGGAGTTCTTTGGAAAAAAATTATGTGAGAATGAGGACTTTTAGGAATTACAGGCCACCAAGGAATGTAGTGAAATGTGTCATAATAGATAATCGTGTATTCATGGTGCACTATGGGCTTCAAACTAGTTCTTTGTATAAAATGATTGGATCTGAAATACCTGATGTCTGGTTTGAATCTGAAAAAATAATTGACTTGTAGGCAAAACCGTTAGTTCACCAAATCCGGCGCCATAGGGTCGGACCTAGCTAGATTCAGTAATAATAACAGATAGAGACAAAAAGGGCCGTTTTTCAGCCTTAGAATGCCCTTTTTGACCCCAAAAACGAGAAAGCGTTTAGCTTAGGGTTTGGGGAGTCTCAGAACTTTATCTTGGTGATTGCACATTGTGTTTCTGACGTCAGCAAGGAGGAAAAGGTCTACCCTCCAGCTCTGACATTTCGCTTCCTGGAGGATGAGAGAGCGGAATAAAGCACTCTCTAGATTTTCGCCTTTTGCTTTGAAGGTAGTCCTTCACCAAGGTGTACCCTCCATTAAATCTTTCCTCTTCACAAAGGCGTTCGTGAATTCGTTTTGCTTTACTCCTTTGTCACTTTCGAGAATCGAGTCAATGAAACTTTTGTGAGGGTCCAGTATTGAAACCTTATCCTTCGACCGTTTATATGGTGGGGGGCTGGGCACGCCAGAGCCCTAGTTACGAATTGCCTGCTGACACCAAAGCGTCTTGAGGCCTTTCGTTGACTGATCCCCTCCGTCATGACCACGTGACGGATTTCTACATATCTGTCCACTTGATACATCCTTTGCTATTCCCGGCCGGTTACGATTCCGGGATGGTGATAAAATTTTCAAACGGAGAAACCGGACCTGAAAAGGTCGCCAAGTGGACAAGTTTTTATACGGCGATTACATTTGGGCCGAATAATTCATGAAGAGATTGACCTCACTTACAGAAAGGGGAAGTTTTCTCGAAAGGATTGGGAACCTACGATTTGAATAAAAAGGACAACTGAGCAAAGAGGAGACCGTCGGGGTCTGGTTAATATAGATCCAGTAATAATCGTAAATAGACGTCTCACTCCCAGTGTGAAAAGGCTTGCTTTCTCGTTTGACCCTCGAAACGAGGAAGCAAGAAAAGTATACTTCGGATAACTCCCTTTGTG
>Ga0233432_10005958_pt1:2500-10478 | contig 10478 bp, 8 predicted proteins | sample SI_122_August201_6_FD_179870 | JGI IMG/M metagenome (GOLD analysis project Ga0233432, IMG submission 179870) | Seawater microbial communities from Saanich Inlet, British Columbia, Canada - SI_122_August2016_10_MG | ecosystem: Environmental > Aquatic > Marine > Inlet | place: Canada...
TTTGAAGCTTGGATCACCAATCATGCCAGTGGCACCACCGGCAAGCGCGATCGGGCGATGACCTGCCAGCTGAATTCGCTTCAAGGCCAATAAAGGGACGAGGGAGCCGATATGCAGACTATCTGCCGTAGGATCAAAGCCGCAATAAACAGTGCGACACCCGCCTGCCAGATGTTCATCCAGTTCTTCCTGGGCTGAGGCTTGCATCAGCAGGCCGCGTTGATTGAGGTTTTCTGTTAAGTGCTGCTTTGTCACGGGAATAGTCTGTTATGCCGGTTAATAAAAGAGGCGCAACTTTACTAAAACCTCCCGCATATTGCTAGGCAATCAAGACATGCAAAGTGCCAGCTAAACACCGCAACCCCTCATTTTTACAAGGAAAACGACTATTTCTTTAAATACCCCTGCAAATCACTGGCAAATGCCACTATTTGCCTATTACAATGACGCGGCACAAAAGCTATACCATTTGGATATTTTTGTTATAATCCAAGTAATTACGTCCATTACTATATAAAATACTATAAGAGTTTTATGGATACTATTGATTCTATTACACGCCGCCTAAACGGCTTTTTGCCAGGCAAGCATCGAATATTGCTGCTTGGTCTTGTCTGTTTCCTGATCATTATTACTCATGATAATGAGTATTCAGGGCAAGCTCTTATTCTTCGAAATTCAGCAGCAGAACTTGCTGAAACCAGCCCTGTTCTTGAAAAAGACGAAAGAATTGATGAAAACATTGCTATAAACGCACCATTGATCGATGAAAGCGAAGCCGATTCTTATATGGCCTCTGAAGTATCATTTGATTTACCAGATAACCTTACTGCACCGCCTGAAACGCAAACTACAGAACAGTCACAAGGTCCTGATTTCGCCACCAAAGTGAAATCCGGTGACAATCTGACTCTCATTTTTGCTCGTGCCGGCTTGTCTGCCCGTGATGTTTACGAAGTCAGCAACAGCGAACCGAAATCTTCCCTGCTCAGCAATCTTTATCCTGGCTACGAGCTGGAATTTTATTTTGATGACACCAATGAGCAAGACAATGAGCTGGTTTCGCTCAATGTCATTAAAAACAAACTGGAAAGCGTTGAATTCAAAAAAATTGAAGAGGGCTACTTCACCGCCAATGAGAATTATCGCCAACCTGAAGTCCGTCAGGTTTTTCGTGAAGCAACTATTGACGATTCCCTGTTCCTTGCCGCCCAGCGTGGCGGTATCTCAGCTGGCGTCACCATGGAACTGGCGGGTATTTTTGGGGGTGTTATTGATTTCCTTTTAGACACACGAAAAGGCGATACCTTTAACCTGCTTTATGAAGAACAATATATTGATGGGGAATATATCGGCTATGGCGCAATCCAGGCAGCCCAGTTCACCAACCAGGGAGAAACCTATACCGCTGTGCGCTATAGAAATAGCGAAGGAAGTACTGACTTCTATAATCCGGAAGGGGAAAGCATGCGCAAGGCTTTTCTTCGCAACCCTGTCGACTTTACCCGCATCAGCGATGGCTTTAACCCGCGCAGAAAGCACCCGATACTCAATACCATCAGGGCTCATAAAGGCACTGATTATGCGGCGCCTCGTGGCACACCGGTTGTGGCTGCCGGTGATGGCAGAATTACGTGGGCATCTCGCAAGGGTTCTTTTGGCAAACTCGTCGTCGTCCAGCATGGTGAGAAATTTCAGACTAAATATGCTCATCTGAATGACTATGCCAAAGGCGTGAAGAAAGGCAGCCGTGTCAGACAAGGCCAGGTAATTGGTTATGTTGGCTCAACTGGTGGCGCCACCGGACCTCATCTACATTATGAATTCCTTATGGATGGTGTGCATAGAAATTCAAGAACCATTCATGACAAATTACCTAAAGCCGAATCTGTTCCCGGCCCTGAAATGCAGCGTTTCAAGGAGCAATCACAGATACTCTTGGCTCAACTGGAAACTCACGCAAGTACTACCAGGAATATTGCCCAACTTACTGTTAATCCCAAACAGTAATGACCTCCTCCATATACATTGGCTTGATGTCCGGCACCAGCATGGATGCCATTGACTGCGCACTGGTAGATTTCAGTGACCGCAAGCCCTATCAACTGGATTTTATCAATACTGAAATCCCCCATGATCTCAGAGAAAAAATGCTGCGGCTTTGTGAAGATCATGACAGTCAAATCCCCTTGCTGGGGGAAACTGATGTGGAGCTTGCCAGGCAGCTGGCTTCATCCGTAGAGCATATTCTTGATCTGAATGGATTGAAGCCTTCACAAATTGCAGCTATAGGCAGTCATGGACAAACTATCCGTCACCAACCACAGCAAGATACTTCAGCCACGCCTTTTACCCTTCAGATAGGCGACCCCAACACCATTGCTGAATTAACCGGCATCACAACCGTGTCTGACTTCAGGCGCCGTGATCTGGCTGCTGGAGGGCAGGGAGCGCCAATTGTGCCGGCTTTTCACCGGGAAATCTTTTCCACTGCAGAGCAAAATCGCATTATTGTGAACATTGGCGGTATGTCGAATATCACCCTGTTGGGGAAAATAGGTACTATTTCCGGATACGATACCGGACCGGGGAACGTCTTGATGGATATCTGGATCCAGGAACATCAGGGACACCCTTACGACAAGGGCGGCAAGTGGGCTGAAAGTGGCAAGATTGATGATGTGCTACTGGAGTTCATGCTTGAAGAACCCTACTTCGGACTCCCTTCGCCAAAAAGCACTGGCCGGGAATTATTTAACAAAAGATGGCTGGAAGGTAAACTGGCTGAAGTAAAACAACAGCCTTCACCTCAGGATATCCAGGCAACCCTGCTTGCACTCACTGTTCAGACAATCAGTAAAGCAATTCTCAATGAATGGCAGGAAGGCGAAGTAATAGTATGTGGCGGGGGAGCAAGTAATCACTTTCTTATGAAAAGCCTTAACAATGCTCTGCCAGAGTTTGAAATTATGCCAAGCTCTGCACTTGGCGTGATGGAAGACAGTATGGAAGCAGTCGCGTTTGCCTGGCTGGCATGGCAAACCATGATGCAGCGCCCGGTAGACTTCACACAAATTACTGGTTCAGCACACCCTGTGATTGCAGGTGGCATTTATTATGGGGGTAAGAGCTAGTCTTCCCAGCAGGGACAGGCTAATAGTTTAATTGATATGCAATCTCCGGTTACAACAATAAACTTTAGCAATAAGCGGAGATATGGTGAGCTCAAAGTCTGTCCCGTGGCATGACGCACCGGCATCATGCCGCCTGCGGCGCCTTCGTTCAGAGTTTATTTGGAAATTACATTGAAAAGGACATACCGCAACCACAAGTGGTTGTTGCAAGAGGGTTGTCCACGATGAATTTAGAGCCATCCAGCCCTTCTGTATAGTCCACCCTGGAACCCACCAGATATTGAAAGCTTAAAGGATCTACCAGTAATTCAGCACCATTATTTCTGATCACAGTATCATCCTCGTTTGAGTTCTCATCAAAAGAAAAACCATACTGAAAGCCCGAACACCCTCCACCAGTCACAAACACGCGCAACTTGAGGGCAGGATTTCCTTCCTCTGTAATCAGTGCTTTGACCTTTTTGGACGCATTATCGGTAAGCGAAATTGCTACCGCATCATGGGTACCAACGACCGGGTCATTGACATTTTCTGCAGCTGTCATGGATTTGTTCCGAAACGGATATTCAAGAGTGTTGATTATCTAATAACCAAGCAAAATAGTCAAGTATTTGAGGTGATCTCTAAGGGTTTTCCACAAAGGTGGGGACTTCATCTTTCGCCGCAACATCAGGCTTTTCAATGCCAATCTGCCTTGGTTTCATATCTGCAGTAGCACGATGGCACAGGCTGCCGTTTACTTCAGAGCCCATGACCATTTCGATAAGGTGATAATAAACATTACCAACAACACGGGCTTTTGCCGCTAATTCCAGATGTTGAGTGGAATGCACATCCCCTTCTACCAGCCCATTGACGATAACAGAAGGCACTTTGATCTCTCCCTGAACAAGCCCGCATTCCCTGATACGCACTTCAGCAGAAGAGTCGTCATCGGCGTAAATATTGCCACGGATTTTTCCTTCAACTTCCAGTACACCGCTGAAATGCAGGTCACCGGTAATTTCAGTGGCTTTCGAAATCAGGGTAGTAATATTTTCTGTGCTGAATGCTTTCTTCACGTAATCTCCAAAAAATTAATGGCACTTACTTTTACAACAATTTATTCGACTTTTTATTCGACTATCTATTCGACTATCTATTCGACAAGCCAGGCAAAGCTCTTTTGAATCGTTTTTTCATTGCTGCCTTCAGCCACTGCAATTATCTGTACTCCTACAGGAACAAAGCCTTCTGGCAACTCCAGCTCCCCCTGAATATTCTGGAAGTAACGGAACTGAATTTTTATATCTATCTGATCCTCATCCACTGCCAGACTGCGCAGAGGTATGGATATTTCCTGACGATTCTGAGTCCCGAGGATGTTGACATTGGTATAACCGGAAACCAGATTGTCATTATTGCCGACCTGCCTGAGCTCAAGACGATAACGAATACGATTTGCCTGATCTGTTTGCAGTAAATCAAGTTGTCCGATCATCAGCCCTGTATCATTATTTTCAGGAGACATGATCTGTTTGTAATAGAGTACATCTTCTTCCAGTTGAGAGATGGTTTCCCGCAAATTCATTATCGTGCCCTGGACCTCATCAAGTGCCTGGCGATCCACGATACTGGCCTGCTCTCTATTTATTAATTCCTGCTGCAGGCTATCAAGCTGTCCGCCCATCACTTCTACGCGCACCATCAATTGATCACGCTGCTCCCTTGCATCGCCGTTCACAAATACACCCTGGCTATATCCATAGAAGTAAAAGCCGGTGCCACAAGCCGCGAGCAGAATTATTATTCCCAAACCAGACAGTGTCTTACTCCATGGACGATAGGGAACAACTACCATCTTGACTTGTTTGCTGCCTTTGACTGTTGGTGCTTTATTCAAAGTCATTTTCCTGAAAAATTAATACAACGGTAATCAGGGTAATGCCGCTACAATTTCCAGCCCTGAAGTTTCGTTAAGACCAAACATTATATTCATGTTTTGTACTGCCTGTCCTGCAGCCCCTTTCACAAGATTATCTTCCGCTGCCAGAACAACTACAGTATCACCATCCTGAGGGCGGCAAACTGCCAGCTGGAGATTATTGGTTCCTCGAACACTACGAGTATCCGGGCTCATACCCGCTTCAAGCACGTCTACAAAGGGCTCATCGCGGTAAAAATCCTCAAACAGGCCTTGCAGGTCGTCACTACTGGAATCCAGCAGGGTCGCATACAAACTCGCCTGAATTCCCCTGATCATAGGAGTCAGATGGGGCATGAAAGTCAGATTAACCGGCGCAGCACTTGCTGTGTTCAGCCCCTGGGTTATTTCTGGCAAATGTCTGTGCCCATTAATTCCATAGGCCTTCATGCTTTCACTTGTTTCGCAGAGCAGAAAACCAATATCGGCTTTACGCCCGGCGCCACTTACTCCGGATTTGCAATCAGCAATTAAGCGAGTGGTATCGATAAGATTATTTTTTAACAACGGCAGAAAACCCAGCTGGACAGCCGTCGGGTAACAGCCTGGATTAGCAAGCACCCGGGCATTTTTAACCAGTTCACGGTTCATTTCAGGCAAGCCATACACAGCTTCTTCAATAAGCGCAGGACAAGCATGCTCCATCCCGTACCACTTGGACCAGAGCGCAGCATCTTTAATGCGGAAGTCTGCAGATAAATCGACCACTTTTACCCCGGCCTCAAGCAATTGAGGGACCATAGTCATGGCCGTGCCATTAGGGGTAGCAAAAAACACGACGTCACATGTCTTTAACAGCTCCGGGTTCGGGGCAACAAAATTCAGCTCAATAGAGCCACGTAAATTAGGAAACAAGGAGGCAACAGGTTTCCCAGCCTCCCCTCTTGAGGTGACTGCCTGCAAGGTCACTTGCGGGTGTTTTACCAGCAAACGCAGCAACTCCTGACCTGTATATCCGGTTGCACCTACGATTCCTGCCTTTATACCTGCCTTATTCAAGTGAATACCCCTTTAATACCCTGATCATGGTCTGTTTAACTTCTCCCGCTGGTTAACGGGGCGCGTATGATAAGAGTCCGCCGCCAAAAGATAAAGCCTATTGTGTTTTAGCCTTCCAGAATGTGATGTTATCATTCGCCTCTTTGTTTGAAACTACTGCTGTATCAATAATGCTCTGGTTCAAGGCTTTTCATGTAATTTCGGTAATATGCTGGTTTGCTGCCATCTTTTATCTGCCGCGCCTGTTTGTCTATCATGCAATGAGTGAGGACACTGCCACGCGTGAGCGTTTTAAAATAATGGAAAGAAAGCTCTACCGGGGCATCATGACTCCTTCTGCAGTATTGACCATTATTTTCGGCGCTATTGTTTATAGTTATAACCCCCAGTACTACATGGCCTCCGCATGGATGAATGTTAAGCTTTTTTGCGTGGCCCTGCTTCTTGTCTACCATTTTCTCTGCTGGCAGCATTTGAAGTTATTCCGGGACGATTTAAACGTTCGCAGTCATACTTATTTCAGGATATTTAACGAAATTCCTGTTTTTCTGCTTATTTTTATTGTCATCCTGGTCGTAGTAAAACCTTTTTAAGCACAGGAAAATTCATGTCATCTGCCTACCACCATCCACACTCAGAAGCCTTGTTTGAGTCTGCCAAAAACTTTATACCGGGAGGAGTAAATTCCCCGGTACGCGCATTTCGCGGTGTTGGTGGAAATCCGGTTTTTTTCAAGCAGGGCGAAGGCGCCTGGCTAATTGATGAAGATGATAACCGTTATATCGATTATATCGGTTCATGGGGGCCTCTCATTCTGGGCCACCGACATCCATCCATTATCTCTGCACTAAAAAATCAGATGGAAAAAGGACTTACTTTTGGCGCACCAACTGCCCAGGAAGGAAGTCTGGCTGAATTGATCACAAAACTGGTGCCCTCCATTGAATCTGTAAGACTGGTGAATTCAGGAACTGAAGCCACCATGAGCGCCATACGCCTGGCCAGGGGATTCACCCGGCGCGATAAAATTCTGAAATTCGAAGGCTGCTATCACGGGCATGTGGATTCACTTCTCGTTAAAGCCGGCTCAGGAGCTCTGACACTCGGTGCACCAGACTCGCTGGGTGTGCCCGCCTCCACCTCTGCTGAAACCTTTGTCCTGCCTTACAATGACCTGGATAGTGTTGAAAAACTATTTCAGCAATCAGGCGAGGAAATCGCCTGCATCATTATTGAGCCGGTAGCGGGCAATATGAATCTTGTTCCGCCCACAGAAGGTTACCTGAAGGGCTTGAGAGAAATTTGTTCCACCTATGGCAGTGTACTGATTTTTGATGAGGTAATGACCGGTTTCAGAACCGCTTTGGGCGGAGCGCAATCGGTGTATGGCGTAAGGCCTGATTTGACCACCTTGGGAAAAGTTATTGGTGGCGGCCTTCCGGTTGGAGCCTTTGGTGGCAGAAAGGAAATTATGGATCTGCTGGCACCACTAGGGCCAGTCTATCAAGCAGGCACCTTGTCGGGTAATCCTCTAGCGGTTTGTGCAGGTCTGGCAACGCTACAAGAAATTAGCAAGCCTGACTTTTTTACCTCCTTGTCAGCCAAAACTGAATTTCTGCTTGCCGGCTTGAGTGAACGGGCTTTAGCGGCGGGCATTGGATTTAGTACTAATCAAGTGGGCGGGATGTTCGGCTGCTTTTTCACTGAAGAAGAGAAAATAACTTCCTTCGATCAGGTTATGGCCTGCAATGTTGAACGCTTTAAGCAGTATTTTCATCTTATGCTTGAAGATGGTGTTTATCTTGCACCTTCTGCATTTGAAGCGGGCTTTGTATCCGCAGCACATGGGGATGAAGAAATACAATTAACTCTAGATGCTGCA
>Ga0233432_10005959_pt1 | contig 10477 bp, 25 predicted proteins | sample SI_122_August201_6_FD_179870 | JGI IMG/M metagenome (GOLD analysis project Ga0233432, IMG submission 179870) | Seawater microbial communities from Saanich Inlet, British Columbia, Canada - SI_122_August2016_10_MG | ecosystem: Environmental > Aquatic > Marine > Inlet | place: Canada: British...
GACGAAGAAGAGGAGTAGCCCTCCACACTACAATCTGTCTCCTATCTAACTCTAATTGTGGACCAAACGCAATTAGTAAGGACAGCGAGGGGTGCGTTGATAGGATTCATAAAATAGACACCTCAGAATTTAAAGGAACTCTGATATAAAGGTATGAAAGAATTAAAAGAACGAATCAAAATTTCATTGGAAGCAGGTCACATTAGCGAGGCTGATGCTAGAGAGATTTTAAGAATGTCCGAAGATGACTAGTGGTAAAACCAACAATATTATGAGAATGGAACTTACTAAAAGCGATAAGGAATATGCTAAGAAGCATGGTCTATCTTACGGAGAAATGAGAGACTTTAAGGAGGATCAGATTCGTGAAGAAGAGATGATGGTTACTTGGTATCAGATGAAAGAGAAAGAACGTAAGGACTTTGAAGATAGTCCGCAAGCTATTTACCCAGCATGGTAAGTCAGATACACTAAAATCTGTATTACAGATTAAAAAAAGTGCGGCTTTTAGCAAAAAAAGTATTTACATAGCGCAAAAAATGTGCTAGAATATATCCAGAATCAAACAAGAACTACCACAATGAAAGAAAACAAAAAACTAGAGAATGGACTAACTTGGATTAAAAACCACCTCCTGAACTCCCCACCACCGCGGGAGGAGCTACACATGCTTGTCAGAGAGGCATCTGAGAAATTTAAAGTTGATGTAGATCTTATGTGTCGGAAAGCTGAGTCTTCAATTGTTCACACCATCGATTTGAGTAACTTTATCGAGCTCTAAAATAAATTTTATTATGACGAAAGAAAAAATGATTAGAAACTACATTGAATCAGGTGAGCATGTTTTCATCTCGCTCACACCAACCATCGGTGAGGTCTTCTCTGCAGAAGGTGTTATCAGGCGGTTGGACGCGAATGGGTACTTTCAACTTGAATTTATGGAATCAATTAACGGTTTTCATATTAGCCAAGTTGAAAGTATTGCAACGGATTAAAATTTTTCACCTAATGATGGTGCGTCAAGTGAGTATAAACACGGTTAAGCGATAGAATAAGACGTTAAATAATGAACTATTGTGGGAGTAAGGGTGCCCTCAGAGAAAGACCCTAAAATACGGCGCGATCATCTAACAGGTAAGACCTTCTATATAAAACCCAAATCAACAAAGTGCACTTTGTTGTGATGAGCGCTAGCTAGCGTCTATAGAAGGAATGCAGGTTCAACTCCTGCTCGGGCCAGCTCCTAGCAAATAACGAGGCGTCTTAATCTTCACGCCTACAACCTGAAAAGGAGAGGCTAGGTGGGAGTATAAAAAATTTAAATTATGAAAAGACCTTTAAACCGAAATAAAAATGCACTATATGCAAAAAAAAGATTTACAAACCGCTAAATTCGTGCTATAATGGTACCACAATAAAGCAAGACGATACATTATGACCAAAGAAATTGAAGAGTACCAAAAACTCAGACAGCAAAAAATCGAAATCGCCCAGAAAGTTTACGCAATCGTAAATTACAATCTTCCGCCGGAAGACGATGCTGGAACTATTCAAAATGTAGTAAACCTCGTCGATGATCTTACTGATTATGTAAAACATTTGACCGAGATTGACGCAAACATTGATCAACGAGTACTTTCTTTATAAAAAATATATGAAAACTAAAAATAATAAAAGCGTGCGGTATCGTGTATATGATAAACACGGCAGATACCACCATTCTTATTTTGAATACTCCCATGCGAAGGATTGCGCTAAACATATCGGCGGGAGAGTAGCTGATATTGAAAAGGACAATTCAAATCTCAGTAAAGATAAATGAAATTTTGTGGATGTGGTAGTCCTATCGAAAAGGCCAGGCAGCTGCTTGACTTAAAGCTTTGTAAGTCCTGCGCCTTTTCATTACCTGATGAGCTACCATTAAAAGGAACTCTAATATAATAACTATGAACGAAATTAAACATTCACAAGAAGTCATCAACTACTGCATCGATAATCGTGTCACATTCGCTGAGGGGTATTCTGCTTTCATTAATAACAAGCTAGATAAACTTGATAAAGAATTGGCTGATCTACGTAAAGACGTAGAATTCACGATCGAGGACGTGCGATTTAAACAGTAATAGTATGGAAGAATCGATTACGGATTTAGAAAAGAAGTGGATGTCCGCGTATGAGAAATATAAAAATGCGGAGTATTATTCTGATCAATCTAATATGGAAAAATGGTATAAACGATTAACAGAAGTTGAAAAAAAGCTTCATTCGATATTGTACTCTGACAAAGACTAAAAAATGCACTATGTGCAAAAAAAGATTTACAAACCGCTAAATTCGTGCTATAATGGTACCACAATAAAGCAAGACGCTAACAAAAAGTAGAAAAAATATATTATGGGATTCTTTAAAGAAATTACAAGCCTCGATGAAATTGAACAATTTGAAATCGAAAAAGTTGGTATTAAAGACGTAAATGACCGGGTAATTCCTGGTGTTTTCTCGGTTCAACGTACTGACACCGCACAACACTTAGGAGTTGTTAAGAAAAACTATCGTCCTATTCAAATGTCTGAAATGCTTGACATTATTGGTACTGCATCAAAATCAGTAGGAAACATTTCACATACTGGATGGGCATCATCTCGTAATGGTCGCCGCATTGTTATTAAGTCAAGGCTTGATGATGAGATCAATGTAGACGGAGACGTCGTTATTCCTCACTTCTATTCTGTTATTGATAATAGTGGAATGGGTAGTAACAAAACTCTTCCTTCTACCCAGCGAATTACTTGTGATAACGCTTTGCACCTCGTTAACGTTCATGGAAATATGTATAATGCAACTCACAATAGCACGTTTGACGAAAAAGTTTCCTCTTTGGTAAACAAAATTATGGCAAACGTCGACATCACTAAAAACTTTACTAAGACGGTAGAGAGGTTAAAGAGTCAGAAATTTAAATTTGATCAAATGGTTGAATTAGCTCAAATGCTTATTCCTCTTAAAAATGATGAGACTCAGGATCGTGCTAAAAAGCGCGATAAACTTATCGGCTTGTTTTCTACTGGAATGGGCAACGTTGGAGAAAGCCGATGGGATGCTCTCAACGCAGTGACCGAATACGAAACTCACTCAGGTAAACAATCAACTGAAAAGTTTTTACGCTCTTTCGCTAAAAACACATTGTCGCATAGAGCACACGCACACCTTGCAGACTTCGCATGAGAGTAAAAGAAAAAATAAAAGACATCGTCACAACGGCTTTGTATTATACTCTACTCGCCTGGTTCGCAGTGACTGTGGCAGTCTTAGTGACAGGATTTGCTTGGGCTATATATAATTACATAAAATGAAAAATAAACCATATCCACCTCGTAGAACACAAGAAGTTCAAGACGAAATTGACAAAAAGATTGCACAGTTCAAAAAGAACTCAGCCGCATTTGCCAAACGCGAACCATTCCCATTTGTTGGTGGTCCTTCGTGGGCCTCACCAGCGCCTAGGATTAGTTTTGTAAATGAGAGTTTTAGTTAATGCGGTGTTGTCACATCACCATAAGGCTATTGACAATTTCCTTATTGGATTTAATAAAGAAAAACACGAAATTCACAATTTCAATCCGTCATCTCTCCCAAATAGATCATATGATATTTGTATTTGTTGGGGTGTATTGCAAATGGAAAAATTAAAAAAATTTGCTACAATTGAAAATTTTATCATATTCGAAAATTCTTATCTCAACAATGTTCAGGGGAAAGAAAAAGAATGGGTTTCGGCCGGTTGGAATGGCCTTAATGGTAGAGCAGATTTTTGTAATAAAAATTCTCCTGATGATCGTTGGAAAAAACACTTTGATGATGGCAGATTAAAGGAGTATACTGACGGTGATTATATTCTTATTCCTCTTCAGATTCAAGGAGACCAATCCCTTAATTACATTTGGAGTAGCGTGTTAAACTACCAATACATTTGTGAGACTATTCGTAAATTCACTGATCTTCCAATTATAATTAGAGACCATCCAACAAGGCCAAACACACAACCAAAAATAGAAGGAGTAAAGAATGTTAAATATGATGATTTCAAGTTACCTATTCAAACTGCAATTGGTGGAGCAAAATGCGTTGTTACCATTAATAGTAATGCTGGAGTTGATTCTGTATTAGGTGGAAAACCAGTTATTTCTCTCGATAAAGGTTCAATGGTGTGGGATGTTTCAGAGCACGACTTTAAAAGTATAAATAGCCCTAAGCTCCGCGATAGAACACAATGGCGCAATGATATTGCTTATGCACAGTGGCATCCAGACGAACTCAAATCTGGAGAAGCTTGGGAACACCTAAAGAAACTCTATGAAAAATAGTATTTACAAACATCTAAAAATACAGTATAATATGTTCATGAAAAAAACAAAGGTAGTGATTGACACTCTCGGTAATAACAAATTTGTTATGTTGGATTATAAATACAACACCGAATCTGTTATATCAGCAAAGACTGCGTATCAACACTATTTAAGTTGCGACCAAAGGTTGCTACCAATTCAATTTACCAAAAACGCGCTCGATGAAATCCAAAACGCAATTGAAGATGAGCTCGTTAGACAGGAGGAATCTAGCGCGGCATCCTATGCCTCGGCCAACGCTAAAATTTTCCGATAAGAAAAAAGTACGATCTAAAAATGCTTGCCGTTCTAAAAAGAATTCAATATGAGGCTATTTTTGCCATACTAGTTGTCATAGGCATTCCAATATTTTTACTCATTAGTTATTGGAATGTGACATGTGACATGTTTAGAAGAGCGCCAACTGAACTTGAAAAAATCGTACGAAGTTATGTCTACGGAGATTAAAGTATTAAAGTCCGAATATCCAACAGAATGGAATGGGTTTGAGGTTCGCGAACTTCCTATAGAAGACATCTGGCAGTCTGTTCCTATTGCCGAAAATATTGCAGGGAAACCTTTTTATTCTAGAGTGAAAAGTGATATTAAAATGAATGGAATGCATTTTCCAATTATGTGTGTTCATACTAATTATAGGACCCTTGAAGAAGCAAAGGAAAGGTGGAGCAAAAAAATAAACGAATTACCTTTTTGGCACAACACTTTAGGTAAACACAAAAAAATGGTGTGGAGCGTCTGGGGCGGATCTAACCGTCTTGCTATAGCAAAAGATCTAGGATATACTCATATTGATGCAGCAGTTCTTCCGTCAATTGCTAAAGCTATTAGCATGCAAAAATGGATGAGAAAACCCTTTGAAGACACCTATTATAAATAGAATATTATGAGCGAACTATTTGACTTTGGATTTACCGCAGTAGACGAAACTGAACTTACATCTTATCAACAAGCAGAAGCTAAAGTTGAGGATGCAGAAGAAGAAACTCTTGCGGTATCAGAAAAAATTGACAACCTTTATAACGCTATTCAGCCATTGCTGAATAATTTAAAAGCTAACCCCGAAAAAGAATACATTCTATGGCCAAATCGCTTAGAAAAGGTTGAAGAATTTGAAAAATTTCTTTACGACATTTATAAGTCGTAAAGCATTGAAGAAAAAAAATAAAATATATTATATGAAAAACAAAAAAACACTAAGCATCACCGCACTCATCATTGGCCTATTTGCCATTAGCGTGCCTTCGGTGCAGTCAGAAGAGACTCCTGAAATCGTAATTTGCGAGGCTACAAAATGTAGTAAAAGCGTCATTTGTGACCTTGCTAATGGATTTGACTTGTTTCTTACTAAGCCAATCGGACTTGTTTCTGAAGTTGGTTTTTTCGAAGAAAGGATTGATGGAGGTCTATTTACACATTCTGATGCTCTTTTTGTTAAAGCAAAAGGCACAGTCGGAACCGTATATGGTAAGAATTTGGTAACATCTTTGGAGTTTGCAGATGGTCAAGGAGATTCGTTCTTTGGAGGATTTGTTGGTCTTGAAGACGACAACAAATATGTTGGAGCAAGGCTCGGAACAAATTACGCTGACGGAGACCTCAGTGGTGATACTGATCTGGAACTCAATTTTGGAATTGGTGGATTGCCATTGCCACTGCTCAAAGGAGTTTATGTAGGAGTTGATTGTGCTCTTGTTTCAGGAGGAGGCTACGATGTTTCACTAAATGTTAAACGCTCTATTGGAACATTCTTTAATGTCGATGTTACGGCGCTTGGAGAAGTTGGAAAAACATGGGATTATTCAGACAATTATGAGTACGTCCTTGGAGCTCTTCGAGGCTCGTACAATCTTTATGGTGGAACTCTATATGGTCAAGTTAGCTCTGTAGATAACGAAGTTCAAACCGATGGATTTGAAAGCGTATTCCAAGTTGGTTATACCTTGTCGTTTTAATCAAAAAACCTCATAAATCTATTGAAACCCTCATCGAAAGATGAGGGTTTTTTAGTAAAATCTGTCTAACTCATTGATACCCAATATATTAGTTTTGAAACTAGTAGCGATCGCCATAAGTTGTTGAGTATCAATGAGTTAATCGTAAACAATTGAGTATCAATGAGTTACGTAGTTTTCCGCGAAAAACAGCAAAAAACTAGAAAAAGAGCGAAAAAAAGTTTTAGAGGTAAACCGTTGATTATCAATGAGTTATGAAAAAACCGCAAAAAAAACTAAAAAAGTGCTAAAAAGGCTATTTACATTCCGGCAAAACCATGCTATTATATAATCATAATCAAGCAAGACGCTATGAAGAGAAAAAATAAGAAAACCATCCAAATCATCCGCCAGATCCTTTCAACCCTTAGTGGTGACGTTCGCCGCAAGGTGATTGTTGAAGCTGCAGAAGCCAAAGGCCTCATTGTTAATGACACTTGGCCGGTTGTCAAGCCATGCGCAAAGGGCGCTGAGCGCGGCCACTACAGTGTCAAGAAGATGATTGCCTTGGCCGATGCGATCCTTAATAACGGTAAACAGGTTGCCAAAAGTGATGACACACAATCCATCAGCGAGCCAGTTGACGAGTCTGGAATGTTTGAAGCTGCAGCTGCTATCCACGAAGAGAAGAGTTACAACAACCTCTCATGGGGAGAAGTTCCATACACTGAAGACGACGTCAATGACGAGCTTAGCCTTATGGGAACATACCTTTAATTTGAAAGATCGGATATAAAATTAGATACATTATGAAAACAAAAGAACTGAAATACCTACTAAAGAAGATCGCGCTCTCTCCGAAAGAGGAGCCCGTCTTGATGGGTGAGATCACACTCGCTATTAATGTGATTGAGAGAGTCAAGCACCAGAATCCGGGGCTTTATAAGAATGTTCTAAAAATGATCCCAAATCAAGATGTCTAATATAATTAGTATGACAAAGCTGGAAGAGATGATGGAAGCACATGAGGACGCTATCAAGATGTCTAAAGTATGGGACTGTTCATATGAAGAGGCATTTAGAAAGGTATGGGATAGTGTCTGGTATGATGAGGAGGGAGAGGCAAGAGAAAGACCATCAGAGAGGAAACCGGCTACTCTTTTGACACCCGGAGTATAAAAAAAGTGCGCTTTTTGCGCAAAAAAAGATTTACATAGCGCAAAAAATGTGCTAGAATATATCCAGAATCAAGCAAGAAACTACATTATGACTACCACAACTACAGAAAAATTCACCCAGATTTTCACTCAAATCCACGAAAACTATGGTGCACACGACTGGGATGGAAAAGGCGAGTGCCCCAATCGTTGGAAAGCTAAAGGAGGCACAACATACATCCTCGCGGAAGGTGTTGATGTTTCCGCTTTTATCAAAGCTATTGAAAGCGAGGATGAATATTTCACAGAGAGTGTCGTACACCAGCAGGTTGTTAAAGACCCATACAAAAACGTTGAGTCATGGGATCCACCAACATGGGTTACGAGTGCAAAAGATGGTTTCTTCCTTGATATCACACAAACAGCTGAAACGAGCTCTTTGCATCCAAAGATTGCAGTAAAAAAGTCTGTCAGGTGTCTTAGTTTTGAGGGATATTTTAACCATCTTGATACAGTGTACACTACGGTTGATGGCGAAATTCTCGGATCGTCTAAAATCGAAGCTTGGCTCAAAGCAAATCCTTCTCGTTAATCAAGGTTTACACAACAAATAAATAGAAAAATATTATGAGTATAAGTATGAGATTAATAATTTTGATTGGAGTTGTCGACGTGGTTTGCTTAACTATGTTTTTTAAACGAGAAACTAAAGTGGTTGAAGTTGCAAAGGTGGTTGAGGTAGAAGTACCAAAGATCGTTGAAGTTGTTCGAACTGAAGTGGTCACTAAGTATGTTGATAAACCTTATCCAGTTCCAGTTTTAGTTTGGCCAAAACCATTGATTGTTAAACCAAATATAAACTGGCATGATAATATGCTTACGGGTATTAAATTCTTTGAAGGCTACCGAGAAGCTGCATACGTATGTTCAGGTGGTGTTCGAACTATTGGTTATGGTTGCACAGATAAATCAGTAGTTTCTAAAGGTAAAATTTGCAAAAATAAAGCTGAAAATATTCTAGTAAAGCACCTTGAAGAAGTTAAGAAAAAAGTGGATAAAGCCGTTGTTGTCGATCTCACAGACTACCAGTTGAACGCTCTTACATCTTTCGCTTTCAACTGCGGTATGACCAATCTAAAAACTTTGATTAACGGAGATGATAGACTGAACTCAGGCAACTACGAAAGCGTTTCAAAAATTTTGCCAATGTATCGTAAAGCAGGAGGTAAGATTAGGGAGGGTCTTGTTAAGCGCCGTGCGTGGGAACTCTCGTTATGGAATGGCAAGGCGGATTGTTTAATCACACATTAAATATGAGTATGAAAGTAGGAGATAAAACATTGTATGGAGAAGTTACACTAGTAGCTCATTGGGGATACATCGCAGTAAACATGGAAACAGAGAAGGTTAGTGTGGAGACCAATTTCGATTGGACTGAATGGTATAACCAAGGGCGATAAAATAATATGAAAGAAGATAAAAAAATATGCTACCCTTACGCTTATGGCCGGCTTAATTCAAGTATCCAGGACCTCTCACTAGTCCTCGAGATGGATTGTATCAGAGCAGATATCGATGTAGATGAGAATGTATTCAAGATGCTAGGCGATCGAATTGAGAAGCTTCAAAAAGCAGCTATTGAAGAATCCCTAGAGCATAACGTATAAATAAATATTAAGTATGAAATTTAAAGGGAAAGACAATGTCGTCAAACAAGTACAAGGGAAGCTTGGACTTAAAGCTGATGGAATCGATGGACCAAATACATGGAAAATGATTTGGGAAAATCTAGTGCACGATGGAAAAGGAGAACCCGAAAAGCCCGAACCTCCAGTTGTTGATCTAAAAGATGATTACCCTGAAGTATATAAAGCAAGTCCAAACCAGTCTGGAACCATTAAACCAAAATTTGTTGTGCTTCATCACAGTAGCGGAAGCCACGATGGCACAAAATCTTGGATTCTAAATAAAGCTTCACAGGTCAGTTACCACTATCTAATTGCAGCCGACGGTTCTAGAACGCAGTTCGTTTATGACACTAAAAAAGCGTGGCACGCTGGTAGATCAAAATGGAATGGAATTAGCGGTCTCAATAGCCACAGTGTAGGAATTTCGTTCTACGGAAATACTCATTCTAGGACACCCAGCGCGGCCGAGATCGACTCGGCTGCCAAGAAGTGTATCTATCTTATGGATAAATTCGGAATCGCCTTAGATGGCATTCTGACACATAAGATGGTGGCTCCAGGGAGAAAGGATGATCCTTCTGAGGAAACTTACAATTTAGTGGTTGCTAGAATCAAAGAGCTTACATAAAACGATTCATAATACTAATAATAAAAAGGAGCCACTCTAAAAAGGGTGGCTCCTTGTTTTTTATGTTTAAAGCTTATTGGTTAATAAGCATCTCTCTAAATGCATAGTCAGAGTGAAATACTTGACCTCGACCTTTTAAAGTTCCTTCTTGGAACTGGTATGTTTGACCTTCAATCAGACGAATCTGACTTGGATCGTACAGTGCCGAATTGTTTAATGTATCTCTGTTTTCTGACCAAGAGTCGCTTGATCCGCAACTTACTAGCAGCATCTGAAGAGGAAGCAGCAATAGAATCAATTTCATCTTCTATATTATCTATATGAGTTTCACGCTTCCATTGTATGTGAGCAGCATACGCGTTTAACGCAGCTGTAGCAGCAGATAGTATGGCTTTTCCCCACATGCAATAATAGTGCTTTAATTATTTATTTTTGTCCTTAGCTTTACCAATGTTAAGAGCAAGAAGGTCAATAACACCGTAAACTTTAGCCATCAATGTTCCCTTTTTAGGTGTAGGTGTAAGAGCAGCAATAGAAGAAGCAAGTGCAATAGCTGCAGCTAAAACTCCGAACCATGGTTGATCTTGGATAAATGTAATTAAGAATTCCATATTTTTATTATTGTTAGTTTAGTTTGACAGCCATATTGACCGCCTACAAATTTATT
>Ga0233432_10005968_pt1 | contig 10464 bp, 13 predicted proteins | sample SI_122_August201_6_FD_179870 | JGI IMG/M metagenome (GOLD analysis project Ga0233432, IMG submission 179870) | Seawater microbial communities from Saanich Inlet, British Columbia, Canada - SI_122_August2016_10_MG | ecosystem: Environmental > Aquatic > Marine > Inlet | place: Canada: British...
GAAAAACCGTTATACTGGTCAAGAAGAAACCGAACAATTTTGGATGACTGAAGAGGACTATGACAATTTGAACTCCAAATTGCGGTTAAGACAAATTGAACTAGATGCCAATGAAAGAACGAGAACTGGTAAAACAATGATGAATACACTAGCTAGTGATGAAGATAATCAATATTGGGAATTATACAAAGCGGCGGAAGCATTAGTTCAAGATAAAACAAAAGAGTACCCAATGTTTACAGGTGATTTTCCTCTGAGACTTTATGGTAGAGTGGCTTTTGCTGATGAAGCAGAGTATGATGATGGTACAGTATCACTTACAAAACTAGAAGGGGGTGGAAAAGAATTACCAACATTTGAATCTACAAAAACAAAATTAAAACAAATATTGGAAAAAGTAAAACCAGACAATGAATATTATGAATTTTCACAAAAATTAAATCAAGAATTAAATAAAATAGAAGAAAAAAAATTTAACGAATTTGTAAATAAGATATATGAAAATTTTGATAAAATAATGTCTATACCTATTAAACAAAAAGGTGGAATGCTAAGTGTGCGTAGATCGACAAGGGGTGATGATGGAGTGTGTAGTATATGCTTTGATGACTTAAACCCTCGTTTTGGACCAGAGGCGAGTGAAATACATAAAGTTGTAGAATGCTCACGACGGCGGGGTCAACATAAATTTCATGAACATTGTATATTAAGCACCAGGAGAAATGTATGTCCTTTGTGTAGACATGAAGATACATTTCTAAATAATCGTGGTGAATCAATTATGATAAATAATGCTCCGGTTCAAATTAATGCTATGGCTATGCAACTACCGTTTGACCAAATGACACCTGAAGAACAAGTAGAGATATTGAACATAAGATACCAAAGAAGAAGAGAACAAGTGCTAGACGGTAGATTAGCGTCAGTGCGTCACCTTATTCGTGAATTGTGGGGTATGTTTTTGTTTATTTTTACATGCCGGTCTGCTGGCGGGGTATGGTTCAGACAGTATGATTATAATTATACAACTTTTTTGGCAATGTTTTATGGTTCCGTTATTGCGGTTGAATTATGGCCAGAACGCCGGGGTAGTGTAAGTATGACCGATCAATTAGCCGAATTTATTGTTAGAATTATGACTTTTTTAGATGATATGCCCGGAGGTATGGCCAATGCGGGTGGGGGTAAAAAGACAAGAAGAAAAAGATATAAACGTAAACGAAGAACTAAAAGAAAGATGAGAAAAAAACGTGGTGGAGTAAAAATCGGAGATAGAGTAGAAAAAAAGTATAAAATGGATAAGTTAGATGAATATGGAAATCCTACCGGTAAAAAATTTTGGCAGGATTTTAAGGGATTGGTACAAAATATAGATAATGAAGGCAATACAACAATATATTGGTATGCGGATAACTCAAAAGATGTATTAACTAAAAGTCAAAGCAAAAGTTTGAAAATTATACCACCGAAAGATGTTAAAATAGGAGACATGCATCAGGCTGATATTCCACAGGCTAGGGGTGTATCATATACAGGAAATGAAAAAGTGAGCCATTTACCAAAAGAATATCTAACTCCAGCAGTTAAACCACAAGGATATGATCAGGGAATACAAAAAAAAACAAACGATGGTTTTGTAGGTACTAGTGATTGGGCAAAAGAGCAGCTTAAAAAATTACAATCTATGAAATAATTTATATCCTAATATAATTGTCCACATCCAAGCACTAACATATTGTGGCATTTCCATACCCCATGATTCTCCTTCTCTAAACATCATACAACTACCAAATTTATACCATAACATCTGTAATATAACAACTGTAAGAAAAGATACAAGAATAATACCAAAAGAATCAGTAAAAATAGTCATGAATGTGAGTGATGTAAATGAATAATGTATTATTTGTAATGCCATAATATTTGGAACAATTGCTAAAAAAGCGGACATGAAAGAAGTAGCCGCTATTGCCAATGCCAATGTAAAATCTTTGTAATTTGTTTTATCAAATAATAATGAACAAATCATACCAAAACAAATAAATAATGAAAATAATAAGAGATAATATCTTTTTTCTTGTGGAGGATAATCATCACACGGTATAAACATAATATATTCAAATTATAATATATTATGCTTTATTTTCCTCAAAAACTCTAATTTGTGTTTTTTCGTTAAAACTAACACGTTTCTCTTTTTTAGATTGATTTTTAAAAAAAACCAATATTAATGAAAAAACAATTGTAATTGATAAAAATATTAATAAATAAAATAATATATCACTAAAGCCCATGGTTAAAGTAATAACATAATATAAAATCCAAAAATATACACAATATATTTATTAAAATAATATAAGACCAGGAACACAATGTTTAACAATGAATACGTATGTTAATACCTACAATAATTGTAGTGCTTCTTTTTGGGGAACTCCTGATACAGAATTGACATTTTGTGAAGCAAAATATCAGAATAAATATATTGCTGAATATTACAATACTTTCAGTGCGTTATCTTACATAGCAGTGGGGTACTTATTGTATTTAAAAAATTTTAAAGATATGGGTGTTGTGGTAATGATGCTGGGAGTTGGAACCATGATAATGCATGCCACTTTACGTTGGTATGGACAATGGATGGATGAAATTTGTATGTTGATTATAGAATGTTTTTCAATAAGAGATTTATCAGGACAACATTTATTGATGAATGTTATGATGTTGTTAATAATAATAATGTATGTTTGGTTACAAAACAAGCTTTATTTTGTGACTATGTTTGTGGTAATGCTGGCCATAATAGGTTATTTAACTAAGGATAAATTAACAACAGACCGTAATGTTATATTATATACGGTAATGATGACAATTGCTTGTGCCTGCTGGTTGTTAGATCAATTTATGTGTAATTATGTCCAGGATTATCAACTTCACGCTATATGGCATGTAGGAACTGCTTTAGCAATATATTTTGGATATATGTCATTAATATAATAAAAACCATATATATATGTGGCAATTAGTAACGGGATTTGCAGCAGGAATATATGTAGGAACTTATTATGATTGTAAGCCAACCATTTTATTAGTAAGACAAATGATAAAAGATAAATTTCCAGAAGAAAGAAAAGATAGTAAAAATGGGAAACCCCCAAAACCTCCAAAAACTTGGTTTTAAAAATAATAAAGAAATATTTATAAATATAATTATAAATATGTCTGAAAAAATCCAAATTGAAAATAAAGATGGAATTAAATTTTTAACAGATCTAAAAAATAACAGTATAGATTTGATATTAACTGATCCACCATATATTATCTCAAAAAATAGTGGTATGGAAGAATTTAAAAAGAAATTGGGTAAAGTTAAAGAAAATGGAGAGAATTTAAAAACGTTATCAGATTGGGAAAATTATAAAAAAAAGAATAAATTAGAAAACGATAAAGGGAGAAATAATTATTTAAAATATGGAAATGTAAGTGGAAAAAAATATGCTTACAAAATAGATTTTGGTGAATGGGATAAAAGTTTTACAATGGAGATATTAGAGGAATTTGTAAAATTATATTATAAAAAATTAAGAAAAGGTGGAACACTAATAATATTTTTTGATATTTGGAAAATAACATTATTAAAAGAAATGTTAGAAAAATATAAATTTAAACAAATAAGGCTAATAGAATGGATAAAATCTAATCCTGTGCCATTAAATCAGCGTGTGAATTATTTATCCAATTGTAGAGAAGTGGCGATAACTTGTGTGAAGGGGGGAAAACCCACATTTAATTCAAAATATGACAAAGGTATTTATAATTATCCAATACCAAATGGAAAACATAGAAATCATCCGACACAAAAACACTTAAAAATGTTTGAGGAATTAATAAAAAAACATTCAAATGAAGATGATATAATTGTAGATACTTTTTTAGGCGGAGGTACTACAGCATTAGCTTGTAAGAATACAAATAGAAAATTTTTAGGTTGTGAAATAGATAAAAAATTTTATAAATTAGCAACAGATTTAGTTAAATAATTATATTTCTGCTTGATTATCTTGTAATTGTTCGGTATCAATTGTATCATTCCAAGCTAATGCGTGGTGTTGTCTTGTTAATACTGGTGGCTGCATAACCAATGTAGGAACAGTTTGTAAATCTACATTAGCAAAACCAATCTGGTGATTAGCCATAGGACAAGATGAAACTCTTTCAATGTGTGTTATTGGTGTTACTTCTAATCCTAGAGTCATTTCACGTTGTAGCCGTCCTATGGAACGAAATCCTGATTCAATCGCTTCTTCATTACTATTATGAACGGTAATACATCTATCAGAATTGAAACCATAATTTGAACCAACAATTTCCGCATCCATATTTGCCGCCATTAATATTGCTTTCCCACCATTTTTTCTATAAGCATTCATCATATTCCTACATGTTTCTGTTGAGTTGTCTGAAACATTATCATAACCATCTGTAATAGCGATAACAATTGTTACAATTAATGGGTCTAAACGCCTAAGTGCTAGAGGCAATGTTTTTCTGCAATAATCGGCGTGGGATTCTAATTTTTCTAGTTCTTCTATAAGTGTATCATTGAAACGCGTAGAACCACGTGGATATAACATTTTTCTCAATTGTGATTGGTCTGGCATTTCTTCTACTGTAGGATCTAATAAATCCATAGGATAATTTATTCTATCGTCAAATGTAGTTAATGAAATTAGTGTTTTTACACCTGATTTTTCTGCTTCCTCTTGTGTTTCCATTAACAAACGGTGACACATGTCAATGTGTTTCCCTTGAAAACTACTCATAGATCCAGAACGATCTACAATAATATGTTTAAAAACTGCGTGTGGTTGGATTGTGTTTGACATAATTTTGAATGCGTTGGTTGTGATTATTGTTTAATTAAAAAATGTGTTTATCAACTTCAATTTAATTTACATTTTTAGTGTTTATTATGAAATAAATCGGGAATATCGTAAGTATTTGTGACAGGATCAAATGTATATTTCGCAATAATACGCGGATTAGTTGTATTGTCTAAAATTTCATCAGGTTTATATACGTTTTTATCATTGTCAATATAATAAATAATACCTTTAATTTCTTGTGCCCAAACTTTTTTTGTTTTGTGTGTTTTATTATTAACATCATTTGTAATTTCACCATGAGGAGTACCCTTAATATGTGTTCCGCAATAAATATGCTCTTCTTTTCTTCTTCTAGTGCATTGTTCATTATTTGCTCTTAATGCGTTACATCTATCAGATAAAGGTACGACATTTTTCACCCTTTTTCTTTTCATAAAATCTTTTTTTTCAAATTGGACAACGGGATAATTGTATACCCATGTTATAATTGAATTTTTGTCAGTTTCATTAATATCCGAAGTGTTTAAAACAAATTTTTTTATTTCTTCTTTAAATGTTTGAAATTCCAATTCAACTCTTTGATTAATACGTCTTTCCATTTTATTAATATTAAAAGTATTAATTTTAATATCAATTTAATTAATAATTATTTACTAAAATGTAATTTGCTTGACTTTGGTAAAATAATATATAAAAGTAAAATAGCATTAAACCAACAGTGATAACTCATAGTTGTCATAGTATTAAGATTTGGAAATAAATAAGGAATAACAAGAAAAAAGAAATTACAAATTAAAAAAATAGCTAACGTCCACATCATAATATATATTTATTTAATATAATAATTTTTATACATGGGGTCCCAATTATGTTTAACAGTGTTATTATCTATTTCGTGTGTTGATAAAGAAATTTGCTGTTCAAAATTTTTAACAATATATTCGGTATTGATATTAAAATACCCCGATAGGTTTTTATATTTAATATTTCCTAAAATGATTGAATCGTATTTTTCTGTCCATTCCCCTAGACCGTGAGTTTTCTGAGTATGTTTTTTTTTAGTTTGTTTTTTTAATGTATTATTATCTAAATAATCAAATAAACTATAATATAAATTATTTTTATTGTATAAAAGACAATCATAATTATCTAAGAATAAAGCGAATCTTATAATACCACCTTGTAGATATTTACCATTTTCATCTGTAACTTTTTTGTTAAAAATAGTTCTTTCTTTATAATTAGATGTGAATGATCCCCAATGTATTGATTTTATGTAATTTGTGAAATAATAATATGGACCAAATGTTTTATATGGTGATGAACGTAAACCCAGAGAAGCCGTATACGGAATCATTTCAGTAGTATCTCCAAAAAAAGCCGCAATAGGTATATCTATATTTTCTTTTCCTTTTTTTAAATAAATAAGAGAGGGGTTTTTATAAAAAATATTATAACAGGATGACAAAATAGGAAAATTAACTATTTTATTATGATTACAAATTTCATCAATTAATCCCCACCAATAATTATCTGTTATAGACATTTTTTTTACCTTTATGGATGAAATATTATTATAAAAAAAATAATAATTATTTGATGAACTGAGATAACCATCACATGAAATAGTTTTTTGTAATATTTTTTTTACCAGACCATTAGCTATTTTCAAAGGGTTCCCTTTAATATAATTTTTGAATGGAAAAACGATATTATTATCAGGAAATTTATATAACAAATATTGTAAAAATTCTTTATAAATAATTTTTTTTTTAGTAGATTTACAAATTCTGTATATACAAATAAATATTTTGGAATTTTTATTAGGTGAAATTTTATCAAAATTTTTTTCAACAATTATAGGATAATTAATGTTTAATGGTTTTTTCCCCCCTTCTAAATTATATGTATTTAATTCAACTTGTCTATTTTTGGGTATAATAATATTCATTTTATAATATTATTATATTATTGTTTTTTTATCATTTTTCTTTTAATTGTTTCCCTTACTTTTTCTTCTCTGGTGGATAAAATAAAATTAGCAAGTTTATCAGCTCCTTCATTATCCCCATTAAAATATGTTCCCAATGACGCTAATAAATGTTTTTTACTTAAAGGTGCTTTAGATTTATTTTTTGTATATATAAGTTTTCCTTCACCTCCAGCATCAAAACATTCTATTTCATTATTACGCATAACTTCAACTATATTATTTGTAACTTCTTTTTTATCTTTTCTTTTTACTTTAATAAGTTTTTGTAATTCTTTTATTTCATTGTCAAATTTTAACCAATTGAGAATATTGTCTTTTAATTCTTGACTTGCCATAGTATATATATAATTGTTTTTTTATTTAAGTAAATTATATTACTAAATTAAATAGTTACTATTTGGTTATAGAATTGAACACTTTCCATTGCCTGTTTGTTTGAATGCAATTTAAACCAATAAGTATTAATTAATTTTAGAATTTCTTTTTTTCGTAAAGTAGAATATTTTTTAATTTTGTGGATTTTACAATATGTTTTAAGTTGTTTTACAGTCATTTTTGTTAAATTATTTTTATTTTCCTTTTTCTCTTTTTCTTTTTCTTCTTGTTTCTTTTTTCGTCTATCCATGATTTTTTTATGGTTATGACAATAATCTTTTTCACACAATTTGTTACACATTTTTCCTTTTTTTTTTCCAGAACCAAATTCATATTTACAATGGTTTTTAATAAATGAATATTCCCATGGCCAATTAACATACCTAGTTTTCATACAGTTACCTCTCCAAGGCAATACACCCTGAACCGTATTTCTACAGTATGGACATTTAATTTGCCATATACCTAATTTTTGTGTTTCCAAAGAATTATATTGTACTTTCTGTTTACAAATTTCTTCATATAAAGGATTATAATTAAATGAATGATTGCAATTGGGTAAACTTATATGGTCATCGTTTAATTTTTCTTGTGTTATTAAACAAATGTTATTATTTTCATAATCGGTATTTTCATTAAATGATTTTAGCAATAATTCTTGAAAACCATCATTCTCGGTCATTTTATTAATATTTTAATATATCTTTATATCAGTATGACTAAAAGTGTGTGGTCTGTTCCGTGTTGGTATTTTTTTCATGGATTCGCAGCAAGGATTGATGAAAACTTTTATAAGGAGAATTATATACAAATATGGAAAGAAATCTATAGAAATATGTGTTATAATTTACCCTGTTCAATATGTAAAGGACATGCTACAAGATATATTTCTAATGTGCAATTAAGTGATATTAATACTAAAGAAAAATTAATTGATTATATGTTTAGATTTCATAATTTTGTAAATCAAAGATTGGGGAAAAAGGTTTTTCTAAAAGAAAATTTAGTAAAATATAATAGACTAAAAATGAAACAATGTTATTTAATGGTTCATCGTAGTTTTAATTTACAATATTTTGGATTATTTAATGGATGGCGACGTAAACAAGGCATAGAAATAACAACTAATTATTTGACGAAAATATGGAATAATATAAATTAATAATTTTAATTATATTAAATTTATTAATTTTTATAAGAACATTTAAAACTTTGTTTAGATAATTTACATCTTTTCATGTTACTTTCTGGTCCATAATACGTGTATTGTGGGCCGGGCCAAACATAAGTTACAAGCAAATACCATAAACCACCCATAATACCTCCAAATAATATTCCAACAATTTGATCCTTGATGGTTTCACATCCATTAACTTTTCTAAATCCCATATCAATGAATGAAATAATTAATAAAGTTATTAAGAATCCAATACCTTCTACTTTAATTGGGGTTGATTGTGCTAGACCTAAAATAATATACATAATTGTAAACCAGTGAAACGCTAAATGTGTCGATGGAGCACCAAATTCTTTATTACTCCAATCTTCAAATGTACTACATAAATCGTGCATTCGTGGATTGGGGCGTGTGGGTTCTGGTGGGCGTTTATTAGGACCCTTTAACCACGGTCTAATAGACCATTTCATCATACCAGAACCCTTAAGTAGTACGACAAAAAGTTGTGAAAGTAAAATACCAAATAACCAAATAAACCCCTTTGGATGCCCATTAAAAATAGAATCAAAAATGAAATAAAAAGATATTAAAAAAGGTGATATAACTCCTGCAAAAGTTAACACATTCGGTAATGATAGTTTAATAGCCATATTATATATATATGAATATTAAATAAAAACAAAATCTAAAATTTCAGAAATATGTTTTACACTTCTAAATTGTATATTTTCAATCATTTCTTTATTCGTTTCTTTTTTTATAAATTTCTGATAATCTTTTTCGTTTTTTTCTGGATATAAAAACGTTTTAACCCCAGATCTAATTCCTCCTGAAATTTTAAGCTCCAAACCACCAATAGCAGTAACATCACCTTGTAAAGTTATTTCTCCTGTCATAGCATAAGTATTATTTATTTTTTTATCCATTAATAAACTATAAATAGCGGTTGTTATGGCGGATCCAGCAGAAGGCCCGTCTTTTGGTGTAGCACCTTCTGGACAATGAATATGAATACCCTGTAATTTTGTATCTTTAAATTTTTTTAGAAGTGATTTTTGCTTTGTTTTTGTTAATAATTTCCATGCCAAAGTTTTGGCAACATTCATACTTTCTTTCATAACATCCCCTTGCATACCAGTTAATTTTAATTCAAGAAATGTTGATGATGGGAAAAAAGTACATTCGATAGGAATAATACCCCCCATACCCAATGCATTGGCCCATAAACCATTCATAATACCAATTTTGGGGTCGGTGTGTATATTTTTATAAATTATTTCATGTCTATTTTTTAGATATTTATTTTTAATTTCTTCTTTTGTTAATACAATTGGTAATTCTGTAATAATGCCATTTAAGATATTTAAATTAATTTCACTATAAATTTCAAACATTATTTGTTTTAATTTTCTAACACCCGGTTCATATGTATATTGTTCAATTATATATTTCATGATATCTTCATCCATTTTAATAATATCAGATAAGGATAATTTTTCATTAATTTCTGGAAGAATATAATTTTTTATTATTTCTATTTTTTCTAACAATGTAAGATGATTAAATTTAATTCTATGAATTCTATCTAATAATATTTTATCTATTAAAGAGGGATCATTGTAAGAAAAAATAAATAAGGCTTTACTTAAATTTATTTCAACCCCACTAAAATATTTATCTTCAAAAGATTCATTTTGTGTTGCATCAACTAAATGTGTTAATATACCAATAATTTCTTTTCCTTGTTCTGTTTTACTAACTTTATCTAATTCATCAATAAAAATAATAGGATTCATACATTTTTTTTCTATTATTATATCTACAATTCTGCCCCATGTTGAACCCACATATGTATAACTATGACCTGCTAATGTGCTTCCATTACTAGAACCCCCTAAGGCAATAAAAGAAAAAGGTCTTGAAACACCGTTGTCATCTTTTAAACAATCAGCCAACCCCTTACGCGCTAATGAAGTTTTACCAACTCCAGGAGGACCTTCAAAACCAAAACAATATCCTTGTTGTTCACCCGA
>Ga0233432_10005969_pt1 | contig 10463 bp, 7 predicted proteins | sample SI_122_August201_6_FD_179870 | JGI IMG/M metagenome (GOLD analysis project Ga0233432, IMG submission 179870) | Seawater microbial communities from Saanich Inlet, British Columbia, Canada - SI_122_August2016_10_MG | ecosystem: Environmental > Aquatic > Marine > Inlet | place: Canada: British...
GCACGCGCTCAAAACGTCCCGGTGATGTGTGCCCGGGCAATATGGGCAAATTGTCGCCCGGTAACGGCTCGTCGTCGAAGCTCATGCCTTGCTTCCTGTGCGCAATCGGAGTGCGCGCAGCCAAGCACTGCGACCTTTGAGTCGATGATCGACAGGCGGTTGAATGACTTTGATGGTCTCTTCAATGTTGCCGATTTGTTGGCTACCTTGCCACGCATTGACCCAGACACAGGTCATCTCCGGCTTAATTTCACAGCCACCATTTTGACGCACACCACCGCAGGGCCCATTCCGCAGAGTTTTGGGGCAGTTCATCGGGCAGGCCATGCCGGTCGATCCTAGCGTGCACTGTCCGCAGGATTGAGAGTCGAATAGAAACCCTTTGACGGTGCTTTCAATGGCTGCGAAAGGCTTGTCGAGACGCTCATACCCAATCCGCTTCAGCAGAGGGTTGAGCAATGTGAGGGTCGCCTCGAGCGCCTCATACAAGAGGTTAAGCCAGCGGGATTGTCGAATCGACCACAGTCTGACTGATTTCATGCTGCAGGCTCAGCGTAGCCATTTTGTTTGGCAAGTCGGGTGATGTCCTCATCAGAATACTGCGCTTCAATCTCTTGACCGAGTTGCGCTGCGATATCTGCCAGTGCGCCTTCGGCCTCGATTGCGGTGGTAACGCGCCGCCATTCATCGAGGTAGGCGTCACTACCGCCTTTGCCGGCTCGCATGGCAGCGCGGTCAATGGCTTCCTGGAAGCGCGCGCTCAGCATGTACTTACCCCGATCTCGACCGCGCTTAATCAGAACCTGCGAGGGGATATCGCGCCACAAAATATCAATGCGTTGCATGCTGAGCCTCACGGTCATGATTAAAGTGGAGTACCTGCGGCGTTAATGCTGCTTGCAGCGATGCCAGTCCGGTGTCGACTACCTCAAAAGCCAGTCCCAATCGGTCTGCTGCTTTTTGCGCCTTGGCGAGCAGTTTTGCATCATCGGTTTGCGCGAGATAGACCATTCGCTGGTAATGACTAAAGAGCATGCCTTGTAATTCTGGGTGAGCATCCAGTTTCAAATCTTCGATGACCAACCGATCAAAGTGTCGCGCCAGAAAATCCGTCAAATAAAAGGTGCCGGGTTCAGCCTCTGATAAGGCATGAAAAACGGGTGACGTGGCGAACACTTCGTAACAATGAGCGCCGGGGAGACGGCTGACACCCCATCGCGCCAAAACCCGATCCAGTGCCCCGCCGGTGCCACAGTCGGCGTAAGCGACGAACACCCGTTCGTATTGATGGAAGTGCTTCTCGAGCAATGCTTCGACCTCGTCAGGAATCGCTTTGGGGCGGTTATGCAGGGCTGCGTCGATGCACTGCACCTGCAAATGATCCCAACCATTGGCGCGTTTCAGCGCGTCAATTTCCCGCGCGAGTGCGCCACAGGCGATGATTAGAGTGGCTCCCATCATCGCCGAGAAAGTCAGGCGCTCTGTGCCAGACGACGGTCACTGACCATGCGGATTGCAGTGGTTGCCGCTTCGGCCGCGTCCCGACAATAGGCGTCAGCACCGACAGCCTGACCAAATTCCTCGTTGAGTGGGGCGCCGCCCACCAGTACGATGTAGTCCTCCCGCAACCCTTTTTCTACCAGCGTATCGATCACCACCTTCATGTAAGGCATGGTCGTTGTGAGGAGGGCAGACATACCCAAAATATCGGGTTTGTGCTGTTCGATAGCAGCCAAGTAATCCTCAACCGCATTGTTAATGCCGATATCGAAGACCTCAAAACCTGCACCCTCTAGCATCATCGCGACGAGGTTTTTGCCAATGTCATGAATGTCGCCTTTGACTGTGCCAATGACCATCGTACCCACTGGTTTTGCGCCCGTTTCAGCGAGCAGCGGCCGCAATATCGCCATGCCGCCCTTCATGGCGTTGGCCGCGAGTAGCACTTCTGGGACAAATAAAATGCCATCACGAAAGTCGATGCCGACAATGGTCATACCGTCGACTAGTGCTTTGCCTAGCACGTCTTCAGGAGACCATTCACGTGCAAGCAGAATCCGGGTGCCTTCTTCAATCTCTTCTGTCAGGCCGTCGTAAAGATCATCATGCATTTGTTGCACGAGATCTTCGTTCGAGAGTTCTGAAAGGACAATATCGTCTTCGTCGTCTGACATGGCAGGGTCTCTCCTCTTTTAGTAATCTCGATCGGCAAAAGATGCTTTCTGAGTTGTCATAAAGGCTTGCAGTGCTTCATCGATAGCGGGATCTAATGCGGGGGCCTCGTACTCCGAAAGCATTTTTTTCCAAAGCACGTTGGCTCGCTGGGCCGCGTCTAAACTCCCTTCTGCAGACCACTGTTCATAACTGTTGTTGTCGGCAATGGTTGAACGGTAAAAGGCCGTTTCAAAATTACTGAGCGTGTGCGCTGATCCAAGAAAATGCTTTCCGGGGCCTACTTCTTCAAAGGCTTCCATGGCCTGCGCGTTCTCAGACATATCGACACCCTGTAGCAGCACCGAAATCATACTCGCCTGATCACAGTCCATGATGAATTTTTCGTAACCCATGGCCAGACCGCCCTCGAGCCAGCCCGCCGTATGAAGCATAAAATTCACGCCTGCCAGTGCCGCGGTTTGTAATGTGTTCGCCGCTTCGTAAGCCGCTTGCGCATCGGGTAGCTTTGAGCCACACAGTCCGCCACCACTGCGGAAGGGCACGCCGAGCCGACGCGCTAGTGCGGCAGCAGCATAAATCACCATGCTGGGTTCCGGGGTGCCGAAGGTGGGTGCGCCTGTCGCCATCGATACGGCCGCTGCAAACGTGCCGAAAATCACGGGACAGCCGGGGCGAATTAATTGTGTCAGCGCGATGCCGGCTAGGGCTTCCGCTAAAATTTGTGTCAGCGTGCCCGTGACGGTGACCGGAGACATCGCGCCGGCAAGAATAAAAGGCGATATGACCGTGGACTGATTATTGCGGGCATAGACTTTGAGGGAGCCGAGCATGGTGCCGTCAAAGACCAAAGGTGAGTTCACGTTGATTAAACTGGTGAGCACACAGTGTTGATCGACAAACTCATCACCAAAGACAATTTTTGCCATGTCAACCGAGTCTTGAGCGCGGCGCCAATGGGTGACCGAACCCATAAGGGGCTTGTCACTGTATTTAAAGTGGCTGTACAGCATGTCGTAGTGGCGCTTGTTCACCGGCAGATCAACAGGTTCACAGACGGTGCCACCCGAATGATGAATGTCGGGTGCCATATACGCGAGTTTGACGAAATTCTCGAAATCTTCGATGGTCGCGTAGCGTCTGCCCTTATCGAGGTCATGGACAAAGGGCGGGCCATACGCAGGCACTAGGACGGTGCGCTTGCCGCCAATGGTGACATTGCGAGCGGGATTCCGTGCGTGTTGCACATATTCACTGGGCGCAGTCGCTTGAATGATCTGTCGGCACATTCCCGCGGGGAAGCGGACGCGGGTGCCGTCGACGTCTGCACCCGCCGCGCGAAACAAATCAAGGACTTCGGGATCGTCGAGAAAATCAATACCAATTTCGCTCAGCAGGCGGTCGGCATTATGTTCGATGAGTTCAAGGTTTTCTTCGCTGAGAATTTCAACGTAGGGGATTTTTCGTTCGATAAACGGGGCAGCGGCGGGGGCAGCGTCGGCGCGAGCCTCACGTCTGCCGGCTCGACCTCCCCCTTTCCGTCTACTCGCTCGCTCGCTCATTTCAACGCTTCCATCATGAGGCCTTATTTGCCTCGTGCTTTACACAGTTCGGGCTCAAAACGGCACCGGCTAACTAAAACTCAGCGGCCACCGCTAGGCCCGATCCGCACGGCTAATAATAACCGATTCCCTCTTTGCCAACAGCGTCATATTAAGCGTGGCGTTGGCAGGCGAAACCGCTCTGCAATGGGCGCTACTGTGGCGTTGTTAGTCTCAGAAGGCTAGGCCCAAACCGACACCTTAAGCACCAAAAGCGACACCTTGAGCACGAAATTTTGGAGGTGTAAAAAATCGCGAGCTTTGGTGGTTTTTTGAAAGAATGGGGATTGGCGCTGAGTTTCATCAAATGGTCTCCCGCAACCAAAGCGGTCTGCTCATTTCGTCACGCAGGAGTGTCCGCATGGGCCAAGATGTGTGGCGTTTACCGACCTCAAATCTACACGAGGCTAAGCGCATTGACGGGGTCTAAAATCACACTGTAGCCTCCACCACAGAAGAACAGAGGAAAAGGGTATGTCCATGAATTCACAGGCTCGGATTGTGATTGTTGGTGGTGGCATCATGGGGGTGGCGTTGGCTTACCACCTTGCCGAAGAGGGCGAAACCAATGTCATGTTGATCGAGAAGGGAGAATTAACCTCGGGATCGACTTGGCATGCTGCTGGGCAGTGCCCGAGCTTGGTGAGCAACTACAATCTGGCCAAAATCCATGATTACGGTAACAGGCTGTATCCCACCCTCGAAGAAAAGACCGGACAATATGTGAGTTGGCATGCCTCTGGCGGCATTCGTGTCGCGCGTCAACAAGCTGATCTCGACTGGTTTCATTACATGAAGGGTATCGCTGACAACGTTGGTTTCCACATGGAGATCATCGATGCGGCAAAGATCAAAGCGCTAAATCCTTTTTACGATATCGACGGCGTGATAGCGGGTGCCTGGACATTGGACGATGGCCACGCCGACCCCTCGGGTCTGACCAATGCGATGGCCCGCGGCGCCACCGATATGGGCGTCAAGATTGTGCGCCATAACCGCGTCACCGATATTAATCGTCTGCCCTCTGGCGAATGGGAGGTCGACACCGAGTTGGGTAAGGTCACGGCAGAGATTGTTGTCAACGCAGCGGGCAGTTTTGCACGTCAGGTGGCGCAGATGGTCGGAGCTGATGTGCCCATTGCCAACATGGAACACCACTATATTGTCACGGGTGCGATTCAGGAATTTATTGATCGCGATGAGGAATTTCCGGTCATGCGCGATCCTTATGCATCGGCCTATATCCGGCAAGAGCAAAAGTCGGGTCTGATTGGTATTTATGAGTCTACCGGTCTGACCGAGGCGTGGGGTCCCGATGGACTGCCGCCGTGGTCGTCGGACAGTGAGCTATTTCCCGATGATCTAGATCGGCTGATGCCTTGGCTTGAGCGGGCCATGAACTGTATGCCCCCAATGCTAGAGGCGGGTATTAAACGCATCGTCAATGGTGCCATCCCGCATTCGGCAGACGGTCCGCCATTACTGGGTCCCGTCGCCGGTCTTGAGAATTTCTGGCTCTGTTGCGGCTCCTCTTTTGGCATTGCCCAGGGAGCCGGATGTGGCAAATATCTCGCCCAGTGGATGATCCATGGCGACGCTGAAATCAATATGACAGGGTTTGATCCCAGACGATTTGGCGACTTTGCTGATCGCCACTACATGCGCGAAAAGGGCTTTCAAGATTATGGACTGACGTATGCCACGCCATTGCCGGGAGAAGAGTTTCCCGCGGCGCGCAATTGCCGTTTGAGTCCACTGCATGCCGCCCTGGCAGAAAAAGGCGCGGTGTTCACGCAGACATTTGGTTGGGAGAGGCCGCAGTGGTTTTCCCTCGATGGCCGTGAGGAAGAATGCAGTTACCGGCGGACTAACGTTTTCGATGTGGTGCGAGCAGAATGCGAAGCGGTCAGAGAGCGCGTGGGTGTGATCGATATGACCGGATTCGCAAAATATACTGTGCGCGGTGTCGGAGCGGAGGCATTTTTAAACCGGTTGTTGGCGAATCGCATGCCCAAACGAGACGGAGGCATGGCGTTGGCGCACTTTTTATCGCGTCAGGGCCGTATTTTAGGTGAGGCCACCGTCACGCGAATCGCGAGCGATCATTTTTACTTGTTATCGGCTGCCAGCGCTGAACTGCGTGATCTCGATCACTTACTGCAGCAGCGAGAGGAGGGCGAACAGGTCGAGATTACCAATACCACCGAGCAACGCGGTGTGCTGGTCGTGGCCGGTCCACGATCGCGCGAGTTGCTCGGAACGCTGACCGATGCGCCGCTCGATAACGCGTCTTTCCCTTGGCGTAGTGCGCAGGAGATTGAAATCGCAGGCGTTAAGACGTTGGCATTACGGATTAACTATGTGGGCGAATTGGGCTGGGAGTTGCACCCCATGATGGCGGATCTCGAGTCACTGTATGCGGCTGTCTGGGCGGCTGGCGAGTCGCACGGCATCGCCAACTTTGGTTTGTACGCACTCAACAGCTTGCGCATGGAAAAGGCCTATCGCGGCTGGGGTGCCGAGCTCACTAATGAAGTGACTATGTTCGACGCTGATATGGCGCGCTTCTTCAACAGCAAAAAGAATGATTTTATCGGCAAGCTAGCCACGGAAACAGGTGACTCGGGGCCACTGCGGCTCGTCTATTTTTCTGTCGATGCCAGCAACGCCGATGTAAGGGGCGGAGAACCGATCTTTGTCGGCGATGACTGCGTCGGCGTGACCACCTCAGGCGGCTATGGGTATGCGGTAGAGAAGAGTCTTGGCTTTGGGTACGTCCCGCCGGCGCAAGCGGTGCCGGGGTCGGTGATCGAAGTGGGTTTATTGGATGCGCGATGCCCCGCGACGGTGCTGACTGATCCGGCTTATGACCCGGATAACCAGCGGTTGATGAGTTGATGATGAGCTTGCCCGATCGTTGTGAGGTCGTTGTGATTGGTGGCGGCGTGATTGGCGTGTCGGTTGCTTATCACCTTGCTGAGGCCGGTATTCAAGACGTGGTGTTAGTGGAACGCAAAGAACTCACCAGTGGCACCACCTGGCATGCGGCGGGCTTAGTCGGGCAATTACGCAGCTCGATCAATATGACCAAGTTGGCGCGGTACACGAGTGAATTATATCGCGGGTTAGAAGCAGAGACAGGGCAGGCGACTGGCTACCGCCAGTGCGGCTCGATGTCCATTGCGGCGACGGCGGAACGCTTTGAAGAGCTCAAACGGAGCGCCTCGATGGCCAAGGTGTTCGGCCTTGAAGTCAATGTGCTCTCGGTGGAAGAAATCGCTGAACGCTATCCACTGATCCAGACTGATGATTTGTATGGGGGCATTCATATCCCCTCGGATGGTTACGCCAACGCGGTCGACATTACGCAAGCCCTCGCAAAAGGCGCCAAAAGTCGGGGTGTCCGTATTGCGACCCATACCAAGGTCGAAGAGATTCTGCATGAGGGGGGTCAGATAGCTGGTGTGCGCACTGATCGTGGCGAGATACAGGCGAAATACGTGGTCATTTGCGGCGGCATGTGGTCGCGAGATTTAGCGTCTACCGTCGGGGTGAACCTGCCACTGCACGCCTGCGAACATTATTACGTGCTGTTTGAATCGGTCGAAGGGTTACATCCTGATTTACCCGTACTGAGGGATTACGATGCCTGCACCTACTATAAGTACGATGCGGGCAAACTGCTCTTAGGCGCCTTTGAGCCCAGCGCGAAGCCTTGGGGTATGGGCGGTATCGCAGAGGATTTTTGCTTCGATGAGATCGCCGGTGATTTTGATCATTTTGAGCCGGTGCTTCTCGATGCCATGAAGCGATTTCCGGCGCTTGAACGCGCCGGCATCCAGAAGTTTTTCTGCGGTCCTGAGAGTTTCACGCCCGATGTGCGTTACCACCTTGGCGAGGCGCCGGAGCTGAAAAATTGTTTTGTCGCGGCAGGGCTGAATTCCATTGGTTTGCAGTCTGCGGGCGGCGTAGGGAAGGTGACCGCACAGTGGATTCGCGATGGGCGACCGCCGGTGGATTTATGGGAGGTGGATGTCAGACGCAACATGCCCTTCCAGCGGAGCCAGCGCTACTTGCAATCGAGGGTGGGTGAGAGTCTTGGCCTCCTATACGCGACACATTATCCGTATCGTCAGTACGAGACGGCGCGGGGCGTTCGTAAAGCCGCGATCCATGATCGATTGCGCGCCGCGGGTGCTTGCCATGGCGAGGCCTACGGTTGGGAGCGACCCAACTGGTATGCGCCGGATGGTGTTGAGCCGGTCTATGACTATAGCTACGGCAGACAGAACTGGTTTGATCATTCAGCTGCAGAGCACCGCGCGGTGCGCGAGGGTGTTGCGTTATTTGACCAGTCGTCTTTCGCTAAATTTCGCTTTGAGGGTCGCGATACCGTGGCGGTGTTAAATCGGATCTGCGCGAATAATATTGATGTGGTGCCGGGCAGGGTCGTGTACACCCAATGGCTGAACGAGCGCGGCGGTATTGAAGCCGATTTGACGGTGACGCGACTGGCAGAGAACGCTTTTATGATTGTCAGTGCCGCCGAAACAGAGGTGCGCGATTTTTACTGGCTTAAGCGCCACATTCCCGACGATGCCCACTGCGTGTTGACGAACGTCACCTCGGGTATGGGCGTGATATCGATCATGGGTCCGAAGGCGCGCGATCTGCTGCAATCGTTAACGCCTGATGATATGAGCCACAAGGGTTTTCCTTTTGCCACCAGTCGCGAGATTGAATTGGGATATGGCTACGTGCGCGCTTCTCGCATTACGTTTGTCGGTGAGTTGGGATGGGAGCTCTACATCCCGACGGAGTTCATGCAAGACACCTATGACCGTATCGTGGCGGCGGGGGCTGAATGGGGTCTGGTTCATGCCGGTTACCATGCGCTGAATTCTTTGCGCACGGAGAAAGCCTATCGTCATTGGAGCCATGACATTACTGATGAGGATTCGCCGCTGGAGGCGGGCCTCGATTTTGTCGTGAAATGGGATAAACCAGGCGGGTTCGTAGGTCGAGAAGCGTTACTTGAGCAGCGCGAAAAAGGACTCTCACGCCACTTGCTGCAGCTCCGATTGAAGGACCCTGAGCCACTGATTTACCACAACGAACCCATATGGCGTGACGGCACACTGGTGGGCCATATCACGTCGGGTGCCTACGGGCATACGTTGGGCGGTGCGGTTGGTTTGGGGTACGTCAGGGCCACCCCGGGTGATGCACCCGAGGCCGTGCTTGACGGGCACTACGAGGTCGAAGTGGCCTGCGAAAAAATAACGGCTGAGGTGTCGTTGCGGCCACTTTATGACCCTGAGAACGCAAAAATCCGCAGTTAGCAGGGACCGAAATCCGGACTGGAATGCGCCCCGTGATCGGGCGCTCACTCTGCGGCGTCACCGACGCCGCTCATGCAGTGGCTGATCCCACGATTTTTCCTGCAGTGACGTCAACAGCTAGCCAGTCCTTATCTCCCCGCTGACGCCAGCGTTAGGCGCTTTGCAATAAATCCTCGGTGATTAACCGAATGGGAAACTTCGCCCGAATCTCGGCGTCGACTTCTGGACTGATATGGCTGGGCACATAATTGGCAAGTATGTCATCGCGAGTCCGGATGGCATTGTCTAGCGCCAGCGGCTTGTCCGATTGCTCCCACACGGTCGGACTAAAGCGATTGCCCACCTCAGGGTAGAGGTACTCACTTTGCATCACGGCTAAAGTGTGATCAGACCCTAGATAGTGGCCTTTCTCTCCAAGACAGACCTCGGCAAGATCATGAAACCCCAGAGTGTTTTCATTGACCTCAATCCCTCGTACCGCGCGGAGTGTGGCGCCGAGCACATCGTTATCGAGAATCAGGCTCTCGGGGCAAACCCCCAGCAAGCTCGAGTACATACCCGCTGATTCGTAGATGAGATTAGCGCCCGCCAGTGCCGGTGGCATCAGCGTATGGGCCCGCTCTGCGCCTGCTTGGAAATCGGGCATGTTGGCGTCGGTCATGCCACAGGCTGTTCCAAAGGGCAGGTCAAAGTGAAGACCTAATTGCGCGCAGCCGCTAGAGATTAGTCCTTGCTCAGGTGATCCGCCACTCATGGAGCCCGTGCGCAGGTCGGAGACAAAAGGCCATGCGCCAATGATGGCGGGTGCGCCGGGTTTGATTGCGTTGACATAAACAAGACCGCCCAAGCACTCAGCCCACGCTTGGCTCACCGCACCAGCGAGCGTCGCGGGTGTGGTGGCGCCCGCCTGGCCCGCTGAGAGCAGCAGCACGGGCATGCCGCCTTCTACCGCGACCCGCAAGCACTCGAGGGCTTCTTCGGCGAATTTCATCGGCGGGACCACGAAGCAATTTGACTGGCTCACGAAGGGGCGAGCGCGCCACTGGTCTTCGCCACCGGCGACGATGTGCAGCATTTCGAGTGCTTTGGCGAGGTGGTCGCAATTGCTCCAGCTCGCGCCGACATGCTTGCGCGTGCCAGCGACACAACAATAAGTGGTGTTGAGGTCCATCTCGTAGGTGTTCTCGAGATCCCGCAGCACACACATCCGCTGAAACATGTGAATGTGCTCGCAGTTATCGGCAATACGGGCAAGATCATAGAGGTCGCGGGTGGTGGACTCGCGATATCGATTATTGGCTGAATCGGCAATCATCACCGCGGCGCCAGCCGTCGCGAAGTGCACCCT
>Ga0233432_10005972_pt1 | contig 10461 bp, 14 predicted proteins | sample SI_122_August201_6_FD_179870 | JGI IMG/M metagenome (GOLD analysis project Ga0233432, IMG submission 179870) | Seawater microbial communities from Saanich Inlet, British Columbia, Canada - SI_122_August2016_10_MG | ecosystem: Environmental > Aquatic > Marine > Inlet | place: Canada: British...
ATAATACAAACATGAAAGCAATCAGTCTGTTTTCTGGAATGGGTGGCGATTCATTAGGAATTAAAAATGCTGGTTTTGAATTAGTGGCATATTCAGAGTGGGAAAAAGAAATGAAACATACACACGAATTAAATTTTCCAGATACAAAACTAATAGGTTGTGGTGATATTACCAAAACAACAGATGAAGAATTTATAGAATATAAAGGAGAAGTAGATTTAATTTTCGCGGGATTTCCATGTCAAGGTTTTTCTCATGCGGGTAAGAAATTACCAGATGATCCAAGAAATACATTATTTCGTGAATTTTTAAGATCTACAAGATTAATAAGTCCTAAATATATTATTGGTGAAAATGTAAAGGGATTATTATCACGTAAAAATGTAGATGGTGATTTATATATTGATATCATAAAAGATGAATTTGATAAAATAGGATATGATATTCATTATAAAGTTTACATGTGTAGTAAATTAAATATAAATGTTCCTCAGAACAGAGAAAGATTAATCATAGTTGGAATAAGAAAAGACTTAAATCAAGAATTCTCATTCCCCAAAGAAAATGAAAAGAAAGGCGGTAATCTAAAAGATATTATTGAATTTAACATGAAAGGCGCTTTAAAGATGGAACCCAAATATTTAGATTTTGATTTTGATGATATACCAAAAGATTGTATCTTAACAGATATGAATAATACAGAAGAAGAAAATAATCCACATCCTAATCTTGTTCAACTCGCTAAAAAAAGAGATTATGTTAGAAAAGAAAAGCCAAGACCGCATAGATTACATTTTGGTAGGCGATTAGATGTTGGTGGTGAAATTATTGATATTAGGAAACCAATAAATACAATTATATGTTCTTATGCTCATTGTCCAAGATTCTTTGTTCCATTAAAAAATAAAAATGGTAATTTCTTAAGAACTATTACACCAGATGAACTAAAACAATTACAAGGATTTCCAAAAGATTACAAACTATCAGGTAATGATGGTAAACAGATTAAACAGATTGGGAATGCGGTACCACCTCCTCTAATTGAGATGATAGTGAAATGTTTAATCTAATATATATGAATAATTTGAATTAATTAGATGTGAAATATTCATTTTATAAGTTGGTCTTGGATAAACACTAAAATATTTAAACTTATTGGCATTTTCATTTGATCCTTTTCTTGCCCATTTATCTTTCATATGATCCATGTCTTTCTTATATTCAAGTAAAAGATATAAATCAGGTTTACATAAATCATATCCGTTAATAAATAATATCTGAGGTTTAATATTTTCTTTATTTTTATATTCTTTCCCTGTAAACATTATGATATAAAAGATATCATTACTTGGTAATGTATCATTAAAATAAACAATTAAACTATCTGTCTTTTTTATTTCTATATTAAGATTTATCTTACATATATTTCTAAAATCCTTCGATTGTTGAGAACCAGCCTCTTCATAATAATAATCTAATTCGTCTAAACAGTTTTTCACGAAATTAATTGATAATCTTTCTTTTACTTGTGTATCTCCTTTGGTAGTTACTAAACTACTAATAATACTATTCGTAGTATTTTGAATAACACAATTTTTTATTCTTAAGAATTTAAGTTTTTTAAGGTTATATTTTAATGTTGAATTCATTGATATTTGCTGATAAAATATTTTATTTTTAGTAATATCAAATTTGCAAAGTTTCTATAATGATATTTAAAATTAAAATTTATAGTAAATAAAAATGGACAACGAAGAAATACTTATGAGAATTAAAAAACATACTATATTTTTTGATTCATTAAAAGAATGTATAGAAGACAAAGAAATATTAAATGAAGCAAAGAGATACATGGAATTATTTTTCTTAGAATTATTAAAACATAATCTTAAAAATGATATGAAATCTAAATTATAAATTAATTACATTCACTATTAATATGATTAATAATTTTTGGTAATTCTTGTAAACTATCAATTACATAATCTGGATTTGCTTTCCATAGTTCTTCTCTTGAATTCTTTAGACGTTCAACATATTCTTCTTTAGACATATTTAATTCTTGATTATAATCAGTCATTTTCATATTTTCAGAGTATTTAGCTACACCGATAGTTAATGTTCCGGCATTTTTACCTTCACGAATACCTAAACATGTATCATCAATTTTGATTACACGTTTCCTATCTGCGATAGAGAGTGAATTAATAATATTATATATCATATGATTATTAGGTCTACCTGGTTTTCCTAAGCAAGTGCTAGAGACATATTTATCAATATTTATATCATTATCTAGTAGTTTTTCTTTGATAGCATTCATAATAGGTCTTGGATAATCTGTAGTTATCCCTGTAGATATATTTTGATTTCCTAACCATTTAATACACGATTTCGTTTCTGGTAAAATTTCTATATTTTTGATCCCATTGTTCATTTGATGAAGTATGAATTCATCAAAAACACTTATCGTTGAATTCATATTAGGATATTCTTCATATTTTTGAATCCATTGTTTTGAAACATACTTATCATTTAAAATTTCGGTTATATGTTGATGCTTCTCAATACCCATATATTTATATATTAATTTGTTTGGGATATGTAATCCTTTTATCTTGAATGCGTGCTTTAATGATAAAAAAGGAGAAAGACTATATCGATCAACAATAGTTCCTCCAAGATCAAAAACTGCTAAACGGATACTCATATTTATATTATAAATCTCTCTCTTAATATTTAAATATCTTAATTATCCTTCCACTCACTCATTACAATATTTTCATAATCATTAAATCTAGTTTTAAATTCATCTATTTTATCACTAAATCCATATTTATTCATTTCCTTTATTATCATTTTTATTTTCATATCTTTTTCAGATAAGATATCATCTAATACTTGATTTAATATTGTATTTGATATATTTTTTGGTGAAATCCACTCATGTTTATTAAATATATTTAGTCGCTTTCCAAAGATATCTCCTTCATCAATGCTTAATAGTTCTCCTTCTTTATTTACTAAAATATTCCTAAGTATATTATCTGAACTCCTAAACAACCCATCAAAGAGTCTGATCTTTAAGCATTCCTTCATTACAAATTCATCTTTTAGATATTCTTTGTTCCGACCAAGATCTCCTATATTATCAAAATAGTCTAGCATGCAATATATGGCATCTTCATCATAAAATGAAGAATTATTTACAAAAGTTTTAATTTTTATATCTTTTCTAATCAACTTCTTGTCACATACTATCCGTTTCATATTCATATCCCACAAGTCAAAATATGTTTTACATTTATCCACGAAGATATAATCTCTGCCATAATTCATGCTCTCACCCATCTGCTTTAGTATATATCTCTTTTCTTTGTAAGTTACTGATATACAAGGGACCTTACCACCACACACACCTTCTTCAAGAGTCTTTACATTTGTAAATTCACTAAATGAAATCTTATCTAAATTTTCTCTTTTATCTAATACTTCTGGAGCATTTTTGACAGTCATTTTTCTCTTTTTATGTTTTTTACTCTTTGGATCGTTTTTTTGTTTCATTTCAATATAATATCTTTTATATTCCTCACCTTTATCCCCTAAAAGGGATAGATCTTCATCTACAACATATGCGCCTTCTTCAGCAAACTTACCCAAACCAAAACCCTTATTTACATGATAGTCATTTACTACATAATCATCTATCTCAATTTTAGTCATATTCATTCGGTATTCATCAAAATGAGATTCATTAAATTTTTGATATTCTTTCACAGAGTAATCTAAATAATCTCGTTTCAAAGCAATACATCCGATCCAAATCCCATAAGCAGGGCGTTCCTTCATACCTCTTCGCATAAACATCTGTAAGGCAAAATCAGAAACACTTTCTAATTGTTTTGGCCACATATAATCACTCAGTATCTCAAACCAAAGATAAGATGCTTCTCTCCTTCTGTATCGAAGACCCATATTTTCTCGTATTTTCATCATCTCATTAAATATTTTGAAGATAGATTCGTCATTTGCCTCTAATCTCTGAATCAAATCCTCACCTAAGCATAATAATTCATCAGAATCCCCTTGCCTTTTATATTTTAATACCTTATCTAATATGATATCTTTTTTATCATGCTTTCTGTGTCTATACCAGTTATTTACATAACTAGTTATTCTATTTCTTTTACCTTTCATTACTAAGTCGCAAAAATCTAATAAAAGATGTCTTTGACTCCTATCTTTATCATACTCATCGAGTAATCTACTACATTCCGTGATGATATATACTTCTGAAAGAGATAAATCTTCCATAATGAGTATTTTTAACCTATTAATTAAATTTGTGATGAGACCACCTCCCTTGGGATGATCGTAAAATAGACTCATTTCTATGACACACCATGTAAACTTTTCTTTTTCACCTCTTCTAAAATATTTACAGATACCCGATTTTAGTATATTTGCTGAGTATTCATGTTCACTTCGGTTATTAAAGCAGGTATGCACTATCATATTAATATTTATGTTAGTGATAAAAAATAATATAAGAATCAAATTTAAGTTTAATATTTATCGTTTTCTGGATTAAAGTTATGATACATGAGTTTCATATTGTTAGAGCATTGACAGAAATAAGGATCTTGACCACACTTCTCGCATGTTTTAGATATTAAAATCTCTTTTTCTGATACTGAATCATTTTTCTTATTATTTAAATCATTGAATTCTTTCTTTTTGATTTGATTGTATAGATGATATGAAACGATAAAATCCATATTTATTTTCTATCTTTTGTATTTTTTATGAATACAAAAATACAAATCAAATTTAAATATAATTAAGAGTTTTGAATATCAGTTATACTTAGTAATAGAGCATATAGTAACCACACAGATAATGGTGCTAAATATAATTTAGATTTAGTGGGTATTAATATCATTAAAAATACAATAGATAAAATACATAACATCATAATAAATAATGCTCCTTTTTTGCTTTTAAAACATGAATAAATTACAATCCATAATGCTAAAAGAGATGATAATATAAAATATAAAGCATCAATAAATTTATTTTGTTTATAATTTGAATGAATCCAACTTAGACCTAATAAGATATATAAGATAGGCCATACGATTCCAAATACATATCCTGGTGGTCTAAATTTAATATTTGTCCCTGATTTATTCATTTTACATTTTAGTGAAACTAAATAACCAGCAAACATGGGATAAACTAAACGAATAAATTGTTCGGTATTCATAATATATTATTTGTTAATATTTAAAAATTAAGCTTTCATGTTTCTCTTACCTTTTTGATTTCTTAGACCGACACACCCAACGCAATCGGTACATCCGACGCAATCTTTACAGTCTTTGCAATTTTTACAATTGCTACAATTATTACAATTATCACATTTATCGCAAGAACAACAGTCTACGCATACAGAACAATCATTACAATTACAACATTTATTACATCCTTTACAATCTTTACATGAACTACATTTTTTACAAGAAGTACATTTAGTACAATCACAACATGAGCTACACGATTTACAATTTTTACATGAACTACATTTATCACAATTGTTACACCCATGACAATCAGTACATACTTTACATGAACTACAAGAGTTACAAGCGGTGTTCTTGTGTTTATCGTCTTTAAATACTTTCGCTTTCGTTTTACGAACATTTTTCCGACCCGTACGTTTGTGATTTTTATGATGAACCATTTATAATATTCTTATATATAAAAATTTGATTTAATTCTTTCCTATTAATTAAATAATAAATATAAACCAAATGGAGTTAGTTCCGGAAGAAAACAAAGAACTCGAAGACAAACTATTCCATTTTGAGAGAGCATTAGATAAAGAGTGTCATATCTATGGTTGGGGGAGGGGTCTTCGAAAGGCAACTCAATTATATAAAGATAATATCTTACTAGAATCAGAATTAGAAGAATGTAATAGTAAAATTGAAGCGTATCAAAAGCTGGTTGAAAGATTAAAAACTGAATTAGAAAGTAAATCACCCAAAATAGTATATGATCCATTACAGTGTATAACTACTCCGGATATATTGACACCTATAGATTTAACTCCTGTTACGTCATCTCTTAAATAAATTTTATATATTCTATTATAAATGACAATAGATCAAGATATCATCCAGAGAATCAAAGTCGCTGGTATTTTTTGTCTTCAATTCTACAAGGTTCTCACTGGAACCATGCTCTCTCTCTTTGTTCCACAAGCTTGTTACGAACCTATTGCTGATGGGTCTAATGTTATTCATGGCGATGAGATAGTGAGGATATGTACTCTCACACAAAATCTTGAAAACAATGAAATCTATCATCGTCTAACACTATATTGGAATAGTATATCTTTTTTATGTTTTATTTATTGTTATCTATTAGAATTAAAACGCGAGTCTTGGGCTATCAAATTTCTAGATGTTGATAAAGATAAATCAGATAATGCTTTAAAAGAAATAATTATAAATGAGCCAAAATTAGACAAACAAATGGATCGCTTAAATCGTCTGTATTTCTACGGATTAAGTGTTACTAGTGTAGTCTATCTAATAAATGTTTTAATGATGATAAATGTTCTTTATCAAGATTACCATAGCATGTCAACAATTTCATGTTTTATATCATTTACATTGTTAGTTCAGATGAAGTTATATAACAGTTTAAGTATTGCCTATAAGAGTGTTAAAAATGATACAATGCTATCGGCATTTCTAACTGAATTTGTATCATTTAATGTGTTAGATAAAGACTATATAAAAGATAAGAACAATCCTTAATTTAAAGATTTATTCATTATTGATTTTAATATGGAACGAAAAAGTATCCCTAAACCATTAAGAACTTTAGTATGGAATAAATATATAGGAGAAGAATATGGTTTGGGAAAGTGTAATGTATGTGCTACACAAATTAAGGTAAGTAATTTTGATTGTGGGCATATAGTTGCTGCAGTGGATGGTGGGGAAGATATTATTCAAAATTTAGTTCCTATTTGTAGATTATGTAACTTAAGTATGGGTAAAGAAAACTTAAACGATTTTAAAAAGCGATATTTTAATGATAAATCATATATTGATATTTATACAACATGTTTTTTAATGAAAACGGATGAAAAGAGAAATATTAAGGGATATATGGGATTTAAATCATATGAATATCCAATATTTTTATCATATGATGAAATTTATAACGATTATAAAAAATGGATTTATTACAATCATATTCATTACTATGAAAAAGTAGGAATGAATAGTTGGTATAAATCCCCTGATAAAAATGAATTAATAGATAAACTATCTAATATATATGGTCCATTAGTAAAAGATCCAAGTGCGATCAATGGCTCATATGGTTTTAATAATATTAAATTTAAATAGTTTGTTTTAAAAATCCTTTACTAGATGTTCTATTAAGATAGCAATAGTCAAAGGACCTATACAACCGGGAACAGGTGTGATATACTTTACTTTTTGTAATACATCATCATAATTTACATCACCTACAATACCATCTTCAGTATGATTAATACCTACATCAATTATGATTGAATCTTCTTTAATCCAAGTTGAATCAATTAAATGAGGTTTTCCGCAGCATGAAATTAATATGTCGGCAGTTTGAGTAATAGATTTAATATTTTCAGTATGAATATTACAAAGAGTTGTGGTAGCCCCACTATGTAACAATAATAAAGACAATGGTAAACCAACTACCTTGCTACAACCTATGATAACGATATGTTTCCCTAATATATCTATCTTGTGATGTTTTAATAGTTTGAAACATCCTTCGGCGGTACAAGGTAACATATATGGTTTGTTTACCATAAGTTTCCCCATATTATGATGATGAAATCCATCTACATCTTTTTCAGGGTCTATGGTATTTAAAATATTATATTCATCTTGTTCGTTAAAATTACGTGGTAAAGGGAGTTGAACAAGAACACCTGATATAAATTTATAGTTGTTAAGAGCTCTAATGCTTTTTATAATATGATCTACGGATACTTTTTCTGAAAAGGAATATAAATATGAATCAATACCTAATTCTTCACATTTCTTACGTTTTAATTTAATATAAGTCATTGAATCTTTTTTGTCTCCTACGATTATAATAGCTAAAACCGGTTTCTCATTACTGCTACCAATTTTCTTTTTCACTCTCTCATATATTTCGCGAGTCAATGATTTACTATATAAATTCTTATCCATACTTTGTAATATATATTATTAAGTATCTTTAAATTTTATTTACTGTGATTCAGTAAAATGATTACGTTTTCAGTGAATCGTTGTAATGAATCTTTAGTTGGATATACCCCCCTAAATTGTTTAAGAATATTAATTTGAGCATTTGATTTATCTGCTTCTGATTTAACATGATTTTGTAGCTTCGTTGCTTTTTCATTATTTGAGACGATTTTCTTTTCTTTTTTCTGTTTTTCTTCAGCTGAATCATCGCTTTTTATTTCGGGTTGTTTAATTGCTTCAATAGCTGGTAAAACCTTATTTTTTAATTCATTAAAATCGTTAAAAACAAGTTCTTCTTCTGTAATCACTTCATCAAAACGATCAATATTCCACCAATAATAGAATTCATCAAAAGTTAACGATTTATTTTCTTCTAATAGTTTAATAAGAAGACTACCCTCACAATCCGTAAATTCAATACTATCTTTTAATAACCCTTTGATATAGATAGCAAGATGTAATTCATGTTTCATATCTAAAACTTGTTTATTTTCCTTTTGAAAAGATTCAATTTTATCTAACCACATTTTATATATATCGTTGAAAATAAGAATATATTTTAAACATAAAAAAATTTAATATACCGATTATAAATTATTTATCTATAAAATATATAAGCCATAAGATAAATACATAAGATATAAATACTAAATAGTAATCTTGTAAATGTTTCTTTTTCAGGGATAAACACAATCAAGAAGAATAATAAAGTACTAGCAGAAACGAGTAGCGAAGATATCATATCATATTTTTCATCCGCTTTATCAAGGATGATGACTTCTTTCAAAACATCATGATGAAATTTTTTATTTATACGACCTTTTTCCAAGAAACGATCAAGGATTCTATTTCGGGTCACCTTTTGAAATCCTCGTTCTTCGCACAACTCATGTTTTACATTATCATACAAGTATTCATAATTTTCTTCACTTTGTTTGTAAGAGGGACCCATCTTTATTGTCTTTGTTATTTATCGTTTTATTGATTTATTGATTTAATGATAATAATCAAATTTTTATTTTATTTTATTTTGTAAGAATTTTATTAATCTTTCTACTGGTTTTAATTTGTATCCTAAAAAGACAGCTAATCCAACAATTAAGGCGATAATTAAAGAGCTCATAAATGCGACTTGATTATGATGAACCATCATGTGAAAAAATTGCCCTTTGAATGAAAGTGATGCTGCTCCATTAGGTGGTATCTTTTCTTCTTCAGTGGCAAAGGGGGATATGATTAGAGGGAGAACAATATTTAATACGACACCCATTAAAATAGCATTTGCTAAGCAATAAACTTCTGAACTCATTATTTATACCTTACTACATAAAAAATTTTTTTTGTTTTTTTTCTATATATTTATCTTTTTGTTTTGTTTTTTGTTTTATATTTACCAAGAGATACTGGAATACTTGATTTGATCTTTGGGTTGACGACCTCTTGATTTTTTAAATACAATAGATACACCAAATTTTCTATCTAATCTATGCTTGATTGATGTAATAGTTTCCTCGCTATACACTGATTTATCTAAACGAATACCTTCATATAGTCGTGATTCTCTGTCAAAGAGAGAATGAATTGCGCGCGTTACCCCTTCAATGTATGTAGCGTGTCCTTCTACTGTTCTGAGAATAGCTTTTTCCAACTCTGTCTCAAGAGATTCGGGATCATCGGCTGTATCAATACAGAAAGGGATAATTTGACCACCATTCACATCATCTAGTTCTGTACCATCTTCCATCTGAATGATACTAGGGACATAATTGCACTTCGGATCAATTGATGCGAGTTCTTCTGTAATCAAACCATGAATGTCGGGGTTGTATCTCACGTAACCCATGAGATAGCAATTGCCATCACACTTACCTGAACCATAAACCGAAATAGGTGAGAATCTCACTTTTTCAGGTTGATTTAGATTCTTGATGTCTCTGCTTGTGTAGTGAGAAATATTCAATCTCTTGGTAGAATCAATAGCGTGATCCAGATTCATAAAATCTTCTTCCCAGTTTCGTGATTTCCCTGTTTGGTTGTGATGAAGGTAAGAAGCCGCCGGTGGTTTTTTAGGTTTAATCTTCGCACAAGAATCCAAGAGTCTTAGAATTTCTTCGCTGTCTGGATTTCCAATAAGTAGCTCTGGTTTACCTTCAAACAA
>Ga0233432_10005973_pt1 | contig 10461 bp, 8 predicted proteins | sample SI_122_August201_6_FD_179870 | JGI IMG/M metagenome (GOLD analysis project Ga0233432, IMG submission 179870) | Seawater microbial communities from Saanich Inlet, British Columbia, Canada - SI_122_August2016_10_MG | ecosystem: Environmental > Aquatic > Marine > Inlet | place: Canada: British...
ATATTCGATACCCTTCTTCTCGACCACAAACTTAAGGCGAGACTGTGTACGGTCGCGACGATCTCCGTTGTCGCGGAAAAGCAACGCAACTGCACGATTCACTCTAGAGATGCGATTCGCCGGAACGAACGAGAAAAGCTCCTTGCCGATAAACGCTTCCCAGCCCATACCGCCGCCGATTACGACTCTGAAACCGACCTCGTCGTCGCCCGCTTCGTTCTTGCGAGTCACTGCGATCGCTCCAATGCAATTAATGAACGGCTGACCGCAGCCAGCGCCGCAACCGGAGAAATTGATTTTGAACTTGCGCGGCAGGTTATCGAGATCCCGCATCGCAGTAAGCTCTTTCGCCGTTTCCTTGGCATACGGAAGTACGTTCACCCGCTTGTATTGACAGGTTTCCGCCAATGGGCAGGCCACTACGTTTCTGGCTACATCGCCGCAGCCGTGGAAGCAGCTCAAATTGTCTTTCGCCAAATCGCGAAGCATATCGGCCAAGGCCGGAGCTTTAAGCCAATGGAACTGAACGCACTGTCGGGTCGTGATCGAAATTTTACCTTGGCCGTAATCTTCAGCCACCTGCACGATGCGGCGAGCTTGGCTCGAGGTAACGACGCCTCCCGGGATGACGACACGCGCCATATGAGCGCCGGGGTGACGCGACCCATAGATCCCATACCATTTCGAGAGTAATTTCTCTCCCCCTCCGAGAGCGCCTTTCCGCGCGACCTCATCGAAGTCGAGAGTGAGGCCGTTGTCCTTGACCTGCTCTTCTTCGCTAACGTGTCTCTTGTCGAGTCTCCACTGCATAACTTAAATTCCTTCGTTTGGCTCAACGATCGGCTTACCAATCGCACTGCCTAATAATTTCGATCTCGATTAGTCTTGGTAAAAGAGAAGTGTTGAAACGTAGCGTTCGCCCGTATCGGGCTGCACTACTACGATGTTCTTGTCCTCGTTTTCAACCCGAGCCGCTACTTGCTTAGCAGCTAAAGCCGCTGCACCCGACGATATGCCCACGATCAATCCTTCAGTCTTGCCGAGTTCCTTGCTCGCTCGAATAGCCGCTTGGCTCTCGATCTGAATGACCTCATCAACTACACTCGCATCATATGCACCGGGAATGAAGCCCGCCCCAATACCTTGAATCATGTGAGGCCCCATTTCGCCTCCACTCAATACTGGCGATTCCTCCGGCTCGATCGCGATGATCTGTATGTTCGGGTTTTTTTCCTTCAAATACTTACCCGTTCCGGAAACCGTTCCGCCCGTTCCGACGCCAGCGATAAAGATGTCTACCTTGCCTTCGAGATCATTCCAGATCTCAGGTCCAGTCGTATCGTAGTGAACCTGCGGATTAGCCGGGTTGCTAAATTGCTGCGGCATGAAGGAGCCCTTGATCTTGCCGTGGAGCATTTCCGCTTCCTCAATCGCTCCCGGTATCCCGAGGTGGCCATCGGTGAGCACGAGCTCCGCGCCGAGATTGATGAGAAGTTTGCGGCGCTCCACGCTCATAGAGGACGGCATAGTGAGGATAATCTTATAGCCCTTCACGGCTGCAGTTATCGCTAGCCCAATCCCGGTGTTTCCGGACGTTGGCTCGACAATGGTTCCGCCTTCCTTAAGCAGCCCATCGCGCTCCGCCGCCTCGATCATCGCTTTGCCTATGCGGTCTTTCACGCTCCAGCCCGGATTGTAGCCCTCGAGCTTCCCAATGATATTGCCCGGCAGCCCCACGCCAAACTTGTCCAATCGGACAAGCGAGGTGTTACCGATCATCTCACTTAAATTGTTATAAATTGCCATTTCGGAAATCGATTGAATACAAGCACACTCATCCAAACACGATGCGTTTGCTGTAAAGCCCATCAAAATGGGCCGAGCAAATCCAAGAGCAAGGAGAAAGGGGCGGGAAACATTGACATAAACAAGGCTTTATCACCGGGGCTAATAGCCCGATTCAGAATTCTCATCCGAACTCGGTATCGCGCCAACAAAAAGGGCCCGCATCATGCGGGCCCTCCAAAAAATAACTTGTATCGTTCCTAGTAACGGTAGTGGCTCGGTTTGTAAGGGCCTTCCACTTTAACTCCAATATAGTCAGCTTGATCTGGCGTGAGCTGGGTCAACTTGACGCCGATCTTCTCTAAGTGAAGTCGAGCGACTTCTTCGTCGAGCACCTTCGATAACAAGTAAACGCCTGGCTTGTACGTTTCCTTGTTTCTCCAAAGGTCGATTTGAGCCAAAGTCTGATTCGCAAACGAGTTCGACATGACAAAGGACGGGTGACCCGTTGCGCAACCGAGATTCACAAGACGCCCCTTAGCCAACATGTAAATGCTATTACCGGCCGGGAATGTGTACTTATCCACGGCTCCTTGAGACTCATCTTTGATGACCAACGTTTCGATCCCCTCGTAATCGTTAAGCTTATCGATTTGGATTTCATTATCGAAATGGCCGATATTACATACGATCGCCTGATCCTTCATCTTTTCCATGTGCTCGACACGAATGATATCCTTGTTGCCAGTCGTCGTCACATAAATATCAGCCCGGCCCAAAGTATCTTCCAATGGGCAAACTTCGAATCCTTCCATCGATGCTTGAAGAGCGCAAATCGGATCGATTTCGGTCACGATAACGCGAGACCCCATGCCAACCAATGCTTGAGCGCAACCTTTGCCGACGTCACCGTACCCACAAATTACAGCTACTTTCCCGCCAGTCATAACGTCCGTCGCACGCTTGATGCCGTCAACCAAGGATTCGCGGCAACCGTACAGGTTGTCGAATTTAGACTTGGTGACCGAATCATTAACGTTGATTGCAGGAATTAGCAATTTGCCTTCCTCCATCATCTGATAAAGGCGGTGAACTCCCGTAGTCGTTTCTTCCGAAACGCCCTTCCACTCCTTGGCCACTGCAGCCCAACGGCTGCTATCTTCGACGTGAATTTTCTTGAGCAGGGTCTTAATGACTTGCTCTTCCTCCGAACCGGACTCGGTATTGACCCAATCGCTACCGTTCTCCAGCTCGAGGCCCTTGTGGATTAAGAGCGTGGCATCGCCACCATCGTCGACGATTAACTGAGGTCCTAGACCGCCAGGAAAGGCCAAAGCCTGATCCGTGCACCACCAATACTCTTCAAGGGTCTCGCCCTTCCAAGCGAAAACAGGGACGCCTGCCTTGGCAATCGCCGCAGCTGCGTGGTCTTGAGTCGAGTAGATATTGCAGCTCACCCATCGAACATCCGCGCCGAGATCGACAAGCGTTTCGATGAGAACCGCAGTCTGGATTGTCATGTGCAAAGAACCCATAATACGGACACTTTGCAATGGCTTTTCCGCGGAATACTTCGCCCGAATCGACATCAAACCAGGCATCTCGTGCTCGGCAATGTCGATTTCCTTACGTCCGAAATCCGCAAGCGAAATGTCCGCTACTTTATAATCAAATGTTTGTGTATCGCTCATATCAGTACCCTATTTTGAAAGTTTCTTAACTGCCTTAGTCAAAGCCGCTGCCTTATTCGTCTGCTCCCAAGAAAGATCGTCTTTGCCAAAGTGTCCGTAGTTCGTCGTCGAACGGTAGATAGGTCGCTTCAACTTCAATTGGCGAACGATGCCTGCAGGCTTGAAATCGAATACTTCCGAAACTGCTGCTTCTATAATTTCCTCGTCAACCTTGCCAGTTCCGAACGTATCCACTGAAACGGATACGGGTTCAGGATGCCCAATTGCGTACGCGACTTGAAGCTCCGCGCGATCCGCCAATCCGGCCGCTACGATATTCTTAGCTACCCAACGGCACATGTAGGCTGCAGAGCGATCAACCTTCGATGGATCCTTTCCTGAGAAAGCGCCGCCGCCGTGACGGCCGGATCCCCCATAGGTATCCACTATAATTTTTCGTCCAGTTAGCCCAGCGTCGCCTTGCGGGCCGCCGATGACAAATCGTCCAGTTGGATTGATCAAAAACTGCGTATTCTTAGTGATCAGTTTCTTGGGAAGACATTTCTTGATGATCTTTTCGACCATGAACTTCTCGATATCCTTGCGGCTAACATCCTCTGTATGCTGCGTCGAAACGACCACTGCGGTAATCTCGATAGCCTTGTCGCCTTCGTAACGTATCGAGACCTGCGATTTGCAGTCTGGGCGCAACCACTTGGCCTGACGCCCTGCGTGACGTACTTTCGCGATTTCACGACCGATACGATGAGCAAACATAACCGCCGCTGGCATAAGCTCCTTGGTTTCATTCGACGCGTAGCCGAACATGATTCCTTGGTCACCCGCTCCCTGCTCAGCCGTGTCCTTGTCCTTGGCTTTCTTCGCGTCAACGCCTTGAGCGATGTCCGCCGACTGGCTAGTCAGGTTATTGGTGATAAAAACTTTATCCGCATGAAAAATGTCATCATCGTTGATGTAGCCGATCTCGCGAATCGCCTGACGGACGATTTCCTCGTAGTTGAGCTTGGCTTTCGTTGAGATTTCGCCCGCTAAAACGACCTGATTGCTCTTTACGAGCGTCTCGCAAGCAACGCGACTGTTCGGATCCTGCTCGAGGCATGCATCCAAAACGCTGTCGGAAATATAGTCGGAAACCTTATCAGGATGCCCCTCGGCAACGGACTCGGAGGAAAAAACGTATTTCTTAGCCATATGTCTCTCTTGTGTTAGTCGTCGTGTATTTGCAATGATTGAGCAAAACATCAACATATCCAGATCTATTGATATGTTATATGGAAATTCAAGCTCATAATAGTCGAAGTATTGAAAACTATCCTCAATTCCTTAACTAATCGCTCTAAATCGCTCTATCTTAAGCTGATTCCGCTCTCGTAATCTTGGAAACTCCTCCAAGGATCACACTCGGTTGACGGGTCTACGTCGCTGGAAATACAGACGTTCGTCTGATCTTTCAGGTCCAAACTGATTAAATCCATGTAACCTGTTTCATCGCGATAAAGGTAATTTTCAGCGTAAGCACCCTCTCGATCGTTCTACTTCTCGCCATTCCAAAATGCCAAACGTTCGCGGTGACCCTCATTGCCCAAATAACGCGCCCGTATTCAAAACGTTTAAGGATGAAGTGTATTCGCCAATCTCCATCTGCGACCAACCTAGGTCGCCGCAAAGCAAGGGCAAAATTACCTCCAATGATTGGCAACAATCTTGATGTAGATTGCCAAAATTCGTCTACCAGCCTAGTACGAGCCCTTTTTTGCCTTAGCCAAACGCTCTTCACGTTCTTTCCGGTAACGTTCTCGCTGCCTCATACTGTTGGCCAATAAATCGCTAACGAAAAACCGAGCCTCCTCTTCTTTCTTCAAGGTTTCAGGGTCTTTCACTCTTACGGGTTTCTTAGGCTTCGCCTTGGCCACATTCGAAGCGACCGCCGGTCTTTGAGCTTTCACTTGCGTAGGAACTGCTCGCTTGAGGGTCACTATTTCGTTTTCGTTGATTACAATACTCCGAGACCGACCATCTAGAGTAACCTTTATAGTGCCTCCCTCTTCATCGAAATCTCCCACGGAAACTCCCTCTTCCGAACCGTCCAAAGGTACCCAAACACTTTGCTTGGTTTGCGGATCGTAGAGACTGAAAGTCACTTCACTTCCCACCGCAAGCAGACCCGTGAATTCCAATCCATCCAGGCGTGTTGGAAGTTTCTTCACAACGGAAGTTTCAACCGCCGGCTTCTTATCCAAGGTCCCGAATACCGATTTATGCTCAGCAGCTAACGAGAGACAGGCAAAAACAAGAACAACCCAACTTAATAAAGCCCGTTTTTCCCAATTCGTGATCCTCCAACTTACCTTCATACCCTTTCTCTATACGTAACGGCATCATACATTCCGTACGTTACAACAAAACTTAGCCAATTCATTCCGGCATAGCAAAAACAAAACCGGCTCTTCCCGAAGGAAGAGCCGATCCCCGTAATCACAAAACCATGCGGTTCTGAGAAATTCATGCCCTATTCAACTTCTGTCACATCAACGAGCACATCGCCCGATCCACCGTCAGCCGAGCCAACCACAACCGTGTAAACGCCGGTTCCTAAGGTAACGAGCGCAGCAGCGCTTTTTACATCATCAGTCGGTAATACGCTGCCTTGGAAATCTTCGACTGGGGTGAATGGGAAAAGCCCTGAGTGTTGAGCTGCGGCGGATATCGCAGCCACATTTCCTTCAATCCAATCATCAACGGTCGCAATCTCAGTAGGAGGACTGCCGTCGAAATTCATCTGGAAAAGCGTCATCGTCGGATCCTCCATTGGATTTGATACGCCTAAGTCGGCAAGCTTTGCCCCTACAGCTCGAATGAGAACGGTTTTAGCGCCAATCACTGTGAATCCAGGAATCAGAGACTCACCCGCGTCGAGATTTGCGCGTGCCGAAACATTTACAATCTCGCTGCTCGAAGCTTGAGCTGGGGCTAGATACCCGGCTTCCGAAAGGTAAGTCCAACCTTGCATCCAATTGGTGTCTTTCGAGAAAGCACCCTGATAGGAAACATCGTCAAAGAAGTCGTCCCCTTCTGGAAGATCCGCTAACTCGTTGCTCAAAGCCGGGCTGCCCGATTGAGGGCGGGGATCGAAGCCCCCGTCTGCCATACGGGAAATACCGCCGAGCATTGCGTTTTCCACTGTGTTCTTGTACGCCACATCCGCCAAGAAAGACTCGTCATCATCGAGATTGGTTGAGCCGGCGCCTAGAGTGTCATCTTCGTCGCCATGGAAGAGGTCCCCTCCAGCGAAGTCCCAAATATTGTTCGTGATGTCGATCAAAGACTCAGATTGACCATTGCTAGGAATGCGAATTCCCGAGTCCGCTTCGATACGAATACCATTGGGCCAGCCAGTGAAGATCGAATTCTTGTAAACGGCATAGGCATTGTCGCGAATACGAAGAGCAAAGCCCTTTTCTCCGTTCCCGACGTAGGTAGCATTGTAAACCTTACCGCCACCGATGTTTCGGCCGGGATTGGACGACGTTTCGCCATCGTGCTCGCCTCCGTTGTCTGGCTCGAAGTCGTTAGACGCGACAGGACCGCCAATGTACGCCCAAAATTGACCTCGGCCTTCCCAGCCTTGGTCATAATCGAACCCATCATCGCCGCCATACGCCGCAACGGCATATTTGACATCAACCGTGCCGCCAAAGAACTCGATGCTATCGTCCGAATTCGCGAACACTTCGATATGATCGATCTGAGTGCCACGCCCGACCCCGCCCAAAGTCAATCCGTTGATCTCCGCGTCTTCCGCGAGAGCAGAACCGCCGAAACGAATCGAAACGTAGCTCAGCGAACCCGAGTTGTCTTCGGAATCCGTGCCTCCAAAGACTCTCGAAGATTCCGGTAAAACGTGGGGATACCTTCGACCGTATCGGTAATGGTCGCGCCTTCCGCCCAACTCTCCTTGTTACGATCCGAATTCAAAGGAGCATTACCAAGGATGATCAAACCACCCCAGGTGCTACCTTCGTCAGGCCCCCAAGAACCATCCATCGGATCTCCTTCCGCTGTGAAGATAATCGGAGCGGACGCAAAACCAACTGCGTTGATCGTCGCGGTTTGCGAGACAATGAGCGCCGTAGCGTCAGTGCCAGTGCCTGCAGCCGCCTTGATAACGGTGCCCGGTTCAATGGTCAAGGCAGCGCCATTCACAGTAATGAATCCACTGAGATGGTATACATTGTCCGACGTCCAGGTCGTATCCGTCGTAATATTCGATGTAACATCCACATCGGCTGCGTAAACCGCCGCTGTAAGGAGAGCCGAAGCGGCAATCATATTTAATACTTGTTTCATTTATTTGATATCAGGTTCTAATACAGATTAACGATGATATGAAATTTCGTATCCTTTTTTTAGTTACTTTCCGAAACTTACGCTCATTGAAACCGTACGTCCGGATTCTTTAGCCGAATAGGGAAAGATGACTCCTTGATAGGTATGAAAGCGCGTCGATTCCGAATCGAGAAGGTTGCCTACTTTAAACTTAAGCTTCCAATTTGACCCAAGGCGCTGGCTGACGATCAAGTCCAGATCCTCTGCAGGTTGCTCGTCCACAAGAGGGAGCGAGGAATTCGTTACTGCATACAGTCGTTCGCCCGTATTGTTATATGACAATGTAACTCCCATTCCCTTTTTGAAATGCTCCCAAGAGGCATCGAGATTGTATATCAACGAAGATTGCCCCTGAAGCTCGCGCGTCGGCGACAGATCGGGAAACTCCGCTATCTTGCGATCGATCTCCAACTGCGATCGATTCACTTCCGAATCGATTACCGACAGATTGCCGCCCACCGAAAAGGCGGTTAATTGAGAGGAGAGAAACCCGAGTTTTTTGTTAGCCTCGAGCTCAAGTCCACGGACCTCTACCGTTTCTACATTATCCCAGGATATGAAGCCAAAACGATCGATAACCTGCTCGATTGGATTCTCCAGTTCCTTGAAGAAAATGCTTACGGCGAAAAGCTCGTCACCACTTTCTGGGAACATTTCCCAACGAATATCGTAGTTGGTAACCTCAGACATTTTCAATTCCGGATTGCCGATTATCTAAAAAGAACCAATCGCATCGAATTCAGCGACCGATGTAAGCTCGCGAAAACTCGGACGGGCGATCGTCTTAGTAACGGCGAAACGCAGATTCTGACGCTCGCCTATGCTATACACCAGGTTCGCAGCGGGAAGGAGGTGACTTTCTGAAATACCGGATTCCGCATCTGGGATAAACTGCGGGCGCCCCGATTTCGACACCACTTCGATTGCAGTGTCTTCGTGTCGCAGTCCTCCGACAAAGCGGAATTTTTCGAAAAACGGAATGTCCGCCATCACATACGCCGCATCGATTTTCTTGGAACCGAAGTACTCAGGATACGCATCCGTCAAATTTCTCATGACGACGCCCGTTTCACCATTTTCGTCGAGGCGAGTAGCGTCACCAGCTAGATAATCATCACGGTTTCCGGTATACGGGATATAACGATCCCCATTCCCCCAACTAAAAGAGAACTGACTGTACGCGCGATTCGCTTCGATCCTTCGGAAGCCTGTCTTGAGAATCGATCCGCCTCGATCTCCAAATGAAATGGGAAGCTCGAAGTCGAAACCGAATTCGTCGGCGTTTTCCTCAAGCGAGCGGTACATTCTTCGATTAGTGAATCCGGTCGGAAACTTCCAGTCTTCCGGCTCGACACGCGAAAGATCCTCATCGACATCTCTAAAGGATTCCAGATCTACCGCGTCGAAGAATATTATATAGTCAGGTTCATTTTGAGAGCTCTTGGAATTGGAATAGTCCCATTCGACCTTCCCTCCGCCAAGCGCATTGAGAACGTGCTTACCATAAAGTTGACTCGAACGGATATTCCGCTCGGTAAAGTGAATTCGACTTTCCCGCAAATACTTACTCTCGCTACCTTCAACAATACCTTGCTGAAAAAAGGACCGATCGTTTCCGGATTGATTATAGAAATTCTTCAACCCGATTTCATTGTCCGAAGAAAGCTGCAATGCTACATTGAACAAGCCCCCCAAATTCACGGAGTTTCCCGATTCATCTACCGACATATCGTATTCGGGAACCATCACATTGCCTTCGACCCCTCGATCAAATTGGTATCGAGCCTCAGGAGCGCCGATTCGCGTTTGAAAATCTCGGCTGTGCGTCAGACTCGCTGTATATCCCAATCGTTTTTTCCATCTCCGGAAAGAAGAATGCTATCCCCAAACGCGAATGAGAAACGTTGATTGAGAGGAGCGTCTCCTGAATCGACAGGCGACACCACGGACGAAAACTCATCCAAAATTCCCGATTGGTCTTCATTGCTCAAGGTAGAAAGGTTCTCGTTTTGCAGCAGGTGCTCAGGAATTGACCGCGTGCCATGGTCCTTTCCCAACCAATCGTCACCTCCCCCTGGATACGAAAGAAACGAATCGCCAGTAGTGTTCTCATTATATCCGATGCCATACGACACATTGTAAAAGAACTGATTCGGAAACGATTTAGTTCGGATATCAATCGCCCCGCCTGTAAAATCTCCGGACTTGTCTGGCGTAAACGTTTTGGTCGTTTCAACAACATCGAGCAAATCAGTCGGAAACTGATCTAGCTGCACTGATTTGCGATTCGGATCCGCGCTAGGAATAGTAGAACCATTCAGCGTAGTGGTATTATATCTATCGGAAAGCCCGCGAACGATAACGTATTTTCCATCTTGTATAGAAGTACCGGTTACTTTTGAGAGAGCCTCAGCTGCATTGCCTAGACCAAGGAGCCCAAAGCTCTCCGCTCCCATCGAATCGCTAATCGCCGACGCCTTCTGACGCTTAGAGATTAGACCGACATCCGATTCTTCCAGCACAGTAGCCTTCACCGAGAATGCTTCCAACTCAAAGACCTCGGAACTATCGTTAAAAAACGGAACGTCCAATTTCTTCG